>OIWK01003562.1_pt1 | contig 10668 bp, 5 predicted proteins | sample 1587401 | NCBI WGS metagenome assembly OIWK01 (sample SAMEA3888911, study PRJEB22519) | human gut metagenome | biome: human gut; feature: human-associated habitat; material: faeces | place: Denmark | collected 2009
CAAACGGCAACCTGATTGAAAAGTTCCTCTCACTCTTTCAAAACGGCGTGGACGGACACGGAGGAGGAGCGGTTTCGGGGCTGTTCGGTCTGCCGCTGCTCTACTGGTTTGGTCCCACCGGAGCCAAGGTGACGATGGTCCTGCTGATTTTTGTGGTGCTGATGGTACTGACCGGCGGGACACTGATCGGGCTGTATCAGTCGGCAAAAAAACCGATGCAGAAGATGGAGGAGGTCTATGTCGCCCATTCGGAGATCCGCAATCAGCAGCGGCAGCTTCGCCAGGAGCAGATGATGGAGGAAGGGCAGGCGCCGACCAAGCCTCGCTTTAACATCAATATCCCGTTAGGCTCAGGCAAGCGCGCCGAGCAGGAGGACGGGTTGCAAACCGACAGCTTTTTTAATGCCAAGCGCAAAAAAGAGGAGGAGCTGGAGCGGCTGCGCCAGGCACAGGAGGACACCGAAAAAGGCAGGGCAGCCATGAGGGAAAAGCTGGAGTTGGAACGCGCCGAACAAAAGCGGCAGGAACAGCAGCGCGCCGAGCAGATTGCTGCCGAGCGACGGGAGCTGGAGCAGTCGGTGGAAAGCGACAGCTTCTGGAATCCGCCGGAAGAACCGGTGGACGAGCAGGAATCACAGCTTTCCTCTCCGTATTTGGACGACCTGATCAATCGGGTCGCACCTGCTGCCGGCAGCGGTTATGCGCGGGAGGACCAGGCAGTGCTGCACACCCTGAAATCCAATATGCCAAACGCAGGGGTGCGACCGGTGGTGGATTCTGCCGATTGGGACCACCCGTCTCACCTGCATGAAGAAAGGATGGGCGACCCTTGTCAGACCGGATTTTCCTGGGAGCAGACAGAGCAACAGCCGCTTTTGGAGGAAGAGGACATCGCTGATGGATTTATCTCGATGCAAAACTTCCACTTTGGACAGCATGTGCAGGAAGAACCGACGGAATCGGAGATGGATGAGATTTTCCAGCCAGCCGCACCGCAGGAAACGCCAATCGCCGAAGAGGAAGCACCGGTATTTTTCCAGCCGCAGGAAATGCCGATGGTCGAAGAGGAGGAGCCGGTACCGTTTCACCCGAACAACATCCATCTGGAGCCGGAGCCGCCGACCGGCAGCCGCAGGGAGCAGACGCATGAAATTATCCAGGTATCTGCCGACCGGATAGCGGCAGAGGGAATGGATTTGCAGGGCGCATCCCATTCGGTCGATGCGCCGCAGCCGGAAGAGGAAGAGCCGGAGTACATCAAACCGCCGATTGAGATTTTAAATGAGATTGAAAAACCCAACGAGAGCAATTTGCAGGAAGAGCTGCGCACCAATGCTGAAAAGCTGGTGTCCACCCTGCAAAGCTTCGGCGTGCAGACCCGCATCATCGACATTGCACGCGGACCGGCGGTCACCCGCTATGAATTGCAGCCGTCGGCAGGGGTAAAAATCAGCAAGATTACCAACCTTGCCGATGACATCGCCCTCAACCTTGCCGCATCGGGAGTCCGCATTGAGGCGCCCATCCCGAACAAGCCTGCGGTGGGCATCGAGGTGCCCAACAAGGTGGTCAGCACCGTTTCCATCCGGGAGATCATCGACTCACCGGAATTTCAGCAGGCAAAAAGTCCGCTGGCGGTGGCGCTGGGCAGAGATATTGCCGGAAAGGTCACCGTAGCGGATCTTGCCAAGATGCCGCACACCCTGATTGCAGGCTCGACCGGCTCCGGTAAATCGGTCTGCATCAATTCGCTGATTGTCAGTATGCTCTACCACTCCACTCCGCAGGAGGTAAAGCTGGTGCTCATCGACCCGAAGATGGTGGAGTTGGGCATCTACAACGGCATCCCACACCTGCTCATCCCGGTGGTCACCGACCCGAAAAAGGCAGCAGGCGCACTGTCCTGGGCGGTCAACGAGATGCTCAACCGCTATCAGCTGTTTAAGGATTACAGTGTGCGGGATATGACCGGTTTTAACCGCGCGGCAGAGAAGAACGGGCTTAAACCGATGCCGCAGATTGTCATCATCATCGACGAGCTTGCCGACCTGATGATGGCAGCGCCGGGCGAGGTGGAGGATTCCATCTGCCGTCTGGCACAGATGGCGCGTGCGGCAGGAATGCACCTGGTCATTGCTACCCAGCGTCCGTCGGTGGACGTCATCACCGGTGTCATCAAGGCGAACATCCCTTCCCGCATCGCCTTTGCGGTTTCCTCTCAGATCGACTCGCGCACCATCCTCGATTCCAGCGGTGCAGAAAAACTGCTGGGCAGAGGCGATATGCTCTTTTCTCCCATCGGTTCCTCCAAACCGACCCGCGTTCAGGGTTGCTTTGTGACCGACGGGGAGGTCGAGCGCATCATCGAATTTATCAAGCAGTCCGGTCAGAAGATGACCTATGACGAGCAGATTTTGCAGGAGATCGACCGCCATGCCGTTTCCGACAACAAGAAGAAGGGTGGCAAGGACGAGGGCGGCGGATTCTCGGACGAGGACGAGATGCTGCCCAGCGCGATTGAGATTGTGGTGGAAACCGGGCAGGCATCCACCTCCATGCTGCAAAGAAGGCTGAAGCTGGGCTATGCGCGTGCAGCCCGCCTGATGGATGCGATGGAGGAAAAAGGTATCATCGGTCCGTTTGAGGGCAGCAAGCCCAGACAGGTACTGATTACCAAAGAGCGGTGGATCGAAATGAAGATGGTCGCTGCGGCAAAAGCCGAGGATGACCGCAGAAATTATTGAGGTTGACAAAGCCCCTTTTTTCTAAATTTGAAAAAAGGGGCTTTGTGATTTTTTAATCAGAAAAATTTTAAGTTTTTCTCTCGACAAGCAAGGGTCGATTATGCTATATATTTATAGGCAGGACTGATCAGGGTCTTGCAAAAAGCTTTTTGGAGGAGGAATCGAGATGGAAAATGTGCAGAACAAAGAGAACCGGATCATCAACGGTGTGATTTGGAAACAGCTGCTGATTTTCTTTTTTCCGATTGTGCTGGGCACCTTTTTTCAGCAGATCTACAACACGGCAGACGCAGTTGTCGTAGGAAGATTTGTCGGTACCGAAGCATTGGCGGCGGTGGGCGGCTCCACCAGCCAGATCATCAACCTGATTGTCGGCTTTTTTGTCGGACTTTCTTCCGGTGCAACGGTGGTCATCTCCCAGTATTACGGCGCAAGGGAGAAGCAGGGATTGCAAAATGCACTGCATACCGCGTTTGCCTTTTCGGTGGTGGGCAGCGTGGTCATCTCTGTGATTGGAATTTGGCTGTCTCCGATGATGCTTCGTTGGATGAATACCACCGAAGAGGTCATCGCACCGTCTACCACCTACCTGCGCATCTATTTTGCCGGAATCATCTTTGTCTTCATTTATAATGTAGGTTCCAGCATCCTGCGTGCGGTCGGAGATTCCCGCCGTCCGCTGTACTATCTGATTGTCTGCTGCTTTATCAATATTCTGCTGGACGTAGTCCTGGTTGTCTTTTTCCATATGGGCGTAGCGGGTGCTGCCATTGCAACGGTGTTTGCCCAGGGAGTCAGTGCGGTGCTGGTGGTGCTGGCGCTGTGCCGCTCCAAGGATATTTTCCGGCTGGAACTCAAACAGGTTCGCTTTCACCGTGATGCGTTGGAGCTGCTGCTGAAAATTGGTCTGCCGGCAGGCTTGCAGTCGGTGATGTACAGTGCATCCAATATCATCATCCAGACCTCGCTCAACTCCTTCGGAACCAACACGATGGCGGCATGGACTGCCTATGGAAAGATCGACTCCTTCTTCTGGATGGTCATCAGCGCCTTTGGTATCTCCATCACCACCTTTGTAGGACAGAACTATGGCGCGCGCAAGTTTGGGCGGATGCGCAAAAGCGTGCGCATCTGTATCGGGATGGCAATGGGCGCTTCGGTCGTCATCAGCGCAGTCTTCCTGATTTTTGGAAAGTATGTCTACCAGATGTTCACCACCGATGCCACCGTCATCGAAATCGGAATGCACATGATGACCCTGATGGCACCGGCGTATGCGGTGTATGTCTTTATCGAAGTCTACTCGGGTGCGCTGCGCGGTACCGGCGACGTGCTGGTGCCGATGCTGATGACCTGCGGCGGTGTGTGCGTACTCAGAGTGCTGTGGGTTTGGTTCATCGTTCCGCTCAAGCCGGTCATCGACACCATCCTTTACAGCTATCCAATCTCATGGACGCTGACAGCGCTGCTGTTCATCTTCTATTATCGAAAAAAATGCCAGCAGTTCCCTGACAGCGACGAATAACACAAAAAAGGACAGGAGGTTCTGTGAGCAGTTCGCAGAGCCTCCTTTTGATTTAAAAGAGGAGAATGAACGTTATGTCAACAAAATTGGTTTTACTTGGAACAGGGACCCCAAACGCCTGCCCGAACGCCAGCGGACCTGCCTGCGCTGTGGTGGTGGACGACCGGGCTTACCTGGTGGATTTTGGACCGGGCGTGGTGCGGCAGGCATCCAAGGCGTACTATAAGGGCATCGACCCGCTGCGACCGGACCTGCTGACCACCGCCTTCTGCACCCACCTGCACACCGACCACACGGTGGGCTATGCCGACCTCATCTTCACGCCGTGGGTGCTGGAGCGCAGCAGTCCGCTCAAGGTGTTTGGTCCCAAGGGCTTGCAGCGTATGACCGACCACCTGTTGCAGGCGTATGCGGTGGACATCGACTTTCGTCTGCATGGCTTTGAGCGAGCCAACGAGGTGGGTTATCAGGTGCAGGTGCAGGAGATACAGGAAGGCATCATCTACCGGGATGAGCGGGTGCAGGTGGAGGCGTTTGCTGTCAGCCACGGCACACTGGAAAGTTATGGCTATCGTTTTGTCACACAGGATGGGGTCATCGTGGTCAGCGGGGACACCGCACCCTGCCGGTGGTTGCCGAAAAAGCCAAGGGCTGCGACATTTTGCTGCACGAGGTCGAATATGCCGCAGGTATCCGATGCCGCGAGGAAAAATGGCAGAAGTACCACCGCGAGGTCCACACCCTCAGCACCGACCTTGCCGCCATTGCTGCACAGGCGCAGCCCAAGCTGCTGGTCACCACCCATCGCATCTACCACATGAATATCCAGGACAACACCCAGGACCTTCAGGCGCAGATGGATGTGCGGTGCGCGGCAATTCTGGAGGAAATCCGGCAGGCAGGCTATGACGGAAAGGTGGTCAACGGGCAGGATTTGGACGTATTTTCGGTATAGTGAACAAAGTGACGAAAATAAGGAGATACCACAATAAAATTTTCTGCACAAAATTGTCACAAAATATGTCACAACGTATTGTAATTGCCAAAAGCGGATGCTATACTAAATGAGAAAACAGGAAAAAGCCCGGGCTTTTTCCTATTCCAAATGGAATAGGAAGGGTTCCGCCAGCTTTCCGAATTTAAAAGGAGGAATCCCAACGATGAATGGATTAAAGAAAACACTGTCCATCATGCTGTGTGTGGCAATGATTGCAAGCGGCAGCTTCATGGCATTTGCGGAAGGGGAAAGCAATCCGCAGAATGTTACCGTTGTTGAAGGCGAAAATGCCGGTGAAAACGTTGGCGGCGAAGAAGGCGGCAACGAGGGCAACGAAGGCGAAAACGTCGACGAAAATAAAGAAGAAAACAAAGATGAGGATAAACAGCAGTCCGAGGCGCTTTTGGCAGCAATCGGCGCGCTAAACAGTCTGCCGCTGTTTGACAGCCTGACCGAGGACACCGACGCAGACGCTCTGCTGGCACAGGTGCAGGCAGCCAGAGCAGCCTACGACGCGCTGACCGAAGAGGAAAAACTGCTGGTAGAAGAAGCAAAGCTCAACAACCTGCTGGATTTGGAATTCTTCTTTGAAAACCGTCCGTCCAACACCCCTGCGGATGCTCCTGTCGATCAAGTAGTTGCTACACAGACTGAGACTGAGACAGCTGATTTGACAGGTGAAGGCACACAGGCAAGTCCTTATGAAATTAAAAGCGTTGACGATTTTAACTCTGCATTAGAAAAGGGTACTGATGATATTTATGTAAAATTGGTAGAGAATATCACCGGTACAATTACAGTAGAGTCTGGTAAAAGTGTCGTTTTAGATTTGAATGGGAAAACGCTGAACGGGGAACAAACAAAAGCAACAGCAACCATTACCAATTATGGAACACTTACGATTACTGGAAATGGTACAGTAAAGAGAGAAGATACCAAAGAGAACACAGGCACTTCTTCTTATTATGTTATTGATAACCAGGGAATAATGACCATTCAAGGAGGAACGGTTACCAATAATAGTGGAAATGGCAAAGACGGGGCTTCTTTGATTCGTAACGGCGGTGTTTCTGGAAACACACCAGTTTTGAATATTGAAGGTGGTACATTCGAACAGGAAAATTTCATCGTTATAAAGAATGATGACTATGGTACACTCAATATTTCTGGTGGTACAATTAATTCAACGAACAGTCAAGCAGTTCAGAACTGGGCTACTGCCAATATTTCTAATGGTACTATGAATGGCGATGTCTATAGCTGGGCATACCCAACTTCTCAAGCAGAGACCAATATTACAGGTGGCACAATTCGCGGAGATGTAGCGTCTATTTCCTATGAAGGAAATTCAAAATCGAATGTTAAAATTTCAGGGAATACTGTGGTAACAGGTGTAGTAGCGGCTGGAACATTTAGTGATGGTAAGGTGTTAGAGAATCCAGAAAAATCAAACCTTGAAATTAGTGGCGGCAACTATGGTAATTCGATTAAAAAAGATTATCTGAATGATTCGCTCAAAGCAGGATTGTACAGCCCAAGTGCAAATCCAGATGCACCATACAGCTACTATACAAGCGTAGAGGAAGCCAAAGCTGCTGCGAAGGATGACCCAAATGCCATTGTAACCGATGTTGAAACCGGCAAAGAAGAAGCACTTTATCCGGCAGCCAAGATTGGCGATAAGACCTACAACACACTGGAAGAAGCACTGAAAGCTGCACAATCGGGCGACACCATCGTTCTGCAGAAGGATGTTTCCACTGGTGCAGTCACCCTTCCGGCAGGTGTTACCCTCGATGGCGGCAATCATGTGATTACCTGCAACACCGAGATTGCAAACGGCGCTTTCATCACTGCGACAGGAGATAATGTCACCATCAAAAATGCAACTGTCAATGTAGATGGCAAAGCAAAACACGGCATCCAGTTCTACTGTGTAAAGGGTGGCAAGCTGGAAAACGTCAATGTGATGGGCGGCAAATATACTGCGGTCATCGTCAACGGTGCAGAAGTGTCCATCAATGGCGGCAACCTCTCTACAAACGGCTATGCAGTGGTTGAGTATGCGATGGGTAAAAATGTAACTACCGTTCCGAAGCTTACGATGAACAACGTAACCACCCCGAACACCGATAAACCGCTGGTTTATATGGACAAGGCTACCATCGACAGAATCAAAGAGAATACCCCTGAACTAAAGGATGCAACAACAGAACAGGTAATCGAACACCTCAAGAAGGATAATCTGACCGGCAACAATATCAAGGATATGCAGGTTGGAGAAAACGGAATGATTATTGTTCCGGCACCAAGCACACCGGTTGATCCTCCGGTCGTTCCAGAAAAACCAAACAGCAACACCGGCAACACCGGCAGCAGCTCGACCGTTCAGCAGATGGAAGAGCGCGAAAAACCGGACCCGGCAGACAAGAAGGCTATGGAAGAGTACAACTTCTGGATGCAGGTGAAGTCTAAAATCCGCGCGACCGCAGAGGGCAAGACCCTGCGCATCACCGTTAAGGAAGGCATCGAGTATATGCCGGCAAGCGTGATGCAGACCCTGTACGAGTGCAAGGTGGGCATTACCCTGTACTGGGACGGCGTGACCATCGAGATTCCGGTCGGCAAAGCACAGCCAAAACAGGCTCTGCGCGTCTACTGGACCAAGACCAAACTGATGGATTTGTACAACGCATAAGTAAATAAAAAAGGGAACCGAGCAATCGGTTCCCTTTTTGGTTTGATTTGCTATTCCACCAGCAGGCGCTTTTCCAGCTCCAGGTCGGGTGTGACATAGGCGGTCTGATAGCTGACATAGATGACCATGCCGGGCTTTGCACCGCGCGGCTTTTTGACATTTTTAATAAGGGTGTAGTCGACCGGCACCTGTGCGGAGTCGGCGGCTTTGGAGTTGGCTGCTGCCAGAATGGCTGCCTGATGCAGGGTGCTGTCGGGAATCTCCCTGCCTTCGCTGAGCACCACCGTATGGGAGCCGGGGATGTTTTTGGTGTGGAACCACATATCCCGACCATGGGCTTCCTTGAGGGTGAGCTGGTCGTTTTGCAGGTTGTTGCGTCCGACCAGAATGGTGAAGCCGTCGTCGGAGAGGTAGCGCTTGGGTGCAAGGCGGGCTTCCTTGCCTTTTTTGGCAGAAGGTCCCTTGCGGCGCAGATAACCCTGCTCCACCAGCTCGCTGCGGATGGCGGAAAGCTCGTCGTTGGTCTGGGCGCGGGTGAGCGCATCAAACACCGAGTCGATGTATTCGGCTTCCTGCTGACCTTCCTCAATCAGCTGGCGCAGCTTTTTCTCAGCGGTGTCTGCCTTGCGGTATTCGCCGTAGTATTTCTGCGCATTTTGGGACGGCGTTTTGCGCGGGTCCAGCGGGATGGTGATTTCGGCTTGCTGCTCGTCATAGAAGTTGACCACCGTCGCTGCGCGGTCGCCCTTTTGGATGGAGTAGAGGTTGGCGCTGATGAGGTCGCCGTACATCTTCCAGCGTTCACGGTCGGCGCAGTCCTCCAGCTCCTTGTGCTGCAACGCAAGCTTGCGGGCGATGCGGTCGGAGGTGTTCGCCAGAATTTTGAGCAGGTCGGCGCTGCGGTGGCGCATCCGCTGGATGCTGTCCCGCTGGGTGTAGAAGTCATCGAGCAGCTGGCTGTAGGTCGGGTAGGTTCGGGTGAACATCATGCCGCCGTACTGGTGGATGTCCATGAAGGAAAAATCCACCGGCTTTTTGCGGGAGTCGATGACGCTGGTGGGGGTGCCGGTGTAATTTTTTGCCATCTCAATCACTCGCGCCAGAAAGAAGCGCAGGCGGTCGAAGTGGTCGGAGGTCATCTCGGAGATGACCCGGTCGTCGCCGGTAAAGACGTAGTTTGCAATCTCGCGGCAGACGATGGGGGACACGCCCTGCACCGCAGCCAGCAGCGCTTTGGAAAGCGGGGTGTCCTTACCCTGGCGCAGCCGCTCTTCGACCTGCTGTGGGGTGCAGTCGATCAAATCCAGCTTGTCCTGCGCAGGCGGCAGGGTGTAGCGGACACCGGGTAAAATCGGGCGCACCGAGGACATGGTGTCGTCGATGCGTTTGATTGAGTCGATGACCCTGCCGTCCTCGCCGATGAGGATGATGTTGGAATGTCTGCCCATGATTTCGACTGCGACGGTCAGTTCAATCAGGTCACCCATCTCGTTGCGGGTTTCAAAAATCAGGTGCAGGATGCGGTCCAGCCCAATCTGCTCTAAGCGCAGCAGCTTGGCGCTGCCCAGATATTTGCGCATCAGCATACAGAACATCGGCGGGGCCTTCGGGTTTTCAAAGGATGCGCCGGTCAGGTGCAGCCGCGGGCTGTCCGCTCCGGCAGAAAGATACAGCTTGACGCTGCGCGCGCCGTCTGCGGTGGGCTGCGGCAGGCGCAGGATGAAGATCATCTCCTCGCGGGAGATTTGGTGTATTTTATCAATGCGCGCGCCGATCAGCACACCTTCCAGCTCGTGGCGGATCTGGCGCAGCAGGGTACCATCCAATGCCATGGAAATCCTCCTTTCAAAAGGGGCAGGTGAAAAAAATTTTGTTTTAGCACAAACTTGATAAAGTTTCAGATGAAGTTATCGGTTACGATACAACATTATACCACAAAATGGGCAGGAAGGCGATAAAAGAATGAGGATTTGCAAAGAAATGAAAATTTGTAAAGTATTTCCTGCATTTTAGGCAAAGAAAACAGAAAAAATGCCCCGACACCGGAAAAATAAGTCGCATTGACAAAGGGAAAACGCAGGTGTATAATAGAAACAAGAAATTTACAGGAAACGGAATCTGCACCTTGTGCAGAAAAAACTTTCATTCCTGCAAAAGCGGAACCGCTCTTTTTATCTAAGACATCTTCTACAATCAACATAATCCTTCCAAAATATCTTTGCAGAAAGGGAATTCTTCTGCAAAGAACAAAACGCCCTCTGCCAATTTGGCAGAGGGCGTTTTGTTTATTTGGTCAGGGTGCCGTTGGGAGTTTGCACCAGCAGCAACAGCTGTTCCTCGGCGCCGGTGGCGGTGTTGATATAGCACAGCACCCGGTCGCCGGGGGTGAAATGGCGGCGGATGTAGGCGGCGGCCTTTTCCCGGCTGCCGGAGACAATGACCACCGGCTCCGCCGGGGCGTAATGGCGGTATTTCATGCCGGGGGCTTTCACCACGGCGTCCTTGTCGATCTGGGCGGTGACGGCCTTGTCGATGACCAGATCCCCCAGAACGGAGATCAGTTGCTCCGGGGTGATCCCGCCGGGGCGCAGCAGCCGGGGGCGGTCTTCCGTCAAATCCACGATGGTGGACTCCACCCCCACCGCGCAGGGTCCCCCGTCCACGATGCCGTCAATTTTTCCGTCCATATCCTCCAGCATGTCCG
>OIWK01003563.1_pt1 | contig 10667 bp, 9 predicted proteins | sample 1587401 | NCBI WGS metagenome assembly OIWK01 (sample SAMEA3888911, study PRJEB22519) | human gut metagenome | biome: human gut; feature: human-associated habitat; material: faeces | place: Denmark | collected 2009
GTTTTTTGTTTTAAAGGATTTTTTAGAAAATCTTCTGTTACAGGGAACCAGGTGTAGCAGGTTTCCTTTCTGGCAGGTCTGCGGAGCTTTTTATCCATGCAGGCACTTAAGGTTTTTGGTATTGCAGTGTCTTCGGAAGGGATGTAATCGTAATCTTTATAATTGGAATAATATTGCTTTAAACGTCCATTTTGAAGCTTCACAAGAAGACGGACACGGTTATTCTGTCCGATTATGTAGAATTCTTCACTATGATTTGAAAATTCAACAGGCAGATCGTAATTAGTTTTAATGGTAAAGGCCAATTGATCGTCTTGAATTTCACAATTTAGTGCTTCGTAATCTTCATTGAAAAGAGCAAGATAGGACAGCATGGAGAAAATTTTTCCAAGTCCCAGAAGATCTTCCCGGTTATGTCCCATAACGATCTCTGCCGCTTCCGGTTTCTTTCCGGAAGCGAATTGTTTGTAAAGACGGATGCAGGCACCTCCATCATAGTAGTTCCGTTCAGTAATACCGAGAAATGATTCCATGGAAGGCTGATTCATCCGTGAAAGCTTCAGAAGTCCCTTGAGCGGCTTTAGTTCCCGGTAAAGATCCAGAGATGGCAGCTCCGTAAAAGGGGAAGAGAGTCCGTGGATCTGATATCGTGCATCCAGATAAGGCTGGTCAAAGCTGTCACCGTTATATTGGATCGTACATGAAAAATCCTGAAGGAATTCAGAAAATGTTTTCAGAAGTTCAGGTTCTTCCTCTTCGTTTTCAATCATCCACTGGTACATCTGCCAGTTGTTTCCTTCGTAGGCTACAGCACCGATCAGATACAGAAAAGTGGAATTTCGTGATAGTCCTGTAGTTTCGATATCATAGAAAAGTGGTGCAAAATGTTCTGAAAAAACGTGATTTCTAGTCAATTTTTTAACAGTCTCAAAGTCTGGAAACCCTTGTAAAATCGGCATTTTTTTAACGATCATGTTAATTTTCTCCTTTATGGATTGTATCTGATTATACACAAAAAAATTGCTTTTCAATAGTGCAATTTAAAGTGAAATGAGTTATAGTTATTAGTAGAGTTGATGATAAAAAACAGGAAATGGTACTGGATTTATGTGGGGATTGACAGTGAAAAAATGACTATTATCGCTTCATAAATTGGTTATTCATTTACAGCTTTTTTATGAGCTGGTGAATATCTTCTACCGAAGTATATCACAGGATCGTGTCTGGATTCAACCTTTCATACATATCCTGCTCAAAGCAGAAGCTACTTTGTTACTGTTCGCTGGTAATGTTTCGCGAAATGATTTATGGGAGCGAAATATATCTTGTTTGTCTTGGATGAAATAAGAAAAGGAAAATCAGAAACACAGAATCAACTTTAAAAAAGAGTATATGCGCAACGCAGAAATACCATGTACATGTACTTGCAAAAATAAAGGAGGAGATGAGATCTATGGCATTTTTAACCTTCAGGGGTGGTATCCATCCTTATGACGGCAAAGATTTGTCAAAAAACTGTCCTGTCGAGAAGTATCTGCCGAAGGGAGATCTGGCAATTCTTGTTTCTCAGCACATCGGAGCTCCGGCCAAGCCGATCGTAAAAAAAGGTGATCATGTGCTTGCAGGACAGAAAATCGCAGAAGCAGGAGGATTTGTTTCCGCACCGATACACTCGTCTGTATCAGGAACCGTAAAGGGAATCGAGAAACGTCTGACCGCAGTAGGCGCCATGGGTGATGCGATCATCATTGAGAATGACGGTCTGTACGAATCTGTGGAATATGCACCTGCAAAGCTTTCGGATCTTTCCAAGGAGGATATCCTGAAAAGGATTCAGGAAGGCGGAGTTGTTGGTCAGGGTGGTGCAGGTTTCCCGACACATGTAAAGCTCTCACCAAAGGAACCCGACAAGATCGATCATATCCTTGTCAACGGTGCGGAATGTGAGCCTTATATCACCAGTGACTACCGAAGGATGATGGAAGAACCGGAAAGCATTGTTGGTGGTCTGGAAGTAATCCTGAAAGCTTTCCCGAAGGCAGTGGGATGTATCTGTATCGAGGACAACAAACCGGATTGTATTGCCAGGATGAAAGAAGCCATCAAAGGCAAAGAGCGTATGGAAGTAAAAGAGCTTAAGACCAAATACCCACAGGGTGGTGAGCGTACGCTGATCTATGCGGTAACAGGCAGAGAGATCAATTCCACTATGCTTCCGGCAGACGTAGGATGCGTGGTTGATAACGTAGAGACCGTCACTTCTGTTTATAAGGCAGTGATCCTTGGACAGCCGGTTATCAGCCGTAATGTAACGGTTACCGGAGACGGTATCCGTACACCGAAGAACTTTTCCGTTCTTACAGGAACAGATCTGTCTGAACTGGTAGATGCTGCAGGCGGACTGAAGGAAAAGATCGCAAAAGCAATCTCCGGCGGACCGATGATGGGATTTGCGCTGTATGATCTTCATATTCCATGTACGAAGACAACTTCTTCCCTGCTTTTCCTGGAGCGTGACGCAGTTTCCGAGGCGAAGCAGATCCAGACTGCATGTATCAATTGCGGACGTTGTGTAAGCGTCTGTCCGGGCCATGTGGTTCCGGCCCGCCTTGCAACTCTTGCAGAACACGGTGATATGGCAGGCTTCGAAAAAATGGATGGTATGGAATGCTGCGAGTGCGGCTGCTGCAGTTACATCTGTCCGGCCAAACGACCTCTGACTCAGAGTATTAAATCTATGAGAAAAATGGTTCTTGCAGAGCGCAAGAAAAAGAAATAGGGGGAGGAATAACAATGGAACAAATGTATAACGTATCATCTAATCCCCATATCAGGGATAAAATGACGACCAGCCGTATTATGCAGCTGGTAGTGATCGCACTTCTGCCGACAACACTTTTCGGTATCTGGAACTTTGGAGTGCATGCACTCCTTGTAGTGCTGGCGACGGTTGCATCCAGTGTGTTTTTTGAATGGCTGTATGACCGACTGATGCATAAAAAGAATACAACTACTGATTTCAGTGCAGTTGTAACAGGACTTCTGCTTGCACTGAACATGCCGCCCCAGATCCCGATCTGGATGCCGATCCTTGGCAGTGCTTTTGCGATCATTGTTGTAAAACAGCTGTTCGGTGGACTTGGACAGAACTTTATGAACCCGGCTCTTGCAGGAAGATGTTTCCTTATGATCTCTTTTGCCGGAAAAATGACTAACTTTGCAGTTTCCAAAAGCTCCCATGCTGTTGTAGATGCGGTTACACAGGCAACACCTCTGGCAGCGCTTAAAAGCCAGGGATTCATTGAGAGGACTTCTATTCCTGTAAAGAATCTGTTCCTTGGTAATATCCAGGGTACCATCGGTGAGACTTCTGCTCTGGCGATCCTCATCGGTGCAGTGATCCTTCTCGCATTTAAGATCATCGATCTGAAGGTACCTCTTACATATATTGGAAGTTTTGCAATATTTGTCATTTTCTATATGCTGGGAACAGGCAAAGGCTTTGATGTAAATTATCTTTTCAGCCATATCTTTGGAGGAGGTCTGATGCTTGGAGCCTGGTTTATGGCAACCGATTATGTGACAACGCCGATCACTCCGAAAGGTCAGCTGGTATATGGTTGCTGCCTCGGTATCGTGACAGCGGTATTCCGTCTCTTTGGTGGTTCCGCAGAGGGCGTTTCCTATGCGATCATTTTCTGCAATCTTCTGGTTCCGCTTATTGAAAAAGTAACAAAACCGGTTGCTTTTGGAAAAGGAGGCAAGAAATAATGGGTAAGATTATCAGAAATACATTGATCCTTACGATCATTACAGTAGTTGCCGGCCTTGGCCTTGGACTGGTTTACGAAGTTACCAAAGAACCCATTGCAAGAACCGAGGAACAGGCAAAAAAAGAAGCCTGGCAGACTGTATTCAGTGATGTAAGCCTGGAAGATTTTAAAGCTGTAGATGTAGACAAGGAAGCAGCAGATAAAACAGTTGCAGATCTTGGAATCAAAGCAACCGTAGATGAAGTCTGTGAAGCAGCAGATGAAGGCTATGTGGTAACTGTAACCGATAAAGAGGGTTACGGCGGTGATATCCAGATCACAGTTGGTGTAACAAAAGACGGTACCGTCAGCGGCGTTTCCATTCTTTCCATCAGTGAGACTGCCGGACTTGGAATGCGTGCTACAGAAGCGAAGTTCCAGGAACAGTATGTTGGAAAGAATACCGATAAATTCTATGTATCCAAGGACGGCGGCGAAGGTGAGCCTATTGATGCTATCAGTGGTGCGACCATCACATCCAGAGCTTTTACCGGTGCAGTCAATACAGCTATCGGCTATTGCAAAAACGCATTTTAGGAGGGTAGTTGAATATGAATAATTGTGGTGAAAGATTAAAAAACGGCATTATAACCGAAAATCCGATTTTCGTCCTGATGCTTGGTATGTGTCCTACCCTTGCGGTAACGACTTCTGCGATCAATGGTATTGGTATGGGACTTTCCACAACCGTAGTTCTGGTTATGTCAAACATGCTCATCTCCATGCTGCGTAAGGTTATTCCAGACTCCGTCAGAATGCCGGCCTTTATCGTAGTTGTAGCATCTTTTGTAACTATCGTACAGTTTCTGATGGAAGGCTTTACTCCTTCTCTTTATGAGTCACTTGGAATTTACATTCCACTGATCGTTGTTAACTGTATCATTCTGGGACGTGCAGAGAGTTATGCTTCCAAGAACCCTGTCCTTCCGTCTATCTTTGACGGACTTGGAATGGGACTTGGATTTACAGTTGGTCTGGTTGCCATTGGTCTTGTGAGAGAGATCCTTGGTTCCGGAAAAGCTTTCGGAGCACAGATCATTCCGGTTGCTGATGCAGCTACCGGTTCTGCCGGCTATACCCCGATCACTATTTTTATCCTTGCACCTGGAGCATTTCTGGTTCTTGCCGGACTTGCAGCGATCCAGAACAAAGTAAAGATCAACATGGCAAAGAAGGGCAAAGATGTTTCCAAGATCCAGTCCGGCTGTGGCTCCAATTGTGCGACCTGCGGCGGATGTCCTTCCGACAAAGAATAAAAAGGGGGAATAGAAAATGGCAAGCTTGATGTTGATCGCAATTGGTTCTGCGCTTTGCAGTAACGTTGTATTGAGTCAGTTCCTGGGAATCTGTTCTTTCCTTGGAGTTTCCAAGAAAACAGAAACCGCAGCCGGCATGGGTGGTGCAGTTGTGTTTGTTATTACTATTGCATCTTTTGTTGCAGGACTGCTTTATAAATTCATCCTGGTACCGACCCATTTTGAGTATCTGAAAACGATTGTATTTATCCTGGTTATCGCGGCACTGGTACAGATCGTAGAAATGTTTCTCAAGAAATTTGTACCATCCCTTTACAAGGCACTTGGTGTATACCTTCCTCTGATCACAACAAACTGTGCAGTTCTTGGTGTTGCACTCACAAATGTGCAGGATGAATACAATATTCTTCAGGGTACGATCAACGGATTTGCCACAGCAGTAGGTTTCACGATTTCTATTACACTGATGGCTGGTATCCGTGAAAAAATTCAGTACAATGATATTCCGGATGCTTTCAAAGGATTCCCTACTGTACTTCTTACAGCAGGTCTGATGGCAATTGCATTCTTCGGATTTTCAGGATTAATTTAAGGAGGCGACATTATGAATATTGGAGCAATTATTACAGCAACCGTAGTTGTTGCAGCTGTCGGTCTCTTTATTGGTATTTTCCTGAGTATTGCCGGCAAAAAATTTGCTGTCGAAACAGATGAACGTGAAGTTGCAGTCCGCGAAGCACTTCCTGGAAACAACTGTGGTGGCTGCGGTTATCCTGGATGTGATGGTCTTGCTGCTGCAATCGCAAAAGGCGAAGCACCGGTCAATGCCTGTCCGGTAGGCGGAGAAGCAGTAGGCAAAGTAATTGCCGGAATCATGGGACAGGAAGTAGTTGAATCTGCTCGTATGGCTGCCTTTGTAAAATGTACAGGAACCTGCGAAAAAACAAAAGACAATTATAACTATACTGGTGTAGAAGACTGTGAAATGATGGCATTCATTCCAGGCGGCGGATCCAAAGCATGCAATTATGGATGTATGGGATTTGGAAGCTGTGTAAAAGCTTGTCCGTTTGATGCAATTCATATTGTAAACGGAGTAGCAGTTGTTGACCGTGAAGCCTGTAAAGCCTGCGGTAAATGTATTGCAAAATGTCCGCATCATCTGATTGAACTTGCACCATATGATCAAAAAACATTTGTTGGCTGTAGCTCTCATGCAAAGGGAAAAGCCGTTACAACTGCATGTGAACTCGGATGTATCGGATGTAAGAAATGTGAAAAAACATGTCCGAACGGTGCAATCACCGTTACAGATTTCTGCGCTCACATTGATTACGAAAAATGTACAAACTGTGGTGCATGCAAAGAAGCATGTCCGCGACACGTTATTCTTTAAAAGAAATACTCATTCTTTCCATATGTTTAATTTTATCCCGGCTGAGAAATTTTCCAGCCGGGATTTTTATTTCACACTCGAATAGATGTTTGCTTTTTGCAGATTGATATGTTATCATTGTGAAAGTAAGTTTTGATTACAGAAATCTGTTGCAACTATTTTCGCTGCAGCAAATAACAGCAGGAGATTATATATGATTTCATTTATTCGAGGTCTTGTGGCTGATACTACAGAAAACGCCGTCATCCTGGAAAATAACGGCATCGGTTATGAGATTTTTATGACAGGCAGTTCAATTGAGCAGGTATCCCGCATAGATGGAGAAGTCAAAATCCATACTTATTTTCAGGTACGAGAAGATGCCATGCAGTTATATGGTTTTCTTTCCAAAGATGATCTGGAAATGTTTCGCCTTCTTCTAAATGTAAACGGAATCGGGCCTAAGGCCGCGCTTGGAGTTCTTGCAGGACTGACTGCAGATGAATTGCGTTTTGCCGTTCTTTCTGACGATATCAAAACCATTTCCAAAGCACCAGGAATCGGTAAAAAAACTGCACAGAAACTTATTCTCGAATTAAAAGACAAACTGAAACTTGAAGATGCATTTGAGAAGAAACTTGCCCATGAACAGGAGGCTGCCTCTGTTTCTGGATTCTTGATCCACGACGGACGTCAGGAAGCAGCAGAAGCACTGATCGCACTTGGTTACAGCAGTACTGATGCCATGAAAGCCGTTCGTAAAGTCACTGATGTTTCACCAGACGACGTGGAGGCCCTGCTCAAAGCTGCATTAAAACAGTTATAAATTGGAGAAACGTATTTAAATGGAAAAAAGAATGATCACCACAGATGTTACAGAAGAGGATCTTCCCCTTGAGGGAAGTCTTCGTCCACAGACACTGGATGAATATATCGGTCAGGAAAAGACAAAAAAAACACTAAAAATATATATAGAAGCGGCCAAACAACGACATGACGCGCTGGATCATGTCCTGTTTTATGGGCCACCCGGTCTTGGTAAAACAACGTTATCCGGAATCATTGCCAATGAAATGGGGACACACATGAAAGTCACCTCCGGACCTGCGATTGAAAAACCCGGTGAAATGGCTGCAATCCTTAACAACTTACAGGAAGGAGACATTCTGTTTGTTGATGAAATCCATCGTCTGAACCGACAGGTAGAAGAAGTTCTCTATCCTGCCATGGAAGACTTCGCCATTGATATTATGATCGGAAAGGGTGCTTCTGCCAGATCGATCCGTCTTGATCTTCCGAAATTTACACTGGTTGGTGCTACCACAAGAGCTGGGCTTTTGTCTGCTCCGTTGCGTGACCGTTTCGGTGTTATGCACCACCTGGAATTCTATAATCATAAAGAACTACAGACAATTGTGCTGCGCTCTGCACAGATGTTGGGGGTCGAAATTGATGCAAAAGGTGCTGCGGAAATTGCCAAACGTTCCCGTGGAACACCTCGTCTTGCAAATCGCCTTCTCAAAAGAGTACGTGATTTTGCCCAGGTAAAATATGATGGCCGTATTACTTATGATGTAGCTTCTTTTGCACTTGATCTTCTGGAAGTTGACCAATATGGACTTGACAAAATTGACCGTCGTATCCTCCAGACTCTGATCGTCAATTTTCAGGGAGGACCAGTTGGACTGGAGACACTGGCTGCAGCAATCGGCGAAGATGCCGGCACACTGGAAGATGTTTATGAACCTTATCTTCTTCAGAATGGTTTTCTGAACCGGACTCCACGCGGCAGAACAGCATCTTCCCTTGCTTATGAGCACCTTGGTTTTGAAAAAAATTCGTAGTTCTGAAAAGATTTCGTAAAAATTCCTATACATTTCTACAAATTTCGATTATAATAAATGAAAGAAACTACAATTTACGGGAGGCTTGTTATGGCAGTCAAAAATACGGCACAAGTAGTAATCGGAGGAAAAATCATCACTCTGGGTGGTTACGAATCTGAAGAATATTTTCAGAAAGTGGCGTCTTATATAAATAATAAAATAGCTGAATTGAGCGAAATGCCGGGATATACCCGTCAGCCTGTAGAAACCAAGCATACGCTCTTAAGTTTAAATGTTACAGATGATTATTTTAAGGCAAAAAAACAGGCAGAGATTTTCGAACAGGATCTTCAGCAGAAAGATCAGGAAATGTATGAGCTGAAACATGAACTGATCGCTCTTCGTATGAAAATCGAAGAAACGGAAAAAAATGCCCAGGAAGCTCAGCAGCAGAAAGAGCTTCTTGAAGGCAAAGTTAAGGAACTTAACGATGAGATAGACAAATTACTCAAATAAAAAAAGCAGGAAGGGGATTGCTTCGGTAGTCCTCTTTATTTGTTTCATACTCATAATTCAGAAAAGGAATGAATACACTTGAAAGTAGATCATAATGTAGAACTTCTGGCTCCCGCCGGATCTTATGAAGCTTTTGAAGCTGCTCTGGGAGCAGGAGCAGATGCTGTTTATGTCGGCGGTCCCGAATTCGGTGCCCGGGCATATGCACACAATTTCACACAGGATGAACTTTTACAGGCAATTGATACCGTTCATATTCATGGCAAAAAATTATATCTGACAGTAAATACACTTCTGAAAAACCGTGAATTGCAGGACAGACTATATGATGCGCTGCGACCACTGTACGAAAACGGTCTTGATGCTGTTATCATACAGGATCTCGGTGTATTCCAGTTTATACGCCAGAATTTTCCGGGACTGCATCTTCATGCAAGTACACAGATGACAGTAACCGGCCCCGAAGGAATGAAATTTCTTGAGGAACAGGGCGCATCACGTGTAGTTGCTGCCAGAGAACTTTCTCTTCAGGAGCTGTCAGCCATGCATCAGGCAAGTCCGATCGAAATAGAGGCCTTTATCCATGGTGCCCTCTGTTACAGTTTTTCTGGTCAATGTCTCATGAGCAGCATACTCGGCGGCAGAAGCGGCAATCGTGGAAGATGTGCACAGCCTTGTCGCCTTCCCTATCAGGTTCGGCAGGAGAATGGCAGTTATTCATTCAGACAACAGGATTTCTGTCCACTCAGTCTGAAAGACATGTGCAGTGTGGACATTCTCCCCGACATTCTGGAGGCCGGCGTTACCTCTTTGAAAATTGAAGGACGAATGAAACAGCCTGGATATACTGCTGCTGTTACCGGAATGTATCGTAAATATCTGGACATCCTTCTTAGCAGTGACATGACTTATCAGGTTAATGACCGCGACCGGCAGTATCTTCTGGATATATTTAGCCGTGGAGGTTCCTGTCAGGGTTATTATAAACAGCATAATGGTCCATCTATGATGGCCTTTACAAACGAGAAAAAGACAAACGGAATTCCGGAAAATCTTCCTCGAAAAAAAGAACCCATTTCCGGTACGCTGGTTCTTTATCCGGAATGTCCGGCTTTTCTGGAACTTTCATGCCATGATATACATGTAACTTTCTCAACCGGTGAAGTACAGTTTGCCAGAGAACATCCTATGTCTGAAGATCGCATTCGTAAACAGATGGATAAACTTGGAAATACGGAATTTGAATGGGATGAACTGGATATACAGATGGGAGAGCAGATTTTTCTTCCGGTCAAAACATTAAATGAACTCCGCCGCGAAGCGATTGCCCTGTTGGAACAGGAACTATGTGCACCCTACAGACGTTCTGCCACTGATACTCCTGTTATGGCCACAGCGGACAAGCCGGCAGATACAAATTCCAGCCTTTCAATCCTTGTATCCTGCGAAACTGTAGATCAGGCATTACTTTTATATAAAAATCCTGAGATTTCCGGTATGTATCTTTATTACGATGCAATGAGCCTCTGCATGTCAAAGGGATTACAATATCAGAAGGACTTGTATCTGACACTCCCATATATCACCCGTGGTTCAGCACCAGAAGGCTTTTTCGAAACCTGCAGCCAATGGCTTGAGAATGGAATGAAGGGATTTCTTGTACGAAATCTTGAAAGTTATGGAATGCTTCGACATCTTGGATGGCAAAAATACTGTGTTCTTGATACTTCCATCTATACCTGGAATAACGAATCTGTCTCTTTCTGGAAGAAAGAAGGCATACTTCGAAATACAGTTCCTTATGAATTAAATGAAAAAGAAATCGCACACCTAAGCGAAGATGGGCAGTCTCTTTGCGCAAATGAGGGCGTGCCGCAGTACA
>OIWK01003569.1_pt1 | contig 10657 bp, 10 predicted proteins | sample 1587401 | NCBI WGS metagenome assembly OIWK01 (sample SAMEA3888911, study PRJEB22519) | human gut metagenome | biome: human gut; feature: human-associated habitat; material: faeces | place: Denmark | collected 2009
TTTGAGGAAATATATGTAATGTCCGTTAAAGAACGGTTTCTGGAGAACGGCGCCGGAGATGGGATGAGTAAATACGAGGATTACAAGCGGAAGTATCTGGCACAGGAAAGCCTTGAGAGAATGGCATTGTTGGAGATGTATCTATAAGAAATCTGAATAAACAGATTCCCTGTCTTGGGAAAGTAATCTGAATCGGATAGATTATCGGTGACGATTTTTAATATGATCCATGCTTTCCGAGAATAATCGTGTATTGCCAGCTGCGATATCATCTATACCATTTTTGAGTTGACTATATAATTCAAGCCGATTGGTCAAGTCCTGATAGGTTTCAATACTCATCGCAACCAGATCAATTTTCTCATCATTTGTAATAAAAACGGGTTCATGATGTTTATGACAATAAGCTGCGATATCATCATACTGATTGTGTAATTCATCAATGGATCTGATTTCTGACATAAAGACACCTCCTCGTCTGATAACAGAATTATATACAGATTTCGTTATCAAGTCAAAAGAGGATTATAGGAAGATACATAATAAGGAGGAGTAACAGAATGATTTGGAGAATAGCACGACGGAGGCACAATATTGTTTTTGTTTTTGGCAAACAAGCAAAAGTATTGAGAGAAATGCTCGATTCGGCAGTCGTTCCAGATAGGACGGCACTCGAAAAAGAGGCAGATGAATTTGAGCAGTACATGTTGAAAAAGAGAGAGGAGACACTTGCTCGCAGTGAAAAATGGTAGTGTGAAAGCACTATTTGCAATAAATATAACAAAAATAAACTGAAATATGTAAAAAATGTTCTGATTTCTGACGAGCAAATGAAATTTTGAGCCTTGTTTATATGTGTAAACAGCGTGAGGATTGAATCCTTGCGAATACACGATACACATGTGAAGAGAGGATGAAAGAGTATGACAGAGACAGAAAATCAGAATGTACAGAAACCAGAAGAAATGAATAACCAGAATAATAACATCAAAAACGAAATCCGACAACGAAATGCTGTTCTGATTAATCAGCAGACCAAGAGACAGATTCGGGATTGGCTGGAAGGTAACCCATATCAGGAGTTGTTAGAGTATATGAAGTCAAGGGTCATGGGACAGGAAAACATAGCTATCGTTGTTGCCAATGTATATAATTATCTAAAGAATGTCAGCATTCCGGACACAGGCATGGAAATGCCAACACACGGTAATTGTAATAATATGATTCTTGCAGCACCGTCCGGAAGCGGGAAAACAGAAACTTACAGAGCTTTTAAGGATTACTTTAAAAAGCGCATCCCTGCACTTCGGCTCACCATTTCAGACGTCAGCAACCTGACCGCAACTGGATATCGGGGAGCGGAGCCGTCGAGCATTGTGGAGCCGTTTCTCGGATGCGGATTGGAACCTATTGGAATCGTGTTCATGGATGAATTCGATAAAATCTGCACTCCATCATACAGCGCTAATCATGGAGATGTCCACCTTGAGGTGCAGCATAATCTGCTTACGCTGGTTGAAGGATCACGTGTGGAAACCAAGCAGGGATACGTTAACACAAATAAGCTGCTGTTCATTGGCATGGGTTCTTTCGATCAGTTTCGGAAAAAGAGGGAAAATGATAGCAAGGAGCCGATTGGATTTGGAGCAAGTGGAAGTGATGAAATTATGGAAGCTGAACATGCGGCTCCGATAACCAGAGAAGATATGATATCGGCAGGCGGTTGTTATGAGTTAATCGGGCGGTTTTCGTATGTTGAGAACTATCATTCGCTGGATCAGAAGACAATTATAGAAATCATCAAGCAGAATTGTGAGAAAATTGCGGATGACTTTGATTGTGAGATTGAGTTAGCAGAGCCAGCAATGAAGGAGTTGTGTGATCAGGCAAACTCGAAATTCGGATGCCGACTGATAGAGAGTATGATTCGGGATATTGTGCTAAGAGCTTACAGTGAAGCACTTGAGTCAGGCGAGAATGGAGATGTTCTGGTTGTGACGATTATCACGTTGCAAGAATATGAATATCGTTTCAGAGCGTATGAAGAGGAAGATATCCCATTCGAAACCACTAAAATGACAGGAAATAACAACGGATGTGATGCAGATGATAAGATTTCAGTTCAGAAAATGAGCTTTGAAGAGCGTATGGAAGCATTAATTCGGGCACAAACGCAACAGGAATAAGATTGGCGGTACTTATTATTAGTACCGCTGATGAGATAACATTTGAGAGGGATGGCGGTATGAAAAGAGTAAGACCGTGGCATGGACGCTGGATGTCAAGAAAAACGGCAAAACGAATCAATGATATGTTTGACTCAGCTCCGATGCCGGATTATACACAAATGCATAAGGAAGCGGTAGAGTTTAAAAATGAAATGTTAAAACTCCGTGAAGAGGCACTTGCGCGCGGAGAGAAATGGTAAGGATTACAGAGATTTGGGTGCCGGAAAGCTTTGAAAAATAAGGCTTTATCCGCAGCGGATAAAGCTATTTGGTGACAGATTAGTGGATGGTCACAGCATGTGTAAACACAGTGAAATCGTTGGTAAGAATGGGGTTTTAGATACCGTAAAGCCTTGAAATATAAGGCTTTTACCGCAGCGGCAAAAGCCATTTTGCGATAAAAACGGACAAAATGATTACTATGACAATAAGGAGGAATGACACTATATGGAAGAAAAGCAACAGGAAACAGCAGACAAAAAAACATTAAGACAAGAGATACCAGTTTATTCTGAAAAGTATGGTGTTCACGGAAAAGTTTTAGACTATGGCGTAGTCACAAAACTCGTGTTCAACTATGATGGAAAGGATTTAGAAGTCGGAATACATAATAATCCGCTCATGAACACAGATTATTCGCAGACTGGACAACAGATTTTGGAATACTATATTGAGAATCTGAGTTCAAAGGATCGAAAAGTCATGCTGCACAACTGGTATATAGAAGAACATTTATCTCAGAAAAGCGGTAGATACGCTCTTGCACACGGAATCGTGACAGGGCATACCCGGTTGCCGGATTCCATTTTTTGTCATACCTCCAAGATCCGAGAGACATACGTAAATGAAGAAGACGAGCTTGTGATTTTGACTATGAATACGGAGTACCATTGTCCTTTAAATTCATGTGACTGGAATAAACAAGATCAGTACCCGGATATGATTTCTGATTATGAGAAGATAAAGGCAGAATATAAAGATAAGGCTTTGAGACCGGAAATCGAGCCGGGCAAGGTACTGCTGGTACTTTCGAACTTTAGTCATTATTACTTTCATTCCTTATATTGCATTCCAGAAGGAGCTGACCAACCATGTGAATACAGTGGGGACGCGCATATAGGGATGTTTCAGGACAGCTATCTGATCGAAGCAGACAACGGACGGATTGATTTGAGGTATTTCCCGCATTTTCAGAATATTGAGTTTTATTCCGAGCACACACAGGGGATGCCTCTGTTTCTTGAAAATGTAGGGGACGTAGTGCTGTATGCAAAAACTTCGGCAGGAATGATGAAATTGGATCCGGGCGATCGGAAAGAGGTCATAAAAGCAAACGCGGAATCTGAAACGCTGAGCTTGCCGAATGGGGATCTGTATCCGGCGGGGATTATAGAATAAACATGTGGAAGGCAGAGACAGGAGACCCGATGATAGGTCTCCAAAGTCTTTGCTCTTATGAAATTTATCTAGGATTCACATCATATCCAACAATTTTAAAATCGTCATCATCAATTGGTTCATATATTGGACGCACACGATAGTATGTTTCGTAATTTTCAACGGAATCAGATTCAGTTATATATCCACAATCATTAAATATACCTGAAACTTCCCAACATCGGTTATAATCTTCTCCATCCCAACCAGATAATACAAGCAGTTTACCATCAGCTTCAATGATAGGATAGTCACGATCATTCATTAAAGCACCTACAGCTTCCACAGCTATATTATCCATGTTTTCAATTGATTTTAAAAAGTTTGTTAATTTAATTGCAACTTCAGTTGTATTAGTCCAGATGATATCAATTGAAATCTGAGGCCAATCTCTTAAGCGTACTGTATGACGATTAAGAGTGGGATTAAAGTAGTATTTAATAGGACTGTACATTCCACGAAATGAGCGAGTCATTAAATTTGTGAAATCTTCTTGTGAGCTCTCTTGCGGGAAATCATGAAGTGCGTTGATATTTTTGCTGAATTTTGTCAGTGCATCAATTGTTGTCATAGTGAAATCCTTTCTAGTACACCAGCATTGCTAACCTATAGGAAAAAACGATTAGACAACAGGTGACATTTTGTGGTATTTTTACTAGTTAACTTAAATATGTGTGAGTGAATTGCAAAGGAATGCATTTTTAGTGCATTCCTTGTGTTGTAACAAAATTATTTATCATTCATAAGCTCTTGAAGTTTATCTTTAATCAGTTCTCGCTGAAGCATGTTTACCTGACGTGTGTTTCGACCAGCGTTTTTCCAGTCGTTAGCCTTCCATACTTTTGAAGAATTATTATGAGAATTAATCCAGGCATCTCTCTCTGCACCGGATAACTCATTAAGTTTCGGAATCGTCCAGAAGCCAGCCCGATGTCCGATAATGCAGGAATTTAATACAGCCCAAGCCATGTCACGAACTTTGGTCTTTGAGGTTTTGGTATCAGATTTGAGCCAGAACGCATCCCAGTCGCTTATTGTACGCAGACATGGAATGGTAACCTTTCGTTCACGGTATTCTTTAAATTCAGCAACGGAATGGAAAGGAACGGTTGTAAAGTTAGCGATTTCGTATGTAGTGTTTTCAACAGTAACAGTGCTTGAAGAAAAGCTTTTTCTGTCGGGTTTCCGTTTCATGTCGAAATCCATACGGATATGTTTCACAGTATTTTTGACAATGAAATCCTTTCCTTGAACTAAGTCTTTAAAGGTTGTCCACTCCTCATTTTTATACTCAACTGCTTTGGTACGACTTAAAACCTGTGTCGTTAACCACAGTCTGTCTTTATAAGTGTCGGAATCGTAACCGGATTTTGTGCTGTTGTGAGCGCACACGCCTTCGTATTCCTTACCATCAAAAAGCATAGGATTCGACTTACAGTACAAAGATACATTCCCGCGCGTCGTAAAATTAATGAGATCGTCCTGACAGTGTTTGATCTCCCAGATTTCAGGATTCTTATTATCAGTTAAGAATAATCTTGCCTGTTCCATAGAATGTCTGAATCCGAATAAATCGAGCGATTTCAGAGTGTCTTCCGGAACGTCTGATATAAAACCGTCTGTTGTGACGGAACAGGTCATGAATCCGAGAGCGTGGCATTGATTCTGCGTTGCCAAAAGCACAGCGCGTACAATTGATGTAATCATGCAGGCGGCAACCGGGTTGGTGATCGACGAACACCCCAGATTTTCCATCTCGTCTTTATATGCACTCCAAGTGGATTTCTCAACAACATTCTGAGCTGTTTTTCCGTATCCGCTGTTCACCATGGTTTTTAAGATGAGTTCCTCAAGAGATTTCTTTCCGTGCTCTGCTTTAGCTTTATCCCGGTCTGCCACAAGTTGCTTTACAGCGGAACGGAGCGAGTATGACATTTTACCGTTTTCAGGATTAATGATCGCATTCAAAACATATCCCTGTTCCACAAAAACCTTAGCACCGAGTTTCAATGCCAAAAACAGCTCCGGACCACAAGCGTAAACACCATCAATACCCTCTGATGTGGACGGATAAATCGGTACCCCTTCAACGTTGACCGGGATACATGGATATTTAACGGTTTCCGGGAATTCAAATCGAACATAGCAGAACATCATAGTTAACGATGCATATCCACCAGAATCCGGGTTCACAAAATCCTGTAAAGTAAGTTCTCGGTTCACGATTTCAGATTTAATCGGATTCTCCCAGTCGACATCTGGAACCAAGCACATACAGGTTGGATACGCATTTTTTAAGTCATAGTCGAATGTGGTTTGAAAAAAGTATCCAATGTCTGAACTTCCGTTGTATCCGCCATGGTAGGCCTGTGATGCATAATATTGAATCGTGTTCGCCTTGTCTGAAATAGGTTCAAGACTGGAACTCTCAACATAACCTGGTTTATTAGGTCTTTTGACCAATCCGTGTCCAATCTTTTCGAGACCACGGTATTTACGGTCAAATTCGGCAGTATTATCACAACCCAGATATGACATCATAGAATCTTTCATAACGTGAGCAGCTGCAGATGTAATCGTCACAGGTGGTTTGTTATTATAGCCGTAGAGCGCGGATTCATATAATAAGGCGACCGTGCTATCGTTGGCAGCGTATTCAAAATATTTACATGGGTCGTCCATAAGAAGCTGATCCATATGATCGATAACACCTTTTTTAAGCTCAATTTTGTTCCAACCAACCGCTTCACCGAGATCTTTTAAGGATTTCATTTTCGCAGGTGCGTGGCACATGGTATCCGCCAAATTGAATTCGATCGGGTAGGTATGCGGATTACGGCTATAAGCATACTTAGGATTCATGCTAGGAGCATACAGCCTGGTTGGTTGCATGGTAATCAGACCACCTTGAACTTCAGTACAGTATTTCAGGATGTCCTTATTTCGTTTCCCGCTCTGGTCAAATCCGGAAATGTCTACCTTACCTGTGTGGCAGAGCAGAACGACCGGAATATGAGGAGTCTTAGACCAGTCATATCGGATACGAGTTTTCTTACCGTCAGGATATGGATATCTGCTGTGTTCGAGAGCCTCCTTATCAGTACCATATAATGTAGTCGTGTAATCACCGGTACTAAGATTCTTACCAGTTTGAGATTCATATTTTCGGACTTTTCTATTATCGGTACAGTGGTAACTGAGGCTGTCTAAGATACGTCCGATTGCGAGTTCCAGGTTCAAACGGTATTTCTCATGTTTTCGGATAAAGATGTATTCCACAAGATCGTTTCCATCGATTACAGAAAATTGCCAGGACAGGAGGAAACGATCAGATTTATTCACAGGGTCTTGGTAATACCATTCGCTATCAAAACTGATTACCAAAGCTGGACTATCAGGTCTGATGGCCGACAATGACTGATAATTAGAAAACGAAGACAGAACCGGAAGATTATTACCAGGTCTGATAACTGACCGATCCTGTTCTTTCGATTTTGTTTTCAATGGTGTCAAATCTTTCTTTGGGTTTCCCATAGGGGGATTTGACACCGTGTCCGGAAAAGTCTCGAAACCATTGATTTTACAAGCTTTGGACCGGTTTGCTGTATCAACCTCATTTGACGATTTTTTTAAAATATCGTCATTCTGCATCATCAGTTTTGAAAGATTTCGTCTTCTAATATAGAGATCAAATCTTTTGTTAAAATCAATTTCTGAAGACTCTCCGGTATTGAACTGTTTCCAACCTGATGTTTTAACTGCTGGGGATATAATGCTTGTAATCGCTTCCAGATTCAATTCTTTAAGAACTGTACCTGTTCCTTCTGTGGTTACCGATTTCTGGTTATCGATGTTGCCGTTCTGCAATGTCTGTAATGTCTTTGTGTTTTCCATATTGTGTACCTATCTCACCAATTACAGTGAGTCCTTTCTTTGAGTCGTATAAAAATATGTGCTTTACGCTCATGCGGTAGCGGAGAAAGGAAACCTCATTGAACTGACAGTCATGGTTTGATTCGTAATGTAATCAAAATGGGAATCAAATTCTTTTTGAATCGGTTGTATGTAGTCCTTCCTCGCGTTCGTACTAGAATATGGACGAGTAACTAACAGACAAATAAGCTTTTTGAAATCAGCAATCTGATTAAAATGTTATGGAACATGAACTTTTTGAAATAAATATGAAATACCTGACGAGTTTTCAGAAATGTGAGCCTTATTATGTATGTAAAAACAAAAACACAACACTTAGTAAACGAAGGAGAGAAAAATTATGAAAACAATGAGAAACGCATTAAACATCACCGCAGACAACCACGAGCTCGTCAAAGCCGGATACATTCAGCTTCCGGTTCCAATCACGATCACGGAAGAATGGCTTAATTCACCGTCGCTTTTGTATAAGGAAGAGACTAATCGGGAACGGTTAATGTACGACTTAAGAGCATGCGGGATTACAGACACTGACTTTGAAAAACTGATTGGAAAAACGATATATTCAATCCCTGATGATTCGATCTACAACGCATATCTGGAAGTCACGCGGCTTGATAAGCTGACGGAACAGGAAGATATAGCATATGAAGACATGCAGAAATATTTATCTGAGAGCGATGCCTACGTTGAGCAGATGACTGAAGCATATTCGAGATTTAGTGAGATGCTGGTTGATCGCGTTTGGAATTACTATTTATTTAAAGAACAGGTGAAATTGGATCGTCTGATGCATGCGTACAAAGAGATGGTTGCTGAGTGTACAGTACAGGCGCTGCTGTTTATTTCAGTCAATACACCTAATTTTGGTCTCGGAATCTGTTTCAGGAAGGATTAAAACTGAGGGAGTACGAATCAGAGCATCTGACAATCACAATCGGTTGGGTGCTCTGAGAATAAAAAAAAGGCTGTAAACAAAAACAGTTGGTTTCCTTTACACCGGGAGAAGCACTATATAAATAGGAAAAGATACCGATTTCTGTAAAAGATATTCAGTATACCTTTTCGTTAACACTTAGGAGGATTACATGATTTACGGATATGCCAGATGCAGCACAAATGAGGAACGTCAGGATATTAACAGGCAGAAGAGGGAACTGTATACATTGGGCGTCACAGATGAGAAGTATATATATTGGGAATACGAAAGTGGAATGAAGGATGACCGAACCGAATTCAATAAGTTGCTGGATATTGTCTCAGAAGGGGATACCATTGCCACAACAGAGGTGTCCCGTCTTACCAGGTCAACGAAGCACTTATGCGAGATATTACAGACGGTGAAGGATAAGAAGCTGATCCTCAACATCGGTGGCTCGTTCGTGGTCGATTGCTCAAAAGGAGAACTCGACCCTATGACGGAAGGGATGATCAAGATGTGGGGCGTATTCTCTGAGATGGAGCGCAATATCATTTCTCAAAGAGTGAAATCGGGTATAAAGAATGCCAGAACTAAGGGAAAACAGATCGGGAGACCTCCGACTACGGTTGACGGTTTGCCTGACAAGTTTTGGAAATACTACCAGAAATATAAAAATGGGGAAATCAATGTGGCTGAGTTCGCGAGGCTGTTGAAATGTTCGAGAGTGACGATATATAAATATCTTTCGATGGTAGAATAGGATTGGAATAAAATTGATGGAAAGCTTGCAAAAAGTTTATGGAAAATTCAGTTGATTCCGTGCAGACTCTCACTTATAATGATATTGAGGCAGAGAGCCTTTTGAGGAAACTGAAAGGTGCTATGCACAGTACAAAAGGAGGAATGCCGACTTGAATACCGAAATAACAAATGCTGTGAATGCAGCGGGAGACAAAGCACAGTATGATGCCCGTGTTAAAAGGATATTAGCACAAAAGAATATTTTAGCTCACATTCTGGTAAAAACGGTTGATGAGTTCAAGGGAATGAAGCCGGAGGATGTAGTAACATACATTGAGGGTGAGCCAAAAGTTGGGATTGTACCAGTTGAACCGGGATTGTCTAATATAGAAAAAACAGATGCCACAGGACAGAGAATCGTCGGACTTAACACAGAGAACGCCGAAATCAATGAGGGACTGGTCAGATTCGATATTATTTTTTATGTTCGCATGAAAAATGGGCTTTCCCAGATTATTGTGAATGTTGAGGCTCAAAAGGATGAACCTACTGAATATAAGATATTAAATCGGGCAATCTTTTATGTGAGCAGGCTTGTATCATCACAAAAAGAGAGAGATTTTGTAAACACGAATTATGATGACATAAAACAGGTATTCAGCATTTGGATTTGTATGAATATGGATTATAATAGTTTAAGCCATATACATCTTGCGAAGGATGAGATGCTGAGTCCATATGACTGGAAGGGCAATATGGATCTGTTGAATATCGTGTTAGTTGGGATTACGAATGATATTCCAGAACATGACGCAAACTATGAGATGCACCGTCTGATTGGGGCACTTCTTTCGACCGAATTGAGGGAGCAGGAAAAACTGGATATCATAGAACATGAGTATAATATCCCAATCAGCAATGAATTAAGAGAGGATGTGAGAATTATGTGTAATCTGAGTACAGGCATTGAAGAAAAAGCTACAGAAAAATTCATTTTGAATATGTATAAAAAAGGTTATACATTAGATCAAATTGCAGACGTTGCAGAAACAAGCGTGGCTGCTGTGGAAGCAGTCATTAAGAAGAAAGAGCCTGTAATGGCATAGGCGACAAGTGAATACGAAAAGAATCAGGCAGTAGATCAGAAATGATTTGCTGCCTTTGCTTTTAGGGATGGAAAATAGTTCTGCATTTGGTGCTATTTTTATGCTGTTTTTTCGTTTCACAATCATTCCCGCAATGTATTAAGTAGCCAGAATAGAACACGAATGGAGAAGTGAAAAAATAGGACATCAATAGAGAGACCTTAACTGTATCACAGTGAGGTCTCTTTCTTTATGCCGTGTGTCCAGCGAAGCTGGACCACACTAGCCGGTGTAAGTCCGGTCACGGTAAT
>OIWK01003574.1_pt1 | contig 10645 bp, 8 predicted proteins | sample 1587401 | NCBI WGS metagenome assembly OIWK01 (sample SAMEA3888911, study PRJEB22519) | human gut metagenome | biome: human gut; feature: human-associated habitat; material: faeces | place: Denmark | collected 2009
CGATGGACTGCTGTGGATCTTTTCCTCAGTCGGTTTCATAAACGCTCCTCCCCGTATCGGCTGCCGGATGGCAGTCTGATGCCTTTTACTCTATTATATTAAAAAATTATTTCCGATTTTGCAAGGCTTTTTCCATAAAAAGTACCATAATCTTTTCCTTAATATTTTTCTTATATATACAAACTCGCCAATTTTAAACGAGAAATATCAGCAAACCTGACAGAAACCGGACAAAAAAGAAACATCCGTCCCTTTTTGTGCGGAAATTGCACAGAAAGAAACGGATGTTTTTTCTTAAAATTTACCAGCGCTGCCAGCGGCTCAGTTCACAACGTAAACATTGACCTGGATGGCGCCATTGATGACCGACTCGGCGTAGGTCTCATAGAACAGGTCCACAAGGATCTGGCCCTTCTGCACGGCAATGCCGGTATCGGTAGCCACCGCATAGCCGTACACGAACTTGCCGTCGGTGGAGGTGATATACAGCTTGGTGCCGTAGGGGATCACATCCGGGTCCACGGCCACCGTGCCATAGCCAAGACCGAGGCCGGAGGAACCCTTGCCGGTCCTGGAGTAGTAGCCGGTAGCCTTGCCGGTGAGCACCTTGCTGTAGGAAGCCGGTGCATTGGTGGTGCCGTCCGGGCCGGTCAGCGGGGAGACCGGTGCGCCCGCGCCATAGGTCTTGATGACATGGTTGGTGGGCTCCACGGTAGTGGTGGAATCCACCACGATGCTGTTCTCCAGTTCGCCGTCCACATAGCGGTCGCGGGTGGTGATGGTCTGCTGGCCTTCCGCACCATGGCGCACCGTGGTGGCGCGGCCGGTGTTGCGGAAATACAGGCTGGTGTAGACGTACTCGGTATCGTAGGGGATGGCCTGCGTCTCCACACGGTCGGTGTAGTCCACGCGGTGCACCGTGATGGTGGAACCTGCACTCACCAGCTGGTCCAGAGCAGGCTCGGTGTAGTCGTCACCCTCCAGAGTGATACCTGCGCGCTTCAGAGCGTCGGCGACGGTGCCGAACACCATCTTGACGGGGTACTCCTGACCGTCGGCGGTGATGCTGACGGAGAATGCGCGCTCGATGTTCAGGGCGGCAAGGTTGCCGCTGTAGGCCGTGTAATAGACCCGATCACCCTCTTCGGACTGGATGCCGGAGAGGTTCATGACCTGTGCAGGGTCGGTCTCGGAGGTGAGGATCACCTGCCGGGCACCATTGGAGTCTGTGACGTAGGTCAGCCGCAGATTCGCAGCGGTCACACTGAGTGTAGCCACAAGGCACACGACCATGACACAGAACGCCAGCACACGGGAAGAGACAGCCTGCTTGCAGGCGGTCAGAGCTTTCTTTACTTTTACGGAAGCGATACGAGACAACTCCTCTCTTTTCAAAGTTGGGTGCGGCCGCAGACACGGTGTTCCATGCCCCGGCCGCCCGGACTGCGGGGCGGGCAGAAGCACTCTGGCCCCACAATCAAATACGATGCCCTCTTTATGATAAGACCGAGCATCGTATGCAATTTGGACTCCGCTGCGGAAGGTGTCATTTCCCTCCCGGCCCGAGCCGCATCTGCCCGCGCCGCACCATGTGTGAGATGGTTTTCACTTCATCCAGATAAATTTTAGACGCTGCAACGTTTGTTGGTTCCGTTGAGCGGGTCTTATTTTACCAGCCCGGAGGCCGTTTGTCAAATCAGGGGGCCGCTTTTCGTTAGTTTTTTGACGATATTTTTTGTGCAATTTATACATTGTTTTCTCCAAATTATTGTTATTTCGGTTATTTCCTTCCGATTTTCCTTTTGTTTTGTGGGATGTTTTGTTCATGAATTTTTAACATTTATTTTGGATTTTTCGCACCGGAAACTGCACTTTTGGGCCGTTCCGGCAGCACGGCAAGCGGCCCTGAATCGCTGGTTTTGCACAGCGGCATTTCCTTCCGCTGCCCCGCCTTTGCCCCACCGGGATCTGTGCGAATTTCCCCCGAAAAATGCCTTCCGGCAAAATGCCGAAGCACAGAAACTTGTGGAAATAAAGTACACTCTCGCCGCCGCTGTCCGGCCGCGATACAATCAAACAAAAAACAGAAAGGAAGGTTTTCAAGTGAAGATCCAGATCATTCAAAAGCAGTGCGGCGGCACCGAGTTCCTTGCCCAGCCGCACCGGCTGCATCTCGGTGCGCAGAACGCCGCCGGGGTGGACGAACTGCTGTTCCAGCTGCCGGACGCATGGGCCGGGTGCACTCTTGCGCTGTATCTGCGCCGCAGCGACGGCACCCTGCTGGCACCGGTGGCGCTGGACACCCAGCACCGTGTCACGGTGGACCGCCGCCTGACCGGCAGCACCGGCGGGCAGTGGATGCTGGCCGCCATGGGTGAAAACGGCTACACCGCCTACACCCGGCCCGGCAGCTATGACTGCTACGCCATTCTGCCCATCGATGATGACGCAGAGGAGCTGCCGCCCTCGCTGTACGAGCAGTTCGTGGCCCGCGTGCTGGAAAGCTCCAGCAGCGCCTCCACAGCGGCACAGCGTGCCGCAGCCAGTGCAGCTTCCACCGCGGCCAACGCAGCGCAGGCCCAGACCGCCGCACAGCGCACCAGCACCGACAGCGCCAATGCATCCCAGTGCGCTGCCCGTGCAGAGGCCGCTGCCGCCCGCGCCGAAGAGCTTGTGCCCACGGACGGGCAGGTGGTCAGCGTGAACGGCAAAAGCGGCATCGTAAAGCTCACCGCGCAGGAGGTGGGCGCACTGCCCTGCCCTGCGCAGCCGGTGTCCGGCCAGCTGCTGCGGGTGCTGAGCGTAGACCCCAACACCGGAGCGGTGCTCACCGACACCGCCGCCATGCCGGACCTGTCCCCCTATCTGCGCAGCAGCACCGTACCCACCGCATCGGTTCCCGGAGCGGTGCGGGTGGACCCGGCCTGCGGCATCAACGTGCGCAGTGACGGCACCCTGACCACGGCCCCCGCTGACCGCAGCCAGCTGGACAGCATGGACAGCACCGTTCTGCCGCTGACCCCCGCCCTGCTGCCCTACGGCGTGAAAAAGGCCCTGACCGCTGCCGCCTCTGCCGGGGAATGGACGGCGGACGAGAAGGCCGCTGCCCTGCGCACCCTCGGTGCCGATCTTTCCTCCTATTATACAAAGGAAGATATCGACACGCTGCTCTCGGCCCCCAGCTCCGGCGCGTATCCCGTGGGCAGCATCTACCAGAGCACCGACCCCACCAGCCCCGCCGCACTGTTCGGCGGCAGCTGGGAGGAGATCGCGTCCGAGCGAGTGCTGATGGGCGCGTCCAGCACCCACGCAGCAGGCAGCACTGTTAAGGCCGGTCTGCCGAACCTCAAGGGCTCATTCTCTGGTGTGGCGAGCACAGCATACCCAAATTTATCTAACAGTGGCGCTCTTTCTATGAACACAAACAATGGCGGTTTGGCTGGTTACGAAGGCGGTTCATACGGCAGTAATTGCACCGTATCTTTTGACGCATCCAAGTCCAATGCCATCTACGGACGCAGCAGCACCGTGCAGCCCGCCGCCTACTATGTGCACATCTGGCACCGCGTGGCCTGAGAAAGGAGGTTTTGAACCATGAAGATCATCGACGAGACCGGCGCGGTCGTGGGAAACCCCGACCTGACACTGGGCTATCTGACCGACGACACCCAGCCGCTGGAGCACCCGGCGCAGGAGGCTGTGGCTGAGGTGGCCCACTACGAGACAGTGGCCGAATACCCCAGCGGCGGCAGGGACGTGCAGCGGGTGGTGGATGTGCCGGGCGTACCGGCAAGGCCCGCGTGGACCGAGCAGCTGCCCATTAAAAGGTACATCCGCTACACCGCTGAAGAGCTGGCCGCGCAGGAAGAAGCGCGCAAAAAGCAGCAGCAGCGGGAAAAGCTTCCGGAGACGGTAGCCGACCTGATGCAGCAGCTGACCGACCTGCAGCTTGCCCTGTGTGAACTGTACGAAAGGAGTGATGCCTGATGGCAAAGATCTATGCGACCCTGATCCGCAAGGGGCTCAAAACGCCGGACGATGTCCCCGCCCGGCTGCGGGACGCGGTGGCAGCCCTGCTGCAGGAGGACGCCCATGCTTAACGCCTATTCCCGCCGGAAGGACGGCAATGCCCTGCTGAGCCGCAGCTTCCGGGTGCGGGAATTTGCCTGCAGGGACGGCTCCGACCCGCTGTTCGTGGACAGTGCGCTGGTACAGCTGCTGCAGAGCATCCGGGATCACTTCGGTGCGCCGGTGGTCATTACCAGCGGCTACCGCACCGCCGCCCACAACAGGGCCGTGGGCGGTGCCCCCTACAGCCAGCACTGCTACGGCAGAGCCGCCGACATCCGGGTGGCCGGTGTTCCGGTGGAGCAGCTTGCCGCCTACGCGGAGACTCTGCTGCCCGGCACCGGCGGCATTGGCCGCTACCCGGTAAAGGCGGGCCGGGCAGCGGGCTGGGTGCATGTGGACGTGCGCCCCGTCAAGAGCCGATGGACAGGCTGAGGGGGTGAGCCCAGTGGAAAGCATCCTGTCCGCCGTGATCGCCGGTGCCGTGACCCTGATCGGTGTGCTGATCGCCAACAGCCGCAGTCAGGCCGTGACCGACACCAAGCTCGAAGAGCTGACCCGCGAGGTGCGCGAGCATAACAATTTTGCCCGCCGCGTACCCATTTTAGAAGAACAGATGAAGGTGGCCAACCACCGCATCGCAGACCTTGAACACAACGAGAAAGTGAGGAACTGACATGAACATCCATAAGATCTCCGCCGCAACCATCGCCCGCACCGCCTGCCTGCTGCTGGCCCTGACCAATCAGCTGCTGAGCGCCTGCGGCAAGCCCGTGCTGCCCATCGAGAGCCAGACCGTGGAGCAGCTGGTCACCGCCGGCATCACCACCGTGGCCGCGCTGGTGAGCTGGTGGAACAACAACAGTTTCACCGCCGCCGCCATTCAGGCAGACGCCGAATACGCCCGCTTGAAGCAGAAAGGCGAGTAAACCGGCACCCGGATGGTGCAAAAGTAACACTTTTTAAATTGGAAGTATTACTTTTTTAGCCATCTTTTACAGCAGCCCCGGGAGGTGCGCAGCGGCCCTTCCCGGGGCTTTTTTGCTGTCCGTTTGAGCGATTCACGCAGGTTCGAGGGCGATTCACGCAGGTTTTGATGATTTTCGCGCCCAAATCATGTATAATCCAGACAGGAACGAAAGGGAGGAATTTCTATGGTAATTCCATGCATCCGCAACACAAACGTCACATAAGCGCACACGTCTGCAACAAATCGCATCAAACGTGCAACAAGCCCTTGGAATTAGTACCAAATCTGCGAGGTTCTGATTTATACAGAACGCAGAATTTCAACGTTACGGGATCGTTTTTCTTGACGAAAATTTCCGAAAATGCTATAACGTAAGTAGTTGGGGGAAACAGTTTCCGCTGTCCGATTTATCGGACTATTATACACATGGCGACAGGAAAGGAGACCTGGGATCATGACGAATAAAAAGTTTAAAGTTGCTGCAATGTCTATGGCACTGACCGCATGTGTTGCGGCCCAGCCCCTGATCGCGAATGCGGCAGATGATGTGAACGCCGTCTCGAATGGCACACCCGACAGCGCGCCCCAATCGGAAGGGGGAAGCACGGCTTCTGCGCCCGTTGCTGTTGCCAGCGCGTCGTCCGATCCGGTGACCAATGAGCAGGACAAGGGCGCTGTGGATGTGATCGGCGACCCGGATATCAGCGTGGATTATAACCACGACCAAGACAAGGTCACCAAGGACGATTCTTCTACCACCACCGAAAGCACCGGCCCTGTGAACCGCAATGTGCCCATAGAGAGCGAGCCCGGCGCACAGCAGCCCTCCGGCGACGGCCAGCAGGGCGGCAATCACGAGACCGACCTGAACAACGAGCAGAAAGGCGAGCCTGAGACCGACCTGAACAATGAGCAGGAAGGCTCCAAGGACGGCGGCAGCGAGACAGAGAAAACGCCCATTGGCGAAGCTGAAAAGACCGAGACGGAGACCAAGGACACGAAGCTTGTGCTGGGCGAACCGACCACCACGACTACCACCACCACCAACCCGGACGGTTCTACCACGACCACGACTACCACCACCACCGATGCCGCGCTTGAAACCACCACCAAGGTCGAGGGTGAGGCCAGCGCCAAGACGGAGGAAGACTCTTCTGAGGACGTGAAGAAGGAAAGCCTGAAGGAGGAACTGGACGGCAAAGACCTGAGCTGGGATACCGAACCCAAAACCAAGTTCGGTGATTACACTGTGACTGATGCCGTGGAGGAAGAAGACGGCAGCAAGACCTTCACCCTGACCAAAGAAGACAAAATTGAAACCGGCGAGATGACCGGGCTTGACATTTCCAAGCTGATCGAAGCCGGTTACACGGATAACGGCGACGGCACCTACACCCTGACCAAAGAGTACACCGACTCTCAGGGCCAGAAGCATACCACCACCGTCAAGGTGGATTCCAGCAAGGCCACCAAGACCACCAGCACCACCCTGACCGTCACGATGGCAAGCCAGGAGCACGAGAAAACCGAGGAGCTCGGCACCAAGGAAGATACGAATTACCCCTATCCTTCCACCGATATCACTGTGAAGGACGACAAGGGCAAGGAGCACACCTTTAATGTGACGTATATTCTGGGTAAGGCCCATGAAAACAAGGATGGCACCTTCACCTATGAGGACAAGGAAAACAACCTGACCTATACCATCACAAAGAACGAGACCGACACGAATCTAGACAGCCTTACTGACACCGAGCTCCGCGACCTGCTGAACAAGAATACCACCGGCAGCAAATACTCTGTGGACGCCGAGGGTAAGCTGTGCTATACCACCGATCAGGGCGAAGTGTGCCGCGTGACCAACGAGCAGAACACTCTGCTGCGCAGCATGCTCAAATTGGGTATCACCATCACCGACCACCACGGCAAGGAGTCCGACACCCAGAAGGTGGAAAACAGCAATAAGACCCCGGAGCAGGCCAAGGCCGATGCCGAAAAGGCGGCACAGGACGAGGCCCTGAAGGATGCACTGGCACAAGCCATCAACAAAGAGACTGGCAAGAGCCTGACGAAGGCTGACATCACCCTGCCCGAAGTGCGAGACGGCAAGTTTGAGTGGACAGATACCGCCACCCGCAAAACGTACACCTTCATCTATACGGAAACGGGCACCGTCAGCAGCAGCCCTGAAAAGATCAGCGACCCCACCACTGTTAAGCCGGACGCTTCTTCTGCCGAGAAGAACACTGAGACCGGCTCCGCCGAAGTGACTGGCTCCACCGTGATCTGGACCAAGAAAGACCAGACCTTCATTCAGAACGATGAAAAGACGGATTCCACCTTTGGAAAGGACTTCGACTTCCGGAGTGTTCCGGGCGGTTTTGAGCTTGACGGTGAGGCTGAACTTAACGAAGATGGCACGTTGAAGAGCTTCAAAACCAAGGACGGAAAGACCTATGAGTTTAGGTATGAAAAGGGTTCTGCTCCTGAAGATTTGAAGGACATCTCCAACCCCAACTTTACCAAGGTTACGTGGACGATGACCGAAAAGAAGGTAGATTCCATTACCTCTCCGGACACCAGTGAGCCCACTCATATCGAGATCGAGCGGAACTTCCAGAAAACCGAAGAAAATGGCACCTTCACCTTTACCGAAACCAAGAAAGGCGGCAAAACCTATAGCGGCCTGAAAAAGGTTGCTGGCGATGAGAACGTCTACAGCAACGATGATGGTACTGTCACGATCAGAGTCACCACCTCGGAGCTCGGCGTTGACGAGATCAGGGCAGCTCTGGAAGACAAGGGCTATACGGAGGTCAACTTCAATTCGGACGGCACCGTCAGCTATAAAATTGGTGATGTGACCTACAAAGTCACCTATAACACCACCGTTGAGTCCATCACCGTCACGACAAAAGAAGTTGTCAAGGAATCCAGTTCCACAATTTCCGTTTCTGACACCAATCAGAAGGAAGCTGAGGCAGCACTGAAAGCAAAAATCGCAGAGCTTCAGGCCGGTCTCAAAGAGGGTGAGTACATCGAAGTGAACGGCCACCACGTCGATCAGCACACTGAAGTTGAAACGATCATCACCTACTTCAAGACTGCCATCAACTACAAAAACATGAGCGATGATGAGATCGTTGCCATGCTCAAAAAGCAGAAAGCTGATGCTGTTGCAGAGGGAGAGAGCAAATACTATACCGGTAAAGGCGTTAAGCATAACTGGGACGGCAGCCATTCTACCAAGGGTTCTAATCCGAACTATATCGGTCACCTTGACCTTGCTACCGATTCCGACCTGCTTCTGGAAGATGGCACCACCGCCGATGCGATCCTGCTGAACACGGGCGACAAGAAGTTCAAGTTCGAGTGGAACGAGAGCGCTGAGGATCTTGTCAATAAGGATATAAAGGACAAGCGGGCAAAGTTCCAAGACTCCATTTCTTACGATGATGGCAAGCAGAACGGCGGCGATGGTTCCAAGGGCCATTACGAGTATGAGCGCCAAGATACAGGCTCTTGGATCGCTCCTGATTCTAACAATTACCCTCATGAAAGTGCCTACTACCGCCTGACCGGCACCATCGCCTACAATTCTCTGGAAGACGGCAAAGAATACGACACATGGAACGATGCAAACAAGGCTCTGGCTGATTGGGTAAAAGATCACCCGAACGATAAAGACTATAAGCCGAACATTGTGGCACTGAGCAAAAAAGACAAGTGGGACCGAGAGATTATAGTTTATAAAGCCTACACCTACGAGTCCTCTCTGACTGCGTATGGTTATATGTCGAAAGACAGCAACACCTGCGTCAACTCCGGGTATGGCGATACCGGATATGGGCGTGCGTGGGCTGGCGGCTTTGACCTGCGCATCAGCGGCCTGACACAGGTCACCAAGACCGAATCGTCCGCACACGGCAAGAACTACTACGACTACTATGCCGATATCACCAAGTATAAGACCGTGGAACAGACCTCTGACCCTCTGGCAAACAGTCTGTTGAACGTGATCCCCGGCACCAAGACCGTACCCACTGAGACCACATATACCGATACCGGCAGCGGCCTGTTTGGCTCGTATGATCAGAACCACAGCGAAACCCACAACTACAAAAAGCCTTTCACGGGTGCAGGCACTGCCGAATACACCACCTACCGGACTTGGGAGGACACCAACGCCGAGTGGGATGGCAAGTTTGAAAAGCTTACCGGCGCTTTCGGGTTCAACTACACCTCCACTTCGGATGCCGAAGTGACCGAAGCCTCCAAGAAGTCCTGTGTGAAAACCGACTCCTCGGTGAAGTACCACTACTCCTACGTGGAGCGTCAGGAGCTTGATCCCATTACGGACGTCAAAACCGTAACGACCCCTGCCGACGGCGGCGGTGACGACGGCGGCGACAAGATCATTGAGGAAAAGGATCACGACTCGCCCGTACTGCCCGGCACCCCCGAGCTGCCGCCCGTGCAGGACGCAAAGCCGGACGCCCCTGTTCTGCCTGCTGACCCCGCTCTGCCCGCTGTGCAGGACGCACATGCCCTGCCGCAGACCGGCGTGAACTGGCTGGCCGCCATCGGTCTGGCCCTCAGCGGCATGACCCTGATGATCACTGGCGCGTTCGCCAGCCTGACCGGCAAAAACGCAAAGCACTGAGCCGCGCTTCCCCCCTTTCACAAACCTGTGTTTCCCTGCTTTGCACCGCCGGACAGACTGAGCCGGAACGCTCTGGCTGATATGTCCCAATCTCCTATTCCGCATACAGCTTTCCGGCTGCAAACCCTCACAAACAAAGCGCCCCCGCTCCAAAGCCGGAGTGGGGGCGCTTTGCTTATTGCTGGAAAATTTATTTGGAACACGCAGATGATTTGCGTACCGTTATCGACTGTGTTATACTTATTTCGCTGCCCTCTCCATTCTGGCAACAGGAAGGAGGTGTGTCATGTGGGCGACATCTTCATCAATCTTTTTGTGGCTGTCGGAGCAAATGTGATTGCCTATTACATTTGCAAGTGGCTTGACAGCCGCGGCAAAGGACAGTAAGCACAGAAGAACCCCCTCGGAGTTGCAGCTCCGAGGGGGTTCGCTTTTGTGTGCCTGTGGTAATCTTCATCAACCTTGTGATTGCCTACTTCTATTATACGCGACTCCGTGCAAAAGTCAAGCCTCCGGCAAAAAGTTCATTTTTACGTCAAAATATATTTTTCCGGATATAACAAAAACGGCCCTGCCGAAGCAGAGCCGTAGGAAAAGTTCCTCCGGGTTGCGGCTCCCAGCATCCACTTCGCGCCTTGAGCGGTGCTCGTGTCTTGCTGGCCGCGGCCCCAACAGCTCCTCCCTGTTTCAGCCGCTGGTTGCGGTCGTCGCCGTTGCACTTGCTGAACTGAGCTGCACTGAGCTGTGCCGCTGACGCGGGATGTCGTGCCCCCCAGTTCTCCGGAAAACAGACAGCAAAAAACGGCTCTGCCGAAGCAGAGCCGTAAAAATGCATCTGAAATATAATCAGCGCTTGGAGAACTGGGGTGCACGACGTGCAGCCTTCAGACCGTACTTCTTACGTTCCTTCATACGAGGATCGCGGGTCAGGAAGCCAGCCTTCT
>OIWK01003577.1_pt1 | contig 10642 bp, 10 predicted proteins | sample 1587401 | NCBI WGS metagenome assembly OIWK01 (sample SAMEA3888911, study PRJEB22519) | human gut metagenome | biome: human gut; feature: human-associated habitat; material: faeces | place: Denmark | collected 2009
ATATTCCCTATGGAAAGATAACGATATTGCAAGGAGATCCAGGAGAAGGCAAATCCACAATGATGATGCAGCTTGCGGCACTTATTACAAATGGAGATGCTATGCCGGATGGAAGCGGGGACAGGATACCCGGAACTGTAATTTATCAGGCGGCAGAAGATGGGATTGAAGATACAATCAAGCCACGATTGGAAGCAGCAGGAGCAGATTGCAGTCGGATCGCATTTTTGGAACAGTCTGATGAAGAACCAATCTTATTAAATGATGTGAGACTGGCACAGGCGATTGAAGGTACAAAAGCAAAATTATTGGTTATTGATCCCCTTCAGGCATACTTGGGAATGGACGGGGAAATGCAACGTTCAAATTCGGTACGTTCCGTTCTTGGAAATCTTGTGAAAGTTGCAGAACGGACAGGATGTGCAGTCGTATTGATTGGACATATGAATAAAAGCAATCGTGCAAAAGGCATATACAGAGGACTTGGAAGTATAGACATAGCTGCAGTGGCAAGGAGCATCTTATTGGTAGGAAGGGATAGGAATATTCCATATTATCGTGTAATGCTTCAGATTAAAAACAATCTGGCACCAGAAGGAAAAGCCTATGTTTTTGAATTAAATCCGGATTATGGATTCCGATGGATAGGGCAGGATGAATATGAAGTAGAAGATATTCTGGTGCGTAAACCAAGAACGGACAGCAAATTGGACAAAGCAAAGGATTATCTGCGATTGTTATTGAATGGAACAGATATGGCATGTGCAGATATATTTGATAAAATGCGGGCAAATGGAATTGGAAAGCGTACTGTGGAACAGGCAAAAAAAGATATGGGGATTATATCTTATAAATTGGGAGATAAATGGTATTGGCAGTTAAATGGGAGTGATGTAGGTGAACGGATATGAAAAAGAAATAAATAGCCGGGAAGAACAGAAGAATAGGATTCGTGAAAGATATAAAGGTGTTGATCGAAGCGAATTGGAATTTATTCCGGCAAAACCAAAAGAAAAGTTATTTGAAGATACAACGGAGAAACGGGTATGTGCGTATTGTCGTGTGTCTACAGATGATGTGAACCAGACATCTTCTTATGAACTGCAGAAAAATCATTATGAGGATATGATAAAGGAACATCAGGGATGGAAACTGGTTGGAATTTATGCAGACGAAGGAATTTCCGGAACCTCCTTACAGCACAGGGATGAGTTTAACCGAATGATAGAGGACTGCAAATCCGGGAAAATAGATCTGATTGTTACGAAAAGTGTTTCCAGATTTGCAAGAAATATTGTAGATTGTATTGCTAAGGTTCGTGAACTGGCAAATATGGTTCCGAGAGTAGGCGTATTCTTTGAAACGGAACATATTTATACTCTTGATAATACCAGTGAAATGATGCTGGCAGTTCTCTCGGCAGCCGCACAGGAAGAATCCCATACAAAAAGCGAGATTATGAATATATCCATAGAGCAGAGATTTTCCAGGGGAATTTTTCTTACACCAAAATTGCTTGGATATGATAAAGATGAGGATGGAAACCTTGTGATAAACGAAGAAGAAGCAGAAACAGTGAGATTGTGCTATTATTTGTTTCTTAATGGATTTCCGACCTCTGAAATAGCAGAAATTATGATGCAGCTAAAGCGGAAAACAAAGCGTGGTAATCTGAAATGGAGTAGCAGTACAGTTGTAAATCTACTGCGAAATGAAAGGTACTGTGGTGATGTGCTTTCAAGAAAGACATTTACACCAAATTATCTGGATCACAAAGCAAAAAAGAACCGGCACGACAGAAATCAGTACCGTCAGAATGATCACCACGAAGCGATTGTAGACAGAGAAGTCTATAATGCGGCACAAAAAATGCTGTCTGTAACCAGATATGCGAAAGAGGGATTCCCTTTTCCGAATTTGAAAGTAGTAGATTCAGGTGCTTTAAAGGGATTTGTTTCAGTTAATCGTTCCTGGACTGGATTTACTGGGGATGATTATCAACAGGCAAGCCAGAGCGTATATGAAGAAACTGAAAAGAACGCTGGAGGAGAGAATTTAGCGGAGAAAAATATAGAAAGTAAGTTTGATTTATCTGGGTATGAGATCGTCAGGGCACAGTTTTTTTCCACTAGATTAGATCCGGCGATGACTATATCCGATGGGCAGCTTACATTTAACACTGCCTGTTTAAAGAAATTTGAAGATGTGGAGTATGTGGAGATACTCTTTAATTCGATTGAGAAAATTATTGCTGTCAGACCTTGTGAAAAAGATAATGTCAATGCGGTAAGATGGGGAACGATAAGAAAAGGGAAATGGGCAGTACTTCCCAAGAGCTGCAGGGGATTTTCACAGCCATTGTATGAATTGATGGACTGGAATGGAGACTGCAAATACCGATTTAGAGGTCAGTATTCTAAATCTGCCGATGGACAGATTTTCCTTTTTAATCTGGAAGAACCAGAGATAATCCAACGGGAAACGATAGAGAATCCTCTGATAGACGAAATATTGGAGACGAATGAGCAGGCAGAAAAAGAAGATACAGTAGTTGTAGAAAAAGAAAAGAAAGTTAGACCAAAGGAGTCTCGGACACTTTATCCGGAAACGTGGGCAGGACATTTCGGATGTGCTGCAGGGGATATAGTGTTATTAGAACGAGTTACTTATTATGGAGAATGGGATGTATTGCGCCCAGCTAAAGCTGTTGCGGGAATGGATATAATATCAGAAGATTTACTGAACAGGCTAAATGAACAGGCACAAGGGATGATAGATAGAATGAGGTGTGCAGTATGAGTGAAACAGTGTTAGAAAACAGAAACGAAAATACAGAAAATATAGATCAGAAAGCACTGGAACTTGCACAGGATTTCAGCTACGATGGGTTTCAGGTAGTCAGAAGGGAACTTTTTGCTCATTTGAGAGAACCGGCAGTTGTGATCCGTAGGGACAGTGTAACATTTAATACAGCCTGCATCGCTGGATTAGAGGATGCAGTTTACATACAGATATTAGTGAATCCAGAAGATAAACGTATGGTAGTGCGTAAATGCGAAGAGAATGATAAAGATGCTCTGCGGTGGTGCATTGCAAAGCCTGATAAGAGAAAAAGCAGGAAAATGTCCAATAAGATTTTTTCAGCAATGCTGTATGATATGATGGGATGGAGCATGGACTGCCGTTACAAAATACTTGGACACAAAATAACCCATGAAGGTGAAATCATTTACGTTTTTGACTTGTTAGAAACAGAAATATTTATGGATACAAAACGTAAAAAGAAAGTAGCAGAAGGAACTATATTGCCAGAGACAGTAAATCAGGAGGAGAAAACACTGTCAGATAAAGAAAAAGCTGCGATTGCAGACGAAGAAAAGGCAATAAAAAAGAGAAACAGAATACCATTCTATCCAAGTGATTGGAAAGATTCCTTTGGCTTACCGGTAGAAGAACATAAGAAGGCGTTAGAAATAAATATGTGTGAGGGGTACGTCGAACTGACTTCATGCAGATAATAGGGAAAGTGCGCTCAATTTGGAAGGAGGAGTGCAAATGTCGCAAAAGACAATAAACATTACAGGGGTATCTCTGTGCAAAAAAGCAGGAAGAATACGGATATTTCATTCTACAATAAAAAGATTGGGTGAACCGAAGTATATTCGCTTCCTTTTTAACCCAGAGAAACAGCTTTTTGCGGTGCAGGCATCTGATCGGAAAGATTCAGAGTGCTTTTATGTGCCAAAATGTAGTGAGAATGACTGGAACTTTGTAATCAACAGTATTCCTATGTTGCGTATTATCTGGAAAGTATGTAAATGGGATGAAGAAAAAAGCTATCGAATATCAGGAACCTATCATGCAGAGTGTAATCTGGTGGTATTTGATCTGAAACAGGCAGTTACCTTGATGATGAATGAAACAGAATAAGAGAAAATAGCAGATATTATTGAGCTTCTGAGCAATCAGAGGTTCTTTTTTTATGCTATTTTACAGGGTAATTGAATAGTTCTGTGCTTAGTGAGTAATTTTGAAAAAAAGTTGTTCCTTACTTGACATACTTAGGCACCAGACCAATATTACAAGACGAATTACAAAAATATGAGTTACATCACAGAGCCAGAATTGCCATCAAACCGGGGATTACAGGTATGTGGCAGGTAAGTGGAAGAAGTGATATCACAGACTTCGAAGAAGTAGTGAGACTGGATACAGAAAGGATAAGTGTAATAGTTATTACATATGGTGTAAGATGAGAAAAATTAATGAAAATTACGTATACAAAGAACCTGAAGAAATAACAATTCAGCGAAACAAAATACATAAAAATCAAAGAAATATAGAAGATTTTATAGAATTAATTGAAGAAAATAGCCAGGAGATGAAAATTCAGAAGTTGATCAAAGAAGATTTATCATTTATGGCAGATTATCTGGCGGAGCCGCATGAGGAATATATCTGCTTTTCTAATTATCCTATTGGAGATAAAATTGCAGATTTTGTAGTGCTGACATCAAGATCAAAAATGAAAGTCTGCATTGTAGAAGTCAAAGGTGCAGATTTTAAAATTGTTAAGGCCAATCACTATCAGGGTTTAAATGTACATATGAATGATGCAATTACACAATTAAAAAATCATATGGAATACATAAACAGAAATTACAGTTCATTCAGAACCCAGATACATGAAGATAAGGATAAAGCAATCAATGAGGAATATAGTGGAAATTATTTAGTGGGTCCTCGAAAAACCCTATTGGTTAACCCACAGAAGGATATAGATGTTAAATATATAGCTATAGGTGGAGTTGAAAGAGAAGACAAGTCAATTGAAGAAAGCCACGAAATTGTAAAATGTAAACCAGCAGATAATTTAGAGATAGCTTCGTGGAATTCTTTTGTGCGTAAGTTGGATGAATATCATGGACATCATCCTGTTCAATAAAAAACGCTGGACAGATTACCGGAAATCATCTAAGGAAAAAATCTCATTGTAACAGGCACGCATCAAATCCACAAATCTGGATTACCTGAATAAACTGACCAAGAGAAAGTAAAATATGTGCGGATACAGTCCTTGTAATAGGGGTGTATTGATGTTAAGATGGTAGTATAGAAGATGTGGATAAGCTGAGAAAAGAAGGTGTTACCAATGAATGAGGAAGAAAGATTTGATTTTGAGCAAAAGCACGAAGAAGACCTTCAAAGATTACGTGGCTTTCGTCTTTTAGATGATGATTTTATGAGCAAAGTATTTGAAGATAAGAATTGTGTGGAATTTTTATTGCAGATTATACTAAAACGAGATGATCTTAAAGTTACAAGTGTGAGCAGTCAATATGTAATAAAAAACTTACAAGGGCGTTCTGTTCGTTTGGATATTCTCGCAGTGGATCGACAAAATCAGGTGTATAATATTGAAATTCAAAGAGATGATAAAGGTGCAGGTGTGAAGAGAGCTAGATATAATAGTAGCTTGATTGATGCAAATGTGACAGAACCGGGTGAACAATATCAAAATTTAAATGAAACGTATGTGGTTTTTATCACAGAAAATGATGTGTTAGGAGAGAATATTCCAATATATCATGTGGATCGTATCGTTAGGGAAACAGGAAAAATGTTCAATGACCAATCGCATATTATATATGTAAACTCTCAAATAAAAGATGAAACAGCATTAGGAAAACTTATGCATGATTTTACATGTACCAATGCTAAAGATATGTACTACGAAGTGCTGGCTGACCGTGTACATTATTTTAAAGAAGATGAGAAAGGAGTGGCAATTATGTGTAAAGCTATGGAAGATATGAGAAATGAAGCAGCAAGAGAAGCAGAAAAAATGAAAGCAATTCGTATGGCTCGTTTAATGATAGAAGATGGTAAACTTAATTATGAAGATATTGCAATGTACACAGAGCTTACTCTGGAAGAAGTAGAAAAAATAGCTTTGGAAAAGAAAAGTGCATAATAAAAGACATAAAACGAATGTTTTGTTTTGTGGAACAACTATGCATCCCAGATTGCGGAGAAGTAGCAAAGAAAGCTGAAGCCGAAGCAGTATTTAAGGAGCTGCTGGCAAGCTGTACATCCAGACTGGCAAGAACAACTCTCGGGGTCAGACCCCATGAAGACAAAACTTCTCAATAAAGAAGAAATTAAAACTAAGATGATGGAGCTTACATATATCCAGGAAAGATTAGCTGAGGAATAAAAAGTTATGGAGGAGTAACCGGCTCCTCCATCTTAGCATAGAAAATCCGGCACTTTTGGAAAAACTCTCGGGGTCAGACCCCATAAAGAATGGGAATTTATTTGAATCCAGGAAAGGATTCTTCTTTTGGACTGGCTATGCTTACAGTCCGAAATCTGTTGTTGATGCCATGCTTAAGGAACTTATATATATACAGGAAAGAATCCTATGAATAGCAGTATGAAATAATGTATGGCAAAATATGAAAGGATAAATTTATGAAGAACAGTTCTGAACGCAAAAGATATAAGACGAATCCAAATTTCGATGCATATTTATTATATTCTTATATACAAATGAAAAGAAATGCATCTGATAAAATAAGCCGCGATAAAGCAGATAAGTTGATTTATGAGTATTTGAATAATTATATAATGTATGAACTGTATTACAGTTATCGTAGTACACTCGAAAAATGCGAATTTCAGGAGTTATATCAGTCATTATGGGTTGAAGTTTTAGCAGACTTGCCCAGATTTAATCCTGATCTCGGAAGAGCGACTACATTTTTTCGCTATTCTATAAAACATGCTGTTTGCATTTTCGTAAGTTTCAAAAAATATAATACAACTCCATATCTAGCTAATCAACTGGAAAAAATCAAAAAAATTCAGCAGGAATGTGAAGAATCAGGAACTCCTTTTACTGTTGAATTAGCCAGTAAATATTTACATTGCACAATCCCTACTGTATTAAACTATCAGGTCAAACTTGGTATGGAATCCTCTTTCTCTTATGAAGTAATATCTGTTACAAATAAATATTTTTCTTACGATTTCTATGATGAGGAAGCTACAGATTCAAAACCAATATCTTCATATTCTGATGCGGAATTGAGAAAATTAGTAAAGGATTTTTCTGAGAAAGAACTATGTTTACTCAATATGTATCTGCAGATGTGCACACAGGAGAATTCATACAATATCGAAGAATTTCGCAAAGCGAAAGCTTCCCAATCTGCAATGACAAAGGCTGAAACAGAACAAGCTATTATAAAGATAGAAGATTTGTTCAAAAAAATCGGGATTAATAAAGCACTGCGGGGTCAGACCCCATGAAGAGAGTGTGGTTAAGAGATTATTAGCCGGCGGTATGAGTGCGGACGAGATTCTTGAAAAACTGAAATAAACAAGAACCCAAGAAAAATAAATGCCGTGTGGACAAACTGAACTCCAGGAGTTCACACGGTATTTTTTGAAGGTTGCCGTATAGTTTATAACGAAAATAAAAGAAGAACAAAATTTAAAGAAGTGGAGCGTGAGAAAATGAACTTATCAAAAATACATCATATTGCAATCATCGTATCTGACTACGAAGTTGCTAAGGATTTTTATGTGAACAAGCTTGGATTCTCTGTCATCAGGGAAAACTACCGTCCAGAGCGTAAGGACTGGAAGCTAGATCTTCGTGTCAATGAGCACACAGAGCTGGAGATTTTTGCAGAAGAAAACCCGCCGAAGCGTGCGAACCGCCCGGAGGCCTGTGGGCTGCGTCACCTTGCATTTTGTGTGGAGAGCGTGGAGCAGACGGTGAATGAGCTGGCGGAGGTAGGGATTGAATGTGAACCAATCCGCATGGATGATTACACCGGCAAGAAGATGACTTTCTTCCATGACCCGGATGGACTGCCGTTGGAGTTGCATGAGTAAAATGAAGAAAACAAGAAAACCAGGCGGTGGCCGGAAGAAGCTGAAGCCTGAATACAATGCCGGAAAGAACCTGAAAGAGCAGATGGAAAGTGCTGTGGCACTTTATAATCCAAAAACACAAACTATTTTACACTACCAGAGGATCTTCCGGAATACTGCCGTACTAAACTGAAAAAATAATACTAAGCCATCTGATAGAGAATCTGGCAGACAGCCAGGAGCAGTATCAGATGGCTTTTATAAAATGTCAATATACGAATGATTACCTACTTACGAATATTACACTACACCATGTTTTGAGGTGCTTGCTTCAATTATTTCATATTTACGCAATTAAAAGGAGGATTACCATTTAATACATTAACTACTTCTTCGGCTACTTTTCTTTGCAATGTCCGAATTGCAGTTTCGCTATACCATGCGCTATGTGGAGTTGCGATTACATTATCCATATGGAGTAATGGATGTTCTGGAGTAACTGGTTCGTTTTCAAATACATCTACTCCGGCGCCAGAAATCTTGCCGTTTTGCAGTGCTTCGATAAGAGCAGCCTCGTCGATGATTCCGCCACGAGCTGTATTCACAAGAATAGCGTTTGGTTTTAATAATGTCATTTCTTCTTTCCCGATAAGGTGGTAAGTATCTTTTGTAAGTGGGCAATGAACAGAGATAAGATCACTATCTTTGAGAAGCTGTTCTAAAGTAACAGGTGTTACATTTAGCTCCTGAGCAGCAGTCTCATTTATATAAGGATCGTATGCGATCACTTTCATTCCAAATGCACTCATTTTGCGGGCAACCATTTTAGGGATGCGACCAAAGCCTACCAATCCAAGAGTGCATTCTGATAATCTTAAAAGAGGGACAACACTGGAATATCCCCATTCACCTTTGCGGAAAGATTTTGCTAAGATGGGTAGCTTTTTTCCTAAAGCGAGAAGCATGGTACACGCATGGTCGGATACTTCATCCACACCATAATCAGGTACATTGCACACATAAATTCCTTTCTTGGAAGCAGCTTCACAATCAATATTATTTACGCCAATTCCGTACTTTATGATGATTTTACAATTCTGCATGTGTTCGATTACTTCTGCATTAATATCAGAATACTGTGTGATGACTGCATCTGCATCTTTTACAACTGGAATAAGATCTGGAGTAGTTTTAACTTGGTAATCAAATAATTCATAACCTGCACCAGTGATAATTGAACGTTCTGAATCTATATTTTCGTATTGATAATCTGTAATTACAACTTTCATAATATATTTTCTCCTATATAATTTTACATTTTTCAGCTACAAGATATGCACCTAAAGCAGAAGCAGAAAATCCAGCTTCGGGTTCAAATATAGTTATTTGGTTACTTAGTTTTTCTTCTGTGAAGATGTCAACTAATGCCTGTTTAAAAGGATCTTTTCCACAGACAACAAACTGAGTATCGTCAGTTACACAAAGTGCGGAGGAATTTCTGATAGCCTGAATGTCACCCTGAAGTGCTGCACCTAAAATATAGTTTGATATTTTTGAAGGCTCGGCGTTGCAGAAAAGTCCGAGTATACGACCGGAAAAGCATGCACGTCCAAGTCCGGTTTCTTTTGCGGTATTATAGCCTAGAAGAAGCCATTTTCTGTCATATTGGTCAGCAGTAACAAAACTTCTGTTTACTGACTTGGCAATGATTGTATCGTTGATAATTGCAGAAAGTAGTTCTCCGGAAATAGAAGTAAGGCAACCGGTTATTTCTTTATCGGCATTTACTGCAACAAACTTATTGTGTGATCCTGGAAGTACTAGGATCATTGGGGAACCATTATGGTATTTATCAATAATGGCGAGACTTTCTACTTCTTCGCCACGCATGATATCCATTGCTTCGTAATTTTCAAGAGAAATATTACTACATGAGTTTTTGATTCCAGGTATAAAGTGGATTGGGATTGGGCATATTTCTGGAAGCCTTATTGCAACAGTAGAACGAGCTATCTGTTCTAAATCGGCAGGAGCTGTGAGGTGCGGAACGACAACAATTCCTACATCGGAAGTAATCATACCGCTGGCAATAATATGATTGATGTTATCGTAAGTAAGAGAATGGTCTTCAAGCAACTGCTCAAGGCATTCTTTAACAGCATTTTTTAATTTGGAATTATTGCCATCTATGGCCGTATTGCGTACGCCGACCTCACGTTTCTGTTCATCTATTCGTTGACGACTACTGTTCCAAAGAATGCAACGTGTATTAGTAGTACCGCCGTCTATTGTAATTGTGTATGTATCCATTTCTGATTGTCCTTTCTAACGTGGATGTTGTAAGCATTTGTTATCCATTCTTAAAGTAAATGAAATGTAATTCTACAAATTATTCTGTTCTATCTTGTATTTCTTAAAAGTATTTCTGGTTTCCTGAAGACGTGGAATCATTCTATTTGCATCTTTTATACTGATCATAGAAAAAAGAGCATCAATTAAACAGAATTGAGATATGCGCGAATTTAATGCATCTGTCAAAATACTGATCTCTTCACTAAGTGTGCTTAATACGACAGTAGAAATCTTTGCAATAGAAGAATTGGGATTTCCTGTAATTAGAATTGTTGCAATTCTATTTCTATATGCGTTTTCAATTTGTTTATAAATGTCAGCTGTTTCACCAGATTGTGATACGCATAAAATCAAATCATTAGTCTTAGAATGTGAAAGCAATGCGGCGGTCATGTGTGCATCCAGG
>OIWK01003584.1_pt1 | contig 10626 bp, 9 predicted proteins | sample 1587401 | NCBI WGS metagenome assembly OIWK01 (sample SAMEA3888911, study PRJEB22519) | human gut metagenome | biome: human gut; feature: human-associated habitat; material: faeces | place: Denmark | collected 2009
TCCGGGCGGAGCGGGGAAAAGCCGTACTGTTTCATATCGTCAATTGTCTTTAAAGCAAGATACTCGGTCGGGATAATGATATCGGTATCAATATCATCACCGAGCACCCATACCTTTCCGATAAATTGTTCCATAATAATACCTCTTTCTGTTACATAAACACTATATATAATCTTATATCGATAGTTATAATAGACATGCACCGTACTTATGTACTACATAGACGATGTAACATAATTATTATAAATCTTATTTAATAACATTGAGTCTATCTTTTCAGGTATTATACACTGCGGTGCTATCTTATTGGTTGTCACACAATTATCGGCAAGCTTGTTACTTGCCACTGTTAAGTCTGCCAATTTATCATTAGTGATTGTTGATTGTGTAATGCTATTTCCATTTATTAATAATGTGTCTCCCTGAAACAATGTTGACATTTTAGCAAATAAACTCATTAACGCACTAAACTGTTCACTTGCTTCAATGACACGACCACTGGTTGACTTGCTAATAGTGAGATTAATACCGCTAATTTTCAAAACCTTGTTATCAATGGTGATATTAAGTTCACCTTCACCCATACCTGCATAAGCAGTCATAGATGACTTGATCTCAAATTCAACAATGCCTCGTTTAGCATCTATAATTGTTGCGTCAACAATTTCTTCAGAACCACGAGGGAGAGTTATTGTGTATGTAACTGCCGAACCAGTTAAGTCGATTGCTCCCTTATCATCCACGACCATAAGGCGAGGGTATTTGATACCGCCCTCGCCCTGTGTCACAGTAAAAAACTTGTTGTTGTCTTTCCAAGCATGTACTGTATATATTTTATTGTAGGTTTTCATTATTTTCCTCCTTATCACTTCGTTAATATATACATTGTATTTTCATAAATAGAAATATTGCTTGTACACTATAACGAATAATTTGGCTTTAAAACCCTCCTTTTAAAACTCTTCAAATTTGCTATCATTCCTATTAATTATTTAGAATTTCCTGCACCTTCGCTCTGATTCTTTCAGGAACATCGTCAATAGTTTTTAAGCCTTTACGGATTAATTCTGCGTAAATTTTTACCATTTTTACATCATCCCTTCGTATATTTCGCATAGTGCAAGCTGAGTGTCGGTAAGCTGTGATTCGAGTGTTGTGTTTCTTTCATCAATCAGCTTAATGTACTCGTCTTTGGTGTAGCGTACCTGATTAAATTCATACTCGGTATGAGTTTTATCTTCTGACTGCATCTCAATTTCTTTGATATCGCTGTTCAACCACACCGAATATTCGTCAATTTCGACTTTATCAGGCTTTACTGTGCTTCTTACTTTTCCATAATCAATCATAGTTGTTCCTCCTTATACTTTAGCGGTCGGTACATACAGCAAGCGACCGCCGGCACCCCGACTACGGTCACCAACAGTACCATTGGCAATATGATAGAAACTGCCCGCATAATCGCCACTACGACAACCACCGCCCAATTGGGCAATACGGTAACCGTTCAAATTTGATGCGACATAGATATAATCACCACCTATTATTCTGTAAAATTAAATGTTGTATTTTTAACACTTGTTTGTGAAATCGTATTGAAACAATCAATAAATCTCTTCTTGAGAGGCTTGGCAGAATAGTTTGTATTAAATGTCAAACTAAAATCTAATACATCATCATGATTTACATGAATTGAAAGCAAAATAGGATATTGCCAATCACCGTCTTTTACTTCAAGAGATAGCGCTGTACCAAGTGTTAAATCTGTAATGTTATCCTTCATTTCGGGAATTGTTAATATGTTCGCTGATTCAATCTCAAATTCATAACACTGCTTACTGAGATAATTGTCGTGGTCAGATTTAGCTTGAACCATTGCTTCTTGTAATGTTGTTATAATATCGTTAGCGGAATAGGTGTCGCTAAATACAACATTGTCATTTGTCCAATCTCCTTCAGTAATGTAATTTTGAAGTTCTAAAATTTCAGCGGGGGAGAGGATTGTTGCAATACCGTCTTTGTTTGCCTGAAGTGCCGTTTTGTAATTCAGTGTAAACTTTTTAGCTACTGTTTGCATCTTGTTATAACATATGTTGTATTTGGTTACTGCGTTATCATAATCATTTTTTGTATTCCAATATGTCTCTGCTGCCGAATACAATTTTGTATATAAAGATTTGGAGTAGTAGCAATCGTAATTGATGTAATCATATGGTGGGTTTCTCATTCCACTCGGAATACGCACATGGTCATCTACAAGAACTTGATAAGCATAACGCAACTCTCCACTTGAAGAGTTAGGGAGCGGTTTGTCACTAAACCCATATTTATCTATTAGATGTGTATTAATTGTATCTGCGACTGTTAAGTATGTTGTTAAAGCTTTTGACACTTTAGAAACTTGCTCTATTTTCTTTTTATTGCACTCAATCAATAATGCCCCGTTATTAGCATATTTTACAGACTGTTTTTCAATGTTTGTTTGCCACACCGTAAGAGCTTCTTTTAAGGTTCTATTTTTAGTGTCATCAGCCACATAATCTAATTGATTTTCAATATTACTAAAATTGTACAATATATTATTTCCCGTAGGGTTAATTAATCCTAATCCATATTGATCATTAGATGTATGCACTCTTAAAGCATTAATACATCTGTCGTCAGTTGTGTGAATATTCGTATTTTTGATTGCATTTTGCCATGTTAATATCGCCTTAGAATGAGTACCCAAATATTTGTTATCAGTATCATAATACCGCCGCTCTTCTGTCTCTATGTTTCCATCTATTATATTAATTGTCATATTTTCTGAATCAAAAACGAAATAGCATTGGTATGACGAAGCGATATCATTATTTAAAAAAGTATAAACATTTGCATTATCAACATCGTCAAGTGTTCTATATCTAACACACACTGCTTGAGAAATGTATCCTATTTTCCATTGTGGAAGATAGTCAAGTATTTGATTCAGCAATCCTCGGACAAACTTTTGTTTATGTCTTGTGTTACCATAACAATCGTAATACCAATTATCACTGGTAACAAGGTCGTTAATATGATCAGGTACAAATAGTGGCAATGTACTGTTTGATAAAGAAAACGCTCTTTTTGATAAAGTCATCTCATAAGACTGGGCTGTTACTTTTAGCACAGCATTACTTCCGTTATCATTTATTTCTTCTGTGTTAGTAATAACCCACCATACATTTCGTATGCCATAGTTTTTATTTTTATTTGTTTCAAAGTGTGTACACAATCTTTCTCTTGAAAAGATTTGCACCCAAGAGGCATTGGGAATATATGTACGATAAGTATTGTCGCTATATGTTGCTTGACTACATACAAGACTTATTCGGATATACCCTTCGTCAATAGTATCAGTATTGTTTTCAATATTACCATCGCTATCCTTTACTGTAAAATCTACATATCTTCGGAATGGTTGTTTCGATGATTCATGATAATAATTATCATCAGATTTAAGCCAGCTATCTGCGTTAGCTTCCTTATAGTAATGAATTTTAAATGAGTACCGCAGAGTGTCACCGTTAAAACATTTTGTTGCAATGACATCGCCTTTATGCACAGGTATAAAACTTTTACAGGCTAAATACTGGTAAGTATACCATCCTTGCTTGTACAAGTCTAAGCTTTCTGAATAATCTTCAAATACCCCATCATTAATAGTGCCACCCCACACCCACTCGTAACCATATGTAGTGCCAATATCAAAAAGCATAGTTTCGTTTTTAATATTGAAATTGTTAATTGCTGTATTAACATCAAACGATAACTCATAATCTTTTCGTGTTCCTCCGCCTTTTAAATTATACAGATAATCTGCATAATAACTTTCTCCTGTAAATTTAAAATACTCAGTTGAATCATTGAGATACAAAAGCATATCAGGCTTTAGATTATCATAATTAGGATTGTCCATCCAACTGTTGGTACGAGTGTCATAAACTTTTTTAGGCACTTCAAAACTCATTTCCGAAGCTGCTCCGAAATTATAATCAGCAGTCCAATCGTGTATATTTTTGACATAACCAAGCGAGGTCTTTTTATTTTGCCTATACAACACCATGTCGGGAGTCTCTTGTGCGTAATTTCGTGTTTGCATATTAAATACCACCCAACCTGTGTAATGTCGTATACTTTAAAACTAAGCTTTTATCGGAGTCAAATACCTCGTAAGCATAGTTATGAGTAGCGTCATTTTTATCTGCTGACTTAATGTACAAATAAATTTGGTTTTGTCCATTGCCAAGCCAAAATAAAGACACATAATCAAGGTTGTCTGTAATTGTGCCATTATATTGAATGAATGGGGGAGTAAGCGAGTGGAAAGTCTTTTCATTAGGACTTTGCATTGTTACCATGCCATATTTAGTATCAAGTTCGTATTTTGCATCCTTATCTGTGTGATAAGCAAGCTGAGCGTCAAACGCAATTAGAGACTTATTGGTTTTATTGCCAATGTATACACGATATGATGTCATAGTATAGTTAAGACACACCTTATTGTAATAATCCCAGTTATGTCCTATATTTAATTCAATCATCGGACAAATTTTGTTATTCACTGGTTGTCCGTCAATATCAATTGTACTTTCAAATGTAAGTACATTTTTTGTAGCTGCTTTATACGGATCAGGATTATTAGCATCTAATGTTTTTTGCTCAACCCCTTTAAACTCAACTTCATTGTCCTGATACCAAAATCCACTATCATTTTGTACCTTACAACGCAAACCTCTATAGCCTCGTGCATCGGTAATATCACTGTCAGGAATAAATAATGCGTTGAGGTAATAGTCGGATGTTTCGTTTTGCAAATAAAGTCGTTTCCAACCGTCTTGTCCGAACAACCAGTTTTTAATTTCAATCATTATTTCGGCTGGAATATTATCTTCTGGGCTAATAATTTCAACTGAAAATTCAAGTGGATGTTCAGCATAATTAAGATTGTATAAAAGCTGTTGTGCATTATGGGGGAGAGCCACAGTAGTGGGTTCATATTCGCCTCCACTTGCAAACTCATTACTATCGTCACTTATAAAAGCTAAAATTAAATTATAATCACCTGAGTATATATCATTATAGGTAAAATAACAATCTCTATACAACCAAAACACCTCCTTAATAAAAACATAGATAAATATATAATCTTACTTGTAAAAATAAAAATATTATGGTAAAATAAAACAAAAAGGGAGTGAAGAATAATGAATGCAAATAACACTAAAAACAATAGTGGAAAACTGATTACCATTGGCATTATAGTGGGCGTAATACTGTTACTTTCATTGATTGGCTCAAATTGTTCATCAACTTGTATTGAAGATGGATGTGACCGACCAAGAGCTAACAACAGTTATTGGTGTACTTATCATGAATCAATACATTATTTAGCTCACGAAATGGAACAATCTAAGTAACACAAAAGGCTGTCGGTTGACAGCCTTTCTTTTAATTTTGCAATAAAAAAGAGAAGATGAAATTTCATCTTCTCTTTAAATATTGTCTAATTATTATCTTTATAAAATTTAGCTTGCTAATATGTAACTCTTTAATTCAAATTCAATATCTTCTAATAAGTTTTGCGCTTGCAAACTGTCATCCTCATCAACCATTGTTGCACCTCGATAACGAGCTGTGCGAGAAATAGACTGCAAAGAATTATATTTTGTTATTAAACGCCTCGAAAAAACTGTATTGTTATTATTAAGATATCTGCTTCTATCTTGATGGGTACACACTTCATGAATCCCACATTGTAAACTCAAAACAGCTTCTATAAGATGTATTGCGGCATAAAAATCAACAGTAATCTCCCAATCATAAAAATTTTCACATTGATTATTTATGCCTTTACTTATAAAATTTTTGTTGTGTAAATATTGATTATAATGAATATTGTACACATCAGTAGATCTTTCCATTACTTACATCTCTTCTTCAAAAGTTACTATATCCTTGCCAACAAACTGCTTTATACTTGTGAATACAATACCTACTCTAAAAGGCAATTTGTTTTCATATTCTATACATAGTTCAGATATTTTATCCAATAAACTGTAATCTTTTTCTTTGCAAATCACCCAATATTCAACTTCATTAGTCTCAGACATCTGTCTGTAACCAACAGTAAAGTTCAAAGGTGCTATCTCTTTAATAAACTTTGCAAACATAGATTTCCAGCTCTCTTTACTTATAGATACTGATAAACTACAAAGTGCTTTACATGCTTGTATTGTTTCCCATTTATTAAAAGCTTTAGTAATCTGTTCTTGTTTATCCCGAAATAAATCATCCGTCAAAACATCAATAATAAGCTGGTCTTTCTCTTGATTGGTGGAGTATGACTTCAACGCCTTATATCTTTCTGATTGACTTGTTCTAACTTTTGTTGCTGGGCAAGACATAATCACACCTCCATTCAGTTACCTTTCTGGTGTTTTAATTCCAAGATCAATATTAAATTGCTTTTGATAATCTACTACTGCATTTACCATAGGAGCAACCACCGACAAAACATTATTTGGAGCAATTGCTACTTGTACTTCTTCGGTTGCATTATTCTCTCCGTCAATAACAGCAAAAAAAATCCGAAATTCTTCTTGAGTAAATTCAATTTTTATGGCATTTGGTTTAATAGTTCCGTTCATATTTCTCGAACCTCCTATCATTATTATGCCCTATATCATTATGACTATGTTCAGTATATGCCAACCCTCGTGCATTGTATTACTGCCACCATCGTCATAGAAGTATTATATACTATATCTTGTGCAAAAGTCAAGACTTTTCTGTAAAATCGGGATGAAATATACACATTTATTGTGTCACGAGGGTTGGCTTTTATTCATAATATACAATTAAATATGTCTGTTATTTACGGTATAAGACATAAGTTTTTTGATAGTGTTATTCATAATTTTCTCAGACTCCTTGTGCAGTGCATTAACAGTAGCCTGAGTCGCATCACCTTGCACATTGATGTTGATAGCAGGGGAAACAACAGTTGATTTATTGTTCACAACATTCGGTGTTATTTCAGAACCAAACTTCTGTGCAAAATAATCCGTTGGAGCTGATGCAAATTCAAACAATTCATTGGTCATCGCTTTACTAAATACAGGGTTGCCTTGTGGTAAGATTGTATATCTGCCATTGCCAAGAGATGTAGGGATAAGTTCTGAACCGATGCCCTCTTCGTCAACAATAGACAAACCGCCTTTGGCTGATTTTGTGCCACTTGCGTGTTTACCAGCCACAAAACCAATAGGAGATCCGTATAAAAATGGTTTAGGATTGTTATAATTTCTTTGCTGAACCGGACCGATAGGAGAGTCATATAATTTACGAAATCTCTTACCATTTTCTACAGCTTCGCCTAATGCCTCTTTTAGTTTATTAGCTTTATCGGTATAGTCCATAACAGCTTGTGCATTATTAGTAATTGCATTGGCATTATTATTAATGTTATCCTTAATAGTGTTAATAGAACTACTAACACTATCAATAGCATCGCTAACATTATCAATTTGAGTTTGATAAATTTCAATTTGTCCTGTCAAATCATAGATATGATTTTGCATTACATTAAGTAAATCAATAGTCGATAAATTATCAGTATTATATGCTTGTAAAGCATTTTGTGCCTCAGTCCACATATGATTAAATTCGGCTTCAGAAGTAGTAGTGTATTGCTGTACATATGCGGATAATTGACTATACAATTGTCCGTTATCGTTATCAATCATACTACAAGCATCTTTATATAATCGTACTTCATCACCAAGATAATCTTCAATTAACTGAATTTTATCATCATAATACTTATCGTTAGCCTCTTTTAACTTATCTAAAGCATCTATACGATCATTATATGTATCTTCTCTAAGAGTGTCAGATAAATCATCTTTACTATCATTATAAGAATCAAGAGCTTCTTTATTTGCCTTTTTACCCGCTGAAGAATCGTCAAGACCTGTAATTGCAACACTTAAAGCATTTTTTGCTACATCAGATTCTTTTTCTGCTAATTCTTTTGCTTTTTTAATTTGCTCTTCTTGAAGGTCTAACTGCTCTTTGTATTTATCAATAATATCATCTTGAGATTTCTTTTGCTTTTCAAGACCTTCTTTTTCAAGTTCTTTATTTTTTTGTATCATTTCCTGAACTAAATCAATCAGGTCTTTGATACTATCTATACCGTTCTCTGTAGAGTCCTTCGCATCTTCTAAAGCGTCCTTTTGCTTTTCTAAAGCATCTTTATTTTTTTCTAAAGTGTCCTTTTGCTTTTCTAAAGCGTCAGTCGCTTTATCGGTAGATTTTGTATAACCAAAAAAAGCATCAGTATTATTTTCTAATTGATTTTCAGCCTCATCATATATAGTGATGATTTTAGAATACCTATCAATAACACCATATACTTTTTTCGGATCAATACCTTCTGCAATTTTTTTAGCAGCAGCCATTGTAAGGGTTGCTTCAGTTAGTTTAAGTGTGCTATTAGTTAATTTATCAGTCGTAGCAACTTCAGTGGCATTTGATAACGCATTTATGTCGCTTAAAGCAGATTGTAATTGTGTGTACTTTAAATTCTCAATCTTAGCCTTTGCCAATTTAATATAAGCATTTTTATTTAATTCCAATTGTCCATTTTCATTAAACAATGCACTTATATAATCGTCACCAGCATCAATAATACTATCAAGATTTTCTAATGTTAAATATCCATTAGTGTTGTAATCTTCAACAACGCCAGAAAGTGTTTTATAAGTTTTTCCGATATCATCTAAAGCATCTTTTGCAGAACTAAGTTTATCATCAACTTTAGATGATGTAATAGAATAATTCCATGCAGTAGTAGCGGTAGTAGCCTCTTCTGTATTTTGTGCTAATTTAGGAAATAGCTCCGACAGCCTATTTAATACAGCTTCTTGAACAGTTTCTGAATCGGTAGCCTTTTCACAAGACTCTTTAAATTTAGCAAATTCTTCTGTACTTGTTGGCAGTCCAAGAGCAGACTCTGTATTTGAAATAATATAATTTGCTTGATTATCAACATAGTTGCTAATTAAGTCATATAAATCATCTTGTTTACTTTCATCATCGGCAAATATGCTTTTCAAACGATTGTATACATCAGATGACAATAATTTGTCGCCCTGTTTACCGCCAAGTTTTTCTGCCTCACTTTCAATGTCAGCAATAGCCTTTTGCACTTTATCATAATAATCTAATACAGATTTTATATCAGATGTATCTACATTTACTCCAAGACCATATGAAATGCCACTAATTACATTTCCATATATATCTTTGGCATTAGTGTATTTCTGAGTAGCATATTTACCTAATATGTCTTTTATAATTCCATAAGCCTGATCACTTATTTCTGGTTTATCACCATCATTAGCTGTATCATTATATACTATACTTCTTTGAAAATCCGAAGTCCATTTTGACTTAATTTTTTCTTTTGCTTTCGTTGCCGCAGTATATGCATCAGTTTTTGCTTTGTTGAAATCTTCTGAATTTGATTCTTTAACAGCGTCAGCATATTCCTTCTCTGCATCAGTTGTATCTTTTAATAACTTAATTTTATTTTTTAACTGCTCATTAACATTGTCAATTGCAGATTGCTTTTCTTTTTCAGTTGCAGAACTATCAAGTGACGCATAGCTATCCCATGCTTGATAAACTTTTTTAATACTACTTGCACTTTTTTGTGCCTTTTGTATTGTATCTTGATAAATTTTTTGCTGAGCTTGATCGTAAGCGTTCCAAATAGCAATGCCAGCAGTAATAGCCATAGTTGCTATACCAATCCATGTGCCGACAGATTTAAACATAGCCTTTAAAGAAACTCCAGCTCCGCTTAACTTGCTCATTGTATTCTTTTGCACCAAATAAGCCTCAACTTGCTTATAAGTTGCCTCTGATAACAAACCTTGTTCTTTTAATAACATTAAATTTGTTAAACTTAATTGCCTTGTGCCATCTGTTAATCCATCAACGGCAAGTTTACCTTGTGTAAAAGCAAGTATGTTCGCATATTCTTCTTCACTAATATTTGCAGTTGACAAAAGCAATTGAGTGTCTGTTAAAGAAAGTGTCTTTGTACTATTTTCCAAAAGATTACTTGACAAAATTTGTTCTTGCATTGCTTGATTTAATCCACTACTGCTCAATACAGCTTTTTGTTGTGAAACAGACAATCCTTCCAATGCGGACTGATATTTTATAATTGCAACATCTGTCAATTGACCAGTAGAATTTCCGTTAGCATCAAGAGTGAACAATTGTCCATTTGCATTAAGGCTGGTTACTTGATTGACTTGAGATAATGCACTACTAACGCCTACTATAGTAGATCTAATATTGTTTATGTTCTTTATTAGCAAACCAAGACCAACTGCACCAATAACAGTAGGAAATAAACCAATAGTATTAATAATGTCATCTAAAGCATCAACCAATCCAGTGAGTCCAACTATCGTATTTTTTACCGATTTGTCATCAAGCATACTTGTACTTAAAGACTCCCATGCGGACTGCAATTGATTGCAACGACCTTCAATGCTATTCATCCATTTTGCTTGTTCTTTA
>OIWK01003587.1_pt1 | contig 10605 bp, 4 predicted proteins | sample 1587401 | NCBI WGS metagenome assembly OIWK01 (sample SAMEA3888911, study PRJEB22519) | human gut metagenome | biome: human gut; feature: human-associated habitat; material: faeces | place: Denmark | collected 2009
TAAAGCTTTATCGAACCCCTGGTCTAACCAGGGGTTTTCTATATACAAAAAAGAGCATCCCCGCAGTGGGATGCTCTTTTTATGCAATCAATCAGCCTTTATAGACGCGCGGCACGCGCGGCGAGATCAGGCAGGTGACCTCGTAGTTGATGGTATTGAGCCACTTGGCCGCCGTGTCGGCCGTGACCGTCTCATCGCCGAACAGGACGGCCGTATCGCCCTCCTTGACATCCGGCAGATCCGTGACGTCGACCATGACCTGGTCCATGCAGACGCGGCCCGCGATCGGCGCCTTGCGGCCGCCGAACGAGACGTAGCCGCCGTTGCCGTAGGCGCGGATGTAGCCGTCGGCATAGCCGATGGGCAGCGTCGCGATGCGGCTCTCGCGCGCGGCGATGAACTGGCGGCCGTAGCCGATGCTCTCGCCCGGATGCAGGGTCTTCATGAAGACAACCTTGGCGCAGACCTTCATGACCGGGCGGATGTCAATCGGATGCGTGACCTCGTCCGACGGCCACATGCCGTACTGGATGACGCCGGCGCGCACCATGTCATAGTGAGCCTCCGGTATCTCGAGGATGGCCGCCGACTCCGCGATGTGGCGGATCTTCAGCGTCACGCCAGCCTCCTCGACCGCCTTCAAGGCCTGCTCAAACTTCACGAGCTGGCCCTTCGTGTACGTCTTGTCCTTGCTGTCCGCCATCGCAAAGTGGGAGAACATGCCCTCGATCTCGATGTTCGGCAGCTGCTTGACCGCTGCGGCCAGGGCGCCGATCTCCTCGGGGCGGATGCCGATGCGGCCCATGCCCGTCTCGACCTTGAGGTGCACCTTTGCCACCTTGTGCTGGCGCACGGCCTCGCGCGAGATGGCCTCCGCGAGCGGCAGCTCACAGACGACCTGCGTGACATCGTAGTCGACGATGTCGCGCGCCTCGTCCGGCAGCACAAGACCGAGGAGCAGGATTGGCGTCGTGAAGCCCGCCTCGCGCAACTCGATGGCCTCGCCGAGCGTCGCCACTGCGAGATACGAGGCCCCCGCCTCCACCGCGACGCGTGCGACAGCCAGAGCACCGTGGCCGTAGGCGTCTGCCTTGACGACCGCACAGAGCTTCGCCCCGCCGCGAATGTTCTTCTTGATTTCTTCGTAATTATGTCTCAGGGCGCGAAGATCGATCTCCGCCCAGGCTGCACGGTTTGGCATGAAATATCCCCTTTTCTCGTACCGAGTCAGATTCTCTTTTCAGTTTACTACACACCCTAAAAATGTCAAGCATGTTAGTAGTTTGCAAGACTACCGGCAGTGTGTTATAATGAAGTCGAAAAGGAAGCAACGCCGTCATCTGTCTGGATACGGCACTGAAACAGCCCTTGTCAACATGGTGTGGTGACCACTTGACAAGGGCTGTTTTGTCATCCATGAGTGGTGAATCATGGTGACAGTTTAGGCATCGTCGCGACGAGAAATCTTAGCGTAAAGCCAGTTGGAAACAATACCGGCCAGAACGCTGACAAAAAAGGATAGCAACAAATCTGTCATGAAAAACGGCACCTCCCCTCTGGTCGGTTTGCCATTTCACAGGCGCGACATTACTATTATAAGGGAAAGGTATGTCTGTGGCAACAAAAAAGGCCTCCGCCGAAGCGGAGGTCTTTTGATTGCGATGGAAATCTGCTAATCGAAGGATTAGAAGAACATCTCGATACGGCCGAAGAGGTTCTCGATCTTATTGTCCGTAAGGAGATCCTTGCCGTTGCCATAGCGCAGCGTTGCAACAACGTTCTTGAACGGAGCGTAGTTCGTGCCGACTTCCCAGCCCTTCTGACCAGCGAGGATTACATCGAACGTGGAGAACAGATCCGTGTTCTGGCCGAGGTAGCGATAAGCTGCCCAAGCACCCCAAGTGCCCTTGTTCTCAGCCTCAGCACCCTTGTAGCTGTACTGAGCGCTCCAAGCCTTGTCGAGTTCGTCAGCCGACGTGTTGTTGGCATAGAAGCCGTTCAGGGCATTCGTCTTATCGAAGCGATAAGCAGCCTTTGCGAGCCAGATATTGGCATTATCTTCGTTGGCCTGCTTTGCGCCATCTTTCGTGCCATCTTTCTTTACATACTGGAAGCTGTCAGTATTCAGATGATGGTAGTCAACGCCGCCGACGAATTTGCCATCGCCATAGCCGAGACCAGCATACTGGTAGTTAGCCGTCTTCTCGCCAACACCAAACTTCTGCGTGAAGTCGCTGTCGTTATCCATGTTCTGGCGGCCAGCACCAGCCGTGAACGTTACCTTGTTGCCGAACTGGACTTCAGCACCGGAGAACGACGTATCGAAGATGCTGTCGTTATCAATCTGAGCGAACTTACCGAGCTTGACCTGGAAGTTGCCGTAGTTACCCTGAGCCCAGACGCGCTTGAGCGTAACATCTGTATCCTGATAGCTGTCCTTACCATGCTTACTGTCGACATCGTCGCGGTCCTTTGCAAGATCCGTTGAAGCATCGAGACGTGCATTGACATGCCAATGGCTGTTGACTTCAGCGCTCGGCTCGAGGCGGAACAGGAGCTGATCATCGTTCGTCTTCGTGTTTGCATCCTTGTCGCGATGGCTGTAGTACGTGTACTCAGCCTTGCCGTTCCACTTAACCATGTCAGCATTGCGCTCGAGGTTGCTGACGCGGACGCCGAGGTTGTTGAGCTCATCGGAGAACTCAGCAGCGAGTTTGTCGATGAGGGCCTTGTCGGCGGCGGAAACATCCGTCTTTGCCATAGCCTTTGCGATCATCTGAGCCATCTCATAGCGCGTGATGTTCTGCTGGCCGCGGAACGTCGTGTCGCCGTAACCCTCGATGACGCCGTCAGCTGCGAGCTGGGTTACGGCATCGTATGCCCAGTGGTCAGCCGGTACATCGGAGAACGGGTTTGCTGCTGCAAACGTCGTGCTTGCTGCGCCGACGACGAGAGCCGTCGTCAGAGCGGATACGAGAGTCTTTTTCATAAAGAACTCCTCCTTCAAAAAATAGAATGAAACGTTACGTCCTAGTTCTATCGGAGGATTCCTCATGAGTGTCCATGTTTCCTCAGTCTCTTCCTTCGATTTCCCTTCGGACAAGATTATTATAGCAGATATAAATTTTTTCGTCAAATTAGATACTGCTGAGAGATATGCCAGTGAACGTACTCCCGCCTATAGAGGCGGGAGCTTCCTGCTTCAACGAGAACAGCGCCACGGACTCCAAAGAGTTGCGGCGGCTTACAATCTCTCCACAGGCGTAGATTCCCGTGCGACCCACGGTATTTTATGGATTACGTCAGGCAGATATCCGCCTGGCTTCTTCTCGGATATTTATGGCAGCGTTCTTATCGCGATTATGGTGACTGCCACATTTAGGGCAATCCCATTCCCTTACAGATAAGTCCTTGGTTTCGTGGTTCTGATATCCGCAAACATGGCACAGTTGGCTGCTTGGATACCACTTGTCTATCTTGATAAGCTTTTTGCCTTGCCAAGCCAATTTATATTCCAACATGTTCGTGAACATATTCCAGCCATTGTCAGCTACGGATTTGCCAAAGCTGAACTTGCCACCCTTTTTCCGCTTTGCCATCGCTTTGACGCTGATATCCTCAATGCCAATGACATCATAGCGGTCTGCGAGGTAGCGAGCCTTCTTATGCAGGAAATCCCGGCGTTGATTGGCCACTTTCTCATGGAGAATAGCTACACGCAGCCTTTGTTTTTCTCTGTTATGACTTTCTTTCTGCTTTTGGGATAGCTTCCGCTGTGCCTTAGCCAGTCTCTTCTCTGCCTTTCGCAGGAAATCGGGATACTTAGCCTCATCCTCATCGGAAGCCACATACAAGCTGTGCATCGCAAAATCCAGGCCCAGGAAGGTCTTCGGTATGACAGGGAGTATTTGGTTTTCATACTCCACCAGCATACTGATATAGTACTTTCCGGATGGCGTCTTGCTGATGGTCACGGTCTTTATGATACTGTTCTCCGGCAAGGGACGATGTTGGCATAATTTCACCCAACCGACTTTCGGCAGTTTCACCTTATGGCCCCCGATTCGGACAAAGCCTTTCTGGTTGTTCGTGGAATACGAAGCACGACGATTCTTCTTGGACTTGAAGCGCGGCTTGCCGAAATGCTTGCTATCATTCCAAAAGTTATTATAGGCCTTATTCAGGTTCATTTGGGCATTGGCAAGGGCTAAACTATCCACTTCTTTCAGCCAAGGGAATTCTTCCTTGTACTGCGCAGGCGTGTTATGTAGCTTTTTGCCTGTTTCCTTGTAATAGTCAAGGCGGTCACTCAACATTTTATTATAGATGAATCGGACACAGCCGAAAGTCTTGGCAAACATAATTTTTTGTTCAGTTGTTGGATAGAGTCTGTATCGGTATGCCTTATTCACTATAATCTCACCTGCCTTGAACAAGTAAATCTATAGAATACCTCATCACTTACACTTCCATGTTAATTCGTATTTCTCCTGGTATTATATCATATGTATCAAAGATTAGAATCAGGCAACAAGCAACCAACAAAAAAAGAACGATGCATCGAGAAAATTTTTCTCTTTGCATCGTTCTTTTTCCTATCCGTTATTCAATGGTTCGTTGAGCTTATTTATTTTTGTTTTCTTTGACTATGCGAACACGCTGAATCGTCGGATTGCCTGCTTTGTCTTTTGCTATCGTATCGACAGTGAAGTATTCTAATTCATGCGAGAATTCGCTGAGGATCTTGTCGGACAAGACAGCGCCTTTTGTCATGGCACGATACAAGATAGCTGCAAATTCATACCGCGTCATCGGGCGGTCTCCGGCAAAGTTGCCATCCGGATAGCCTTCGATCATGCTGTCGCCGGCCAGCTGTGCTACGTATTCGTAAGCCCAGTGATTCTGCGGTACATCCGGGAAGAGCTGCAGCTTGGATGTATCTATCTTCTTACCTGCATTGGCATCGAGCATGGCTGACTTCATAGCTTCCAATTCACCGCGCAGTTCTTTAATTTCCTTCGCCATCGCTACACGAGAAGTCGATACATGACTGCTTCCGGAACCTAGTTTGAAGCTTACGCCGACATTAACCATGTTTTCGCCATTACCAAAGGTACCGCCTACAGAGAACATCGTGTCTTCATTCGGACGATAGTATGCCCCAACAGCAGCTGCATTGGCGCCGCGGTAGTTGCCATAGCCTGCCGCAAAGTCCCACTTCGCATCCGGATCAAAATCCAATGGATGTAATGCTGCCAAAGCCGCAGCACCGGCACCGACTTTGTTGACACGGTTGTCGAGATTGCTGATAGAATGGCTCAGTGACGAAATGTTGGTTGCGTTGTTGGCAATCGCCTGGTTCGTTTCATAGAGCTGGCTACCATTTACAGCGTCCTTGGAGGTTGCGCTGAGTTCACCTGCAGCAACATTGGTAACCTTTTGGTCATTAGCATTCAGGCCTTTATCGCTGATATAGGTCTTGCCGCCAACTTTTACGCCTTCATCGCTGATGGAGGTCTTGCCTGCGGTTACAGCAGTTGCAGATACGCTAACCTTATTGCCAACCTTCAGGCCGTCTTTGTTCATTACAGTTTGGTCAGCTTTAAAGGTATTGGCGGTTACGCTTTCAACAGTGATATCCTTTTTCAAAGCCACATTGTAGTTTTTGCTACCGTCAGTATTAGTTCCCGGAGTTACAGTAATGTTATCACCCTGGGTTACAGTAGTGTGCTTAGCTGCAGTTGCTGCTACGTCCTTCAACGCCTGGTCAAGCTTGCCGATAGAAGTAGTTGTGTTTTCGCCATTAGTAACATAATTACCCTTGCCGCCTTCTACATAGTTCAGGTCACCAACCTTGTTGTTCAACTTCTGGTTCAGGTTGTTTACAGCGTCAACAACGGTAGTATGGCTGCCGTTTTGGTTCTTAATATCGCTGTCAATATTATTAACCTCGCCTACGTCACTTGCTTTGGCTACGTCGGTAATGGTTACAGTACCGGTTACCTTACCTTCTTTATTAACAATATCCATAGATACGCCCTGAGATTTATTGCCAGTGCTGTCAGTTACTTCGCCAACTGCATAGTTGCCACTCTTAATATGCGTATCGTTAGCTGCAACATAATCCGTCAGCTGGCCTACGTTTACAGCATCGGTCTTTTCAACGCCTGCTGCTACACCGGTAATCTTGCTGCCTGCTACATTCAAGCCACCGCTGATGGTTGTTCCGTTTTCACCAAGCATGATGGATTTTGCACTATAATCAGCACCGATATAGCTCATGCCAATACCACTGTTAGTAATTGCAAAGTATTTATTACCATTGGAAATGATGATGCTATCTTTATTCAAGTTAATTTTGGAATCTCCATTGGCAACAGAGGTAATATCAGTCAAATCGCCTGCAACATTAACCTTGTAATCAGTCTGGCCGTCTTTAACTGTAGATTCAACTGTTGTATTCTTACCGTTAGACAAGGTAGTATGTTTACCTGCTTCGGTTGCTACTGCATGCAGTTGGCTACCGTTTACTGCGTCGGTAGAGGTTTCGGTAATTGCACCTGCTGCTACGCCAGTAATCTTGCCATCCTTGTTAATGGTAACCTTGTTGTTAATCTTAATGCCGCCATCTGCAAAGCTAATGCTGCCTGCGCCTTCACCTGCGCCGATGATGGATTTGATATCCTTCAGCTCATCTTTCAGCTCTACTTTTACATTAGTACCATCATGGCTTACGCTGATGTTCTTGTCACCGCTGAAGTCAACATAATCGCCGGGTTTTACGTTGGTTGCTTTGGTTGCAACACCGTTGGTAGCCAGGTTCCAGCCTGCATTAGCAGTGTCGCTTACCTTCTTCAGCTGTGCTACGTTTACTGCGTCAGTATCTTCAGTACCTGCTGCTACATTGGTAATCTGACGAGTAATTTTTTTACCCTCTACAGAACTGCCTACAGAAACAGCACCATTAGTTGCCTTCCAAGCAATACCGGTTTCTCCTTCAGCAGCACCATAGCCAAGCGCGCCTGCATCTGTGCTTGCTACGCTGCCAACGCCCAGAGCAACGCCGCCTTCTACGCTTACGCCTGCACCATTGCCGATAGCAACTGCATTACTAGCCTTAATCTTATTGTCATGACCGAAGGAAATAACATTGCTTACGCCTTCGATTGTGTTTTTGTTACCCATTACAATGGAATCGGAAACATTGGTCAGTGTATTGTGGGAGCCTGCCATGAATACATCATGGCTGATATTTTCCTCACCACCGATAAGCCGGTTATCATAGCCGATAACGGTAGAATCGGTCTGTTTGGAAACAGTGTTGGCACCGCCGATTACTGCAACAGCACCGCTTTTTTTCTTAGCCAATGCGCTATAGTCACCCTTGCCAATCTGGTATGCTTCAAAAGCACCTATATTCATATCCTTATAAGCATCGGTAACCTTGTTGCCGGTACCCTGAATCGTTACACCATTAGATCCCTCGATAGTGTTTGCGGAGCCCATAACATTATTAGCTACGCCAGAATAAACCTTACCGTTTTTATTATCTACAGTATTCTTGGAGCCGACAACGGTTGCCGTTGCACCCTGAACATTTATGCTTCTACCAAATACTTCATAAGACGTTTCATCACTGTTAATAACAGAATCAGTACCTACAACAGTAGTGTACAGGCTACCGGAATTTGTATTGGCACCTACAAGAGTAGTACCTTCTCGACCGCTGATAGCGTTGGAGCCCAAAGAGGTTCCTTTATAGCCGGCATGTGCTTTATAGCCAAGAGCTACACCGCCTAAGCCATTACTGCCCTCAACTACGCTTGCACCTTTACCGATAGCAACAGAATCTTTTACAGCAGATGCACCTTTACCAAGTGCGATAGCGTTCTCTGCTACACTAGCATTAGTGCTGCGTAAGGAGGTTTTATTTTGGTCATAAACAACTGCTACGTCTTCAGCTTTAGCAACGCCAGTAATAGTAACAGTGCCTTCATCATTGCCAGCTTTGTCTACAAGATTCATAGCAACCTTATTTTTATCATCAACTTTGTATTCACCGGCTTTGATATGAACATCGGTATCGCCCGCAGCAACCACATCCTTCAACTGTCCTACGTTTACAGCGTCAGTATCGTCTTTACCTGCTACTACGCCTTGGATTCTGCCGTCACTGTTAAAAGTATTTTGGTTAACCTTAACATTGCTGCCTTCAAAGCTGATGCTTCCTGCGCCAGTGCCTGCACCAGTGATGGATTGAATACCCTTCAGGGTAGTATTCATAGACAGGCCGTCATTGTTAACTACCAGGTTTTGCTCGCCGTCTTTCAGCTTAACGTTAATCTTCTTATCGGTGATGGAAATACCCTTACCTTCAGTCAAAGTTACGCCTGCAATCTGGTTATTCACATACTCAGTTGCAGCCTGCAATTGTGCTACGTTTACAGCATCGGTAGCTTCGCTGCCAGCTGCTACATTGGTAATTTGACGAGTAATGGTATTGCTGCCTACAGATACAGCACCAGCATTGGCTTTCCAAGTAAGGCCGTCTGCACCTTCAGGAGCAAAAGCACCAACAACACCGGCTCCTGCTGCTCTATCAGCAACTGATGACGTACCCAAAGCGACACCACCATATACATTAGCTGTGGCAGCACCTCCCAAAGCAACAGCATTTTCTGCAGTTGCTTGTGATGAAGTTCCTTTTGCCGTGGCAAATTTGCCTTCAGCTTTTGCAACAGCTCCCAAAGCAATAGCATTTTCTGCAGTTGCTTGGCTATTATACCCTATTGCGCTATTAAATTGATTTTCTGTTTTTGCAAATGCACCTAATGCCGTAGAATAATCTCCCCATGAACCACTTCCATACCCAATAGCAGTTGACTGTTTACCAGACTTTCTCCATTCACCCGAATGCTGGCCATTCCAAACTGCATCTACGTTCGTCATCGAACCAAGTGCGGTAGAATAGTCACCAGTTGCATGTGCTTGTTGACCTACAGCAGTAGCACTCGTTCCTGTAAATTGAATGTCATCACCAATTGCCACACTATACTGGCTATTAGCTGTTGTAGCATTACCAATTGCGATGCTGTCACCGCCAGTAGCTTTTGTTCCACCGCCAATGGCAATGCTATCTAACGCTGTAGCTTCTGCCTTAACTCCAATCGCCGTGGAACGTTCTCCTGTAGCTTTCGTTTGATCACCAAGCGCAACAGACCACTTTCCTGTAGTTGCCTCTTTGCCAAGAGCAATTGACGATGAGCCTACGGTACCAGCGTTGGTGCTATGAAGTGACTTATTCTTATCATTATCTTGGTAGACTACTGCGACATCGTCAGACTTCGCATACTCGGACAAATCCACAGATTTTATATCATAAGATTTTCCATTAATAGTTAATCCTGTGGCTTTTCCGCTATTATCTGTATTTGCCGTAACAACAGAGCCTGTCTGAAATGTTTGAGATTCGTTTCCAACTCTAACAGTTACTGATGTATCTTGGCCATTCTTACCATCGTTTCCAGTTAAAGCAATACTACCTTCAACGGGCCTCTTATCATTACGCATCAAGGAAATTGTTCCATTCTTCATGGTTACATTTTTAATGTCCTGATCATAAAGCGATCCATCATTAGCAACTAACGCATCAACAACTTTATTAATGTCCCCAATCGTCAATGTTGTATTATACGTCAACTCACCACATTTATCTGTATGTCCATGAACCCAACTATTAGGATGATAATGTTCTAAATTAGGATTATTTAACTTCGTGGTGTTATCTTGTTCATTGGCAAATAAAATAGTTTCTTTTGACTCTTTTTCCCCTGTATCTGTTACATCAGCAGCATATATAACGCCTGTCCCGATAGTTAGCATAGTTGCTGCCATAACAGCCGCTACAGATGCAGCTTTTATACGGCTTGAACCCGTTTGATGATTTTTAGCAAATTCCGAAGCTACAACATAGCAATTTTTTGCTTTATTCCACACGACTTTATATATTTTATTCATATAGATATCCTCCTTCTTTTATACGTACTTTTTCAGGTATTATTTCTGTTCATACGAAACTTTCCGCCGTTTATTAAACCAGCGTTTTTGGCAGTCATCACAGCAAAAAGCCCGATGCCGGTCTTTGGGGGTCGTAACGATGACGATTTTCCCACATTCCCGGCAAGTAAATTCTCGATGCATTACTACCGAAGATACTTTTTTGGAATGTTTCCAATATAATTTTTCACAATGCTGTGAACAGAATTTAGTACGGCAGTCTCTGCCATCTGTTACCCGCACGTGTTTACCACACCGCAGACACGTAAATTCCCGTATAACGGGAGCATAAAGAGGCCCTTCGACACGGTTGTCATTGATTCCATGGTGATTGGCATACCTCCTGCAGGTATATCCGCAGTATCGCTGGGTAATACGGGTCGGGGGTAAATTCTTTGCCGCAAACAGCACATTTCATACGAACATGGTCATGCTCCTGTCATTCCATACTGAATGGCAGACAGGTGGTAACCAATAATTGGAAATAACAAACGAATCAGCACTTTACAACTTTTGAAGCATAATAAAATCGCATAGCCTCCTTTGCGA
>OIWK01003592.1_pt1 | contig 10576 bp, 9 predicted proteins | sample 1587401 | NCBI WGS metagenome assembly OIWK01 (sample SAMEA3888911, study PRJEB22519) | human gut metagenome | biome: human gut; feature: human-associated habitat; material: faeces | place: Denmark | collected 2009
AAGGCAATGGCGATTATCGGAGCCATCAATGGAATAGCACCTGTTGCTGCGCCTGTCGCCGGCGGATTCTTCACCGACATCATCGGTTGGCAGGGCATATTCATCATCCTGCTGTGCATTGGCTTCATCCTGCTTGCCGCCGAGGTGGCATATCGCGAGACACTGCCTGCCGCACGGCGTTCCGACGAGGGGCTGAAGCGGTTGGCGCTCAATTTCGGCAAGGTGCTTGGAAACAAGAAGTTCATGTTTTATGTGTTGCAGTTTGGATGCGCCAGCGGAGTGCTTTTCGGCAACATCGCCTCCTCGCCGTTTATCATGCAGCAGCACTATGGCTTCTCTCCGCTTGTCTTCAGTGCGTTTTTTGCCGTCAATTCAGTCGCTATCGGCATTGCCGCGGCGTTGTCGGTCAAGTTCCGTCGCACGGAAAGCGCCACGTTTTACGGGAGTCTGCTGATGGTGGCGTTCTCTGCCGCTGAATTTGCTGCACTCGCACTGTCGGCGCCGTTCTGGGTATACGAGACGCTGCTGTTTGCCATACTCTTCTCGCTTGGGCTGACATTTACGTCGACCACCACACTTGCCATGAATCTTGCGCGCAACAATGCAGGCACGGCTTCAGCCGTGTTCGGAGCCGCGGGATTTGCTTTTGGCGGACTTGTGTCGCCTTTGGTAGGGCTTGGCGATATGCTGACAACCACCGGAATAGTGTTTCTCGCCGGAAGCCTGCTCTCGTTCTTCTTCGCCGCATTTGCCACAAAAAAGTGAGTCGGCTCGCTTCGGTGGAGTGTGAGGCTTGAGGAAGGTGAAAGTTTCGAGATATTGCGCAGGGTGCGGTTGTGTGCGCCAATAGGATTTATTACGGCGTATGATGAATATGCCCGAGAGGCATTCCGCATGCATGGGCTGCGCTATCTGACCAAACCTTTGCAAATTGATGAACTGCGGGAGCTGGTGCAGGTGGTGTGCGACAGAATCGATCCGCCGCAACCGCATAGCCCACATCCGCAAGGTCTTTGACTGTTAGAACGCCGCCGGAATAGGCATGCACTCTGCGTGCCGGGTTACGGAATAGTGTCGTCGCTCCGCGACGATAGCTTGATAACGCTGTCGTAGCACATGTCGTGCCATTTCCAGCGGCGCACATGCTGATATGCCATCTTTATAATCCTCTAGTCAAGCCAACCCTAATTCGTGCCGTTCTGATGTTTTTTTGCAAAATTGTAAGTTTCAATAAAACAATAGTTTAGCCAAATTTTCGGTGAATTGTGACGATTTTGTTCGGTGAATTGTGGCGATTTTGTTCGGTGAATTGTGGCGATTTTGTTCGGTGAATTGTGACGATTTTGTTCGGTGAATTGTTGAAAAAATCACCGGTCTTTGGGCATTGCGCCATGTTTGGTGCATACAAAAGCCGCCACATCGACAGCCTTTTTATGGGCTTCGGCTATGGTTTCGCCTTTTACGAGCGAGGCGACAAAAGTGGCTGTAAACGAGTCGCCGGCGCCAACGGTGTCGACCACTTTGACTTTCGGTGTAGGCAAAAACGATGACTTACCGTCGGCAGCGAACACGTAACTGCCGTTGGCTCCGCACGTCAGCACCACAAGTTTCAGGTTGTAGCTGTCGATAATCTGCCGGCATCGGGCCTCGTAGCCATCGTCGCCGAGATTCAGCATCGGTGTCAGCGTCTCGATTTCCTCATCGTTGAGTTTCAGTACGTTGGCTATGCGTAACGATTCTTCGATTATGTCTTTGCTATAGTAGTTTTGACGCAGGTTGATGTCAAACACCTTCAGACTGCCGTCGGGCATGGCGCGCAGAAAGGCATGGATGGCATCGTGCGACATCTTTGAGCGTTGAGCCAGCGTGCCGAAGCATGCGGCACTCGCTTCCTCGGCTATCTCCTTAAACGACCGGACAAAAGCAAGTTCGTCCCATGCCACATTTTCTGTTATCTCGTAATGCGGAATGCCGTTGGCGTCGATAGCGACGTTTACGGTCGACGTTGGCAAGTCGGAGTCAATCAGGATGTTGTCAAGGTCGAGTTTGACAAGCATATCGTAAGTTTCAGCCCCGAGGCTGTCAAATCCGATTGCGCTTAATACGATGCCGTGCATACCGGCCTGCGATGCGTGGAATGCGAAATTTGCGGGAGCGCCCCCAAGTTGTTTTCCCTCGGGAAGCATATCCCACAATATCTCACCGATGCCTACGATGTAGTTCATCATTGGTTTTTAAGTTTTTTGATTAGTTCTCTGACGCCGACAGTCGCCGGTTCGGCTATCACCGTGACGTTGCCCACGCCCTCTGGAATTGCAGCCGGGCGAGGGTCGATATAGTAGATTGGCGCGTTCTTTGGCGCGTAGAAGAGCAGTCCGGCGGCAGGATAGACGTTGAGCGATGTGCCGATAACCACAAAGATGTCGGCCTCCTGGGCAATTTTCACAGCCGGGTCGAAGTTGGGCACAGCCTCCTGGAAGAACACGATGTGCGGCCTCACAGGGTCGCCATACTCGTCGCGCGTGTCGACCGATGTCTCAATGTTGTCGGGCGAGAGGGTGTATACGCGCTCCTCGTGGGTCATCGACCGCACTTTCATAAGTTCGCCGTGCAGGTGCAGCACGTGGCTGCTTCCCGCGCGTTCGTGCAGGTCGTCGACGTTTTGCGTGATGATTCTCACGTCGAAGTCCTTTTCAAGCTCTTTCAGGCCGAGGTGGGCGGCATTCGGCTTCTTGTCGAGCAATTGCCTGCGCAGGTCGTTGTAGAACGAGTGGATAAGCGCCGGATTGCGCACGAAACCGTCGTGGCTCGCCACGTCCATCACAGGGTAGTTGTTCCACAAGCCATCGGCGTCGCGGAATGTCGACAGTCCGCTCTCGGCGCTGATTCCAGCGCCGGTGAGAACGACTAACTTTTTCATTATTTTTCCTCCAGATTAAGAAGTTTGCGGAATCTCCGCGGAATTTCGATATTGTTGTTGATTTCCGAGAACAGCTCGCATCCTTTTCCCACAGCAAACACCGGCACAGGGTTTCCCGTGTGGCTGTAGGTGGTGAATCCGATTCCGTTTTTGCGGTTCACGAGGCTGAACACGTCGGAGGAGAAACGGCTGAAGTCTTTATACAGCGTCTTGTCGGTTGCTGCGGCGTTGTTCTTGAACTCGTTGAACGAAGCCTTCAGCGCCGCTTCCTCGCTCTCCGACACCGGGATGTGGCTCCATAGGCCGAGATTCTCAGCCATCACTTCCTTCACGGCGTCCCACGTAAGGTCGGTGTGCTGTGTGCAGTAGTCCTGGAAACGTCCTTTCGACATGCGTCGCCAGTCGATGTCGGCAAATGTAGGGTTGTTGTTGCCCTTGTCCACACCGATTGTCATGCCGCCGGTGTCGTGGTCGGCAGTGATGACGATAAGCGTCTCGTCGGGATGCTGGACATAGAAATCGTATGCCACGCGGATTGACTCCTGAAAGTTGAGCACCTCCTTAACCACTGTCGCTCCGTCGTTTGCGTGCGCGGCATGGTCGATGTTGCCGCCTTCCACCATCATGAAGAAATGGTCGGGGCTGACAGCAATCATGTGCTGCAGGCATTCAGCCGTGAGCTGGCGCAGAGTGGGCGCGCCGGGGATGCTGTCGATGGTGTAAGGGAAGTCGGTGCTCTCCGACGGGCTGCCGAATGAGGCGAGAATCTTCTTGCCTCCCACAGCCTTTTTCAAGGCGTCCATTCCCGACACCACGTTGTAGCCGTTGGCGCGGTAGTCGTCAAACACCTTGTTGCAGGCGTCTTCGCCATTGCGTGCCATCAGCGTGTACATGCCGCCGATGAAGTCGAAGTTGCTGCGTGCGCCGTCGTGGTTGATTTCCTTCCACATCTTGCGGTGTGGCTGGTGAGCGAAGTGGGCAGCCGGCGTAGCGTCGTCAAACGCCACCGACGTGATTATTCCCACGCCCCATCCCTGGCGTTTCAGTTGTGTAGCCACGCTTTCCACCGCCACGGTGTCGGCGTTCATGCCAATCATCGAGTTGTTGGTCTTAATGCCTGTGGCAAGAGCCGTTCCAGCCGCCGCTGAGTCGGTTATCGAGCTGTTGGCGGAGTAGGTCAGCGCAAACGACGACACGGGAAACTGCATCATCAGGATGTTGTCGGGGCTGCCGAGCACGCGCCGGTTGTAGGTCTCTGCAGCCATCACATGGCCCATGCCCATACCGTCGCCGATAAACAGGAATACGTATTTGAGATCTGCCGAGGCTGTGAGCGAGAGCAGGATTAAAGCGAATGTCAGAAGAAATTTTTTCATAGGAGTTCTATTTTTTTGATTGTTTATTTATTTCAAGCATACTGGCGATGATGTCGCGCGAGTTGTAGAGGCGGGGTATCTTGCGCTGTCCGCCGAGCTTTCCGCTGCGTTGCAGCAGCCAGTCGTCGAAGAGACCACGGCGAGCCTCCACGATTGACAGGCGGTCGATGAAAATGTCCTGGAATCGCTTCGCCTCATAGTCGGAGTTCTCTTGTTGCAGACATCGGTCGAGAAGGTCGGCAAACGCCTCCATGTCGGCAGGACGGCGGTCAAACTCGATGAGCCATTCGTGACGGCCTTTTGTTGTTGCGGTGGCATAGACCGGCGCCACGGTGTAGTTTGTCACCGCCGCACCCGTTTGCCGGCACGCCCGCTCAATCGCTGCGTCGGCGTTGTGCACCATCAGTTCCTCGCCGAAAGCATTGATGAAATGCTTGGTGCGTCCGGCGATTGTTATTTTCAGCGGCATGGTCTGCTCCACGCGCACGGTGTCGCCGATGCGGTATCGCCACAGACCGTTGCAGGCGGTGATTACGAGTTCGTAGGTGTGTCCCGGCTCCACGTCGCGCGCGGTCAGTGTCTGCGGGTTGTCGCTGTCGACGTCAGACAGCGGTATGAATTCGTAGAACACACCGAGGTCGAGCAGCAGGAGCATTGCCGGAGAGTCGGGCGACGACTGCACGGCGAAAAATCCTTCGGAGGCGTTGTAGGTCTCCACGAAGTGCATCTTTGTCTTGTCGGTGATGCTCTCATATTGACTGCGGTAGGGCTTGAAGCTGATGCCTCCGTGGAAAAACACTTCCAGATTGTGCCACACGTCGTGGATTGACTCGACTCCCTCCCTGCGCATCCCTTCTTTTATCACCGACAGAAACCACGACGGCACGCCGGAGATGTTGGTCACGTTCTGTCGACGGCTTGCCTCTACAAGAGCCGGCAGCTTCTTGCTCCAGTCTTCCATGAGTGCGGTCTGCTTGTCGGGGATGCGCACAAGGTTGGCAAGCGGGTTGATGTTGTTGATAAGGTTTGCCGACAGGTCGCCCACCACCACGTCTTTCCGCAGGTGCAGCTCGTTGGCGTAGCTGCCTCCGAGGATGAATGCCTTGCCGTCGAAAATGCGGCTTTGAGGATTCATTGCCAGATAGAGCGCCACGCAGTCGACACCGCCGCGGTAGTGGCATCTGGAGAACGATTCTTTTGTAATGGGCACATACTTGCTTTTGCCGTCGGACGTGCCCGACGATTGGGCGAAATTGCGGGTTACGCCGCGCCACAGCACGTCGCTCTTTCCTTCAACCATCTGCATTATGTATGGGCGCAGGTCTTCGTAGCGCACCAGCGGCACCGCCTTTTTGAAATCGTTGATGTCCTGCAGGCGTGCGAAGCCGTGCTTTCTGCCATATTCGGTGTTTTTAGCTTCGTCGAGAAGCTGCGTCAGCTGTTGCAGCTGAATCTCGTGGCATTCGTCCGAAAATCGCTCAATCTGCCGCACGCGGCGCATGAAAAATGGTCGTATGATGGAAGTTATGCTCATTGCTGTCAGTAAATCCGTTCCGCTATGTGCAAAGTTACGTCTTTTCTTGTTTATATCAAACAGGAAATAAAAAAGAATGACAACTTGCGATGGCTGCCATTCTTTTTGTTATATGCTTTTAATCAGAATGTTATCTGAATGAGATTTCGCAATTGTCGAGGCTGTCGATGATGGCGAGGCTGTGCACGTTGTAGCCTGCCTCGCGGAGCTTGTCGCCGCCGCCTTGAAAACCTTTCTCAATAATGAATCCCATGCCCTCGATTGTGGCGCCGGCCTGTTGGGCAAGGTCAATCATACCCATTGCCGCGTTGCCGTATGCAAGGAAGTCGTCGATGAAAAGCACGTGGTCGTCGGCAGTCAGGAAACTGTTGCTGATGCAGACCGTGTACACACGGTTTTTAGTGAACGAGCGCACTTCCGACACGAGCATGTTGTCCATTGTCTTGGGCTGCTTTTTCTTGATGAACACCACCGGCAGTTGCATTTGGTATCCGAGCATTATTGCCGGCGCGATGCCTGAAGCCTCGATGGTCACTATCTTGTTGATTTTCTTGTCGGCAAACAGTCGTGCGAACTCTTCCGCCAATTTATACATCAGGTTGGGGTCGAGTTGGTGGTTCAGAAAGCTGTCCACTTTCAGAATGCCTCCAGGCAGCGAGCGTCCGTCTTGAAGGATGCGTTGTTTCAGAAGTTCCATATTGAGGCTTAGATAATCAACATGGCGTCACCGTAGACACCGAAACGATATTTCTCTTTTACAGCCACGTCGTAGGCGTTCATCACCTTCTCATAGTCGCCGAATGCAGCCACCATCATAAGCATTGTGGAGTAGGGCATATGGAAGTTGCTCACCAGTGCGTTGCACACCTCGAAGTCGTAGGGCGGGAAGATGAATTTGTTTGTCCATCCGCTGTATTCCTTGATGTGTCCGTTCATGCTGATGGCGGTTTCAATGGCGCGCAGGGTCGATGTGCCGACGGCACACACTTGGCGCTCTTTGTCCTTTGTCTCGTTGACTTTCTTCACAAGGTCGGCGGTGATTTCCATCTGTTCGGAGTCCATGCGGTGCTTGGTGAGGTCTTCCACGTCGATTTCGCGGAAGTTGCCCAAGCCGAAGTGCAGCGTGAGGAAGTCGTAGTTGATGCCTTTGATTTCCATGCGCTTCATCACCTCGCGGCTGAAGTGCAGACCGGCAGCGGGAGCCACTACGGCACCTTCGTTTTTGGCGTAGATGCATTGGAAGCGTTCCTCGTCTTCAGGCGTAGGCTCGCGGTTGATGTAGAGCGGCAGCGGTGTCTGTCCGAGTTTGAACAAAGCCTCTTTGAATTCGTCGTGCGACCCGTCGTAGAGGAAGCGCAGCGTGCGTCCGCGCGAAGTGGTGTTGTCAATCACCTCGGCTACCATTGAGTCGTCTTCGCCGAAATACAGCTTGTTGCCGATGCGAATTTTGCGAGCCGGCTCCACAAGCACGTCCCAGAGCTTGTGCTCTTCGTTGAGCTCGCGCAGCAGAAACACCTCGATGCGCGCGTTTGTTTTTTCCTTATTTCCGTATAGACGAGCGGGAAACACTTTCGTGTCGTTGAGAAGCATCAAGTCGCCATCGTCGAAATAGTCGATGATGTCCTTGAAAACTTTGTGCTCGATTTCTCCTGTTTTTTTGTGCAGCACCATCATGCGCGCCTCGTCGCGTTCCTCTGACGGTGTCTGGGCAATCAGTTCTTCAGGAAGTTTGAATTTGAATTGTGACAACTTCATAGATCCTTCGTTTTATTCTTTCTTATTTTCTTCTTTTCTCATTTCTTCGGGGAGCTCAAAATCCTCTTCTTTCAGCCGCGCGATGAGGCTGGGCACCGATTCGCATTGCTCAACGCGGATGTCGCCGACGCGTGTGCGCCGCAGCGCTGTCAGATGCGCGCCGCTGCCGAGAGCTTCACCGATGTCGCGAGCAAGGGCACGGATATAGGTGCCTTTGCTGCACACCACGCGTATGCGGATTTCCGGCAGGTCGAACGACAGCAGTTCTATCTCGTCGATTACAAGTTCTTTAGGCTTGATTTCAACCTCCTTGCCTTTGCGCGCCATCTTGTATGCGCGCTTGCCGTCGACCTTGCATGCCGAGAAGGCTGGCGGCACCTGCTGGATGCGCCCTGTGAATTTTTTCAACGCCTCTTCTACAGCCGTGCGGTCGATATGCTCCCACGGGTATTCGGTGTCGATTTCTGTCTCAAGGTCGAAGCTTGGGGTTGTGGCGCCAAGGCGTATTGTCGCCTCATATTCTTTGACGTGGGCTTGCAGCTCCTCGATGCGCTTTGTGGCGCGTCCGGTGACGATTACCATCACACCGGTTGCGAGCGGATCGAGCGTGCCGGCGTGTCCCACTTTCAGTTTCTTTATCTTCGTGCGGCGGCTCAGTTCTCCGCGCACTCGCTTGACAACGTCGAACGACGTCCAGGTCAGCGGTTTGTCAACGTAAAAAATTTCTCCTTCTACGGGATGCAGCATCTCTTTTCGGTTAAATGAAGTTGAAAATCAATGTTGCGGCGCCTGCCAGGGCGCAGTAGATGGCGAAATATATCAGTTTGCCGCGTTTCACGATGCTGATCATCCATTTGCAGGCCACGCAGCCTGAGATGAACGCTGCGAGAAATCCGACAATGAGCGACAGCGGAGCCACGCTCTGCAGCATGCTGTCGGCGCTGCCGTTGAGCATCTTGACCACATCGAGAAGGGCTTCGCCGAGAATCGGCGGGATGACCATGATGAATGAGAACTGCGCCAGTTTTTCTTTGCTGTTGCCGAGAAGCAGACCTGTGGCGATGGTGGAGCCTGAACGGGAGAGTCCGGGGAGCACTGCCACAGCTTGTGCCAGACCGATGATGAAGGCGTCGCGCATCGATATGTTTGCTTTCTGACGAGGTTTTGCGAAATAAGAGAACGTGAGCAGCAGCGCTGTCACGAGCAGCATGGAGCCTACTATTGCAAGTCCGCTGCCGAATATTTCTTCAACATAGTCTTTGAAGAACACGCCTACGATGCCCACAGGAATCATCGAGATAACGATGTTGATGAAATAGCGGGTCTCGTCGTTCATGCGGCATTGTGCCAAGCCTTTGAATATCCAGCTGATTTCTTTCCAGAGAATCACGAGTGTGCTGAACACGGTGGCAACGTGTACGAAGACAGTGAAAGCGAGGTTTTCTTCTCCCTCGATGCCAAACAGGGCGCTGCCGATTGCGAGGTGTCCGCTGCTGCTGACAGGGAGGTATTCAGTGAGTCCTTGCACGAGTCCGAGCAAGAGTGCTTGTATCCAATCCATTTGATTTATTTTTTCTTTTTATATAATATTGCAAAAAACATAATTACAAAGCCGATGAACGAGATGCCCGGACCTACGGCTGTGCGCATTGTGCTGAAGATGTCGGGGTTGAACGTTTCTTCGGTAGTTGCGCCGCCGCCCATCAGCAAAAATCCGATGACAATCAATGCCACCGACACGCCCATGAGAATGAAATTCTCTTTTCCGAGCGGACGTGTGTCGGTTTTCTTTTCTTTCTTTATTTCTTCCATATTTATTTCTGTGTTTTTTTTATCGTTTGAACAAGTCGTCGTAGTTGAGGTGGATGTATTTGTTGGCGGCAAAGAACGCCGCAATGCCGCAAATCACCACTCCGGCAAGTGCCAGCCCGACAAATACGGCGGCAACTTCCAGCTCGTTGAACATAGTGCCCACAAGTCCGCCGACGATGTCTTGCGCCGCGAAGTATGAGCCGACAAACACGAGGCACGCCACTGCTGCGGCAATCAGTCCGTTAAGCATGTTCTGCACCACGAACGGACGGCGGATGAAGCCGGGCTTCGCTCCCACGAGTTTCATCGTGTGGATGAGGAATCGTCGGGAGTAGACGGTGAGGCGCACGGTGTTGTTTATCAGCGCGAAGGAGATAAACACGAGCAGAGCCGCCACGAAAAGCAGCACGATGGTGATGTTGCCGATGTTTTTGTTGGTGGTCTCGACCTCGGTTTCATAGAGGGCAATGTCCTCCACTCCGCTTTGATGCATCAGCTGTGCCTGTATGCTCTTTAGCTTGCCTATTTCCGCATAGTTGGCTTTGACGTTGACCTGAAACTCCGCGCTGAGAGGGTTGACGCCGAAAGTCTCTACAAGATTTTCTCCGGTGTCTTTCTGCCATTGTTCCAAAGCCTGGTCTTTTGAGATGAATGTGGTCTTGGCGACGTACGGGGCTTTGGCGAAGATTGCTTTTAGCCCTGCGATGTCGGCGTCGGTGGCGTCGGTTTTCAGCACAATGCTGAAGCCCATGTTTTCTTTAAGCTCGCGGCTCATTGTGCGTGCCGATAGGCCGAGAAACGCTGTCACGCCAATCAATATCAGCACTAACGCCACGCTGACGGTGGCTGTGATGTTTGACTGGAAATAGGATATTTTTGATTTCTGTTGTTTTGCCATAGTCAATTAATTTGTGCAAAGTTACAACCTGGAGATGCCGTTTGTCAACATTTTATGCTTTTTTCACGTTGGCAAATCTCTTTTTTTTTGCGACGTCTGCAGGTGTCAGTTGAGCAGGTCTTTGTCCAAGCCGATTTGTTGGTTGCGTACCCGTTCGTTGATTATGTCGAGATATTCATCGTCCGACACGAATCCCATTTCAGAAGAATCGTTGTCGTCCCAGTCATCCTTCGGAATCAGCATTGACGCTATCTCGAATTTGTGGATTGTGCGGTTGCAGT
>OIWK01003597.1_pt1 | contig 10569 bp, 7 predicted proteins | sample 1587401 | NCBI WGS metagenome assembly OIWK01 (sample SAMEA3888911, study PRJEB22519) | human gut metagenome | biome: human gut; feature: human-associated habitat; material: faeces | place: Denmark | collected 2009
GATATAGCCCATGACTATATTCGTCACAGCGTCGATTATCTTCGACACTATCGGGAACACCGCGAGGAACGCGCCGCCCCACACGGTGGTGAGGTTTAGGACATCGGTATAATAGACATTGAGGTAGGTCGCGAGCACGGCGTTTAAAAGCAGCGCGCCGGACGGGCCGAGCAGATAGCCCAGCCACTTCTCCTTCGCCGTAACATCGGGCGAGGTCAGGCGCGAATCAAGCGCCCGCTTTTCAAAAAATTTTGCTTTTGCCATCACGAGAACTCCTTCATTTATTTTATCTTATGGATATAAAAATATATTTGCAGCTGCCTTTGCCACAGCTTTATGCGCTTGCGGTGCTTTTTATATGATTTGAGCCGTAAACCGACCCCGTAGGATCGGCGCGGCTAAAATGTTAAAAGGCTGAATGAATTTCTTATATAGTTGTCGCTGCGGTTTCGGCGCGTCCTCGGATTCCGTCTGAAGCTTTCCGTAACGCGCCGTTTTCCGCAGGCGATAAAATCATTGGAGACAGAAAGGTTAAGGTCTCCTTGACAATTGAAAGATTTCATATTACACTACTATTATATCTACATCGTGTCGGATTAACAATCATCAGTTTTGTTAATCGCTGCTATGAAACCGACAAAATCATCTGAAAGTGGCGGGATAATATGAACACAAAAAATAACCAGCGCACGAGACTCTCAAAAATATTGCTAAAAAACGCGCTGATGGATCTTCTGGGCGAGAAAGGCTCGGTAACAAAAATATCAGTAAGAGAGCTGTGCGAGCGCGCCGACCTCAACCGCTCGACCTTTTATGCGCACTACTCCGAGCCGAAAGAGCTGCTCGAAGAGGTCGAAAACGAGCTGCTCGACGCGACTCAGGATCACTTAAAGAAAATAGGCGCGGAAAACGACCTCGGCGCGCACAGATATCTGCTTTCATTTCTAATGTATATCAAAGAAAACGACAAGCCGTTCCGCACGCTGCTTGTCGACTCGGTTGACCCCGCGTTCCGTTCAAAATTCATGCAGCAGTCGATAATTCAGTTTATTGAGAACCTGAACATCGTTTTTCCGAAGGAGCAGGAGCAATATATCTACTCATATATTCTCAACGGCAGCACGGGCGTTATTATCCAATGGATACGCTCGGACTACTGCATTGACGAAAATGAGCTTGTTGATCTGCTGTTTTCGATAAATCAGAGCGCGCTTGTCAATCTCGACATAAAGCCGCGCATATAGTTGAAAGCCTACCAAGCAAGTGGTATAATTGTGAAAACTCGCGCAATAATGCGCAAAATGCAAGGAGACGACAAAAATGAGAGAGAGCAAAATCACGAGGGACGAAGCGTTTGAGCTTCTGAAAAAATACAACAAAGACCCGTTTCATATCCGCCACGCGCTGACTGTCGAGGGCGTTATGCGCTGGTACGCGAAGGAGCTCGGCTATGCGGACGAGGAGGAATACTGGGCTATAGTCGGACTCCTGCACGAACTTTTTCAGCCATGCCTTTTTGACGTTGTTCTTGAACTCCACGCCAAGGGGGCCGTAGTCCCAGCTGTTGGCCAGACCGCCGTAGATCTCGGAACCGGGGAACACATAACCACGGTTCTTGCAAAGATTGACGATCATGTCAAGGGTCTTTTCGCTCTGTTCCATTGTAGTACATCCTTTCCGTCCGCGGCTGGTTTGCCGTGTCGTATCGTGTTGTGTGCCGACGGCTTTCCCACCGCCGGGCGTGCTTGCGGCTTGCACAAGCACAGTATATTTACTGTACCATGTTTTGCCCCGCTTGTAAAGCCCGGCAAAGAGTTCAGCTGCGCTCTGTCAGGTATTTTACCAGCAGGCGGTACAGGGTATCCGGGTCGATGGGCTTTGACAGATGCTCGTTCATACCGGCCTGCAGCGCTTTCAGGCGGTCCTCCGCAAAGGCGTTTGCCGTCATGGCAAAGATGGGGATGCTCTTTGCGTCCGGGCGGTCCATGGCGCGGATGGCGCGGGTGGCCTCGTGGCCGTCCCGCACCGGCATCATCACGTCCATCAGGATGGCGTCAAAGCCGCCCACCGGCGAGGCTGCAAAGGCCTCCACCGCCTGCTGTCCGTCGGCGGCTTTTGTCACCTTTATGCCCACATCGTTCAGCAAAAACTCTATGATCTCCATGTTCAGGGCGTTGTCCTCGGCCAGCAGCACCTGCCGCCCACGCAGCACAGTAAGGTCTGTCTGCTGCCGCTCCGGCTCTTCGGTTGCAGTATTGTCGATAGCAAAGGGCAGGGTGATGGTGTAGGTGGTGCCTACGCCCTGCTTGCTTTCCACCCCGATGGTACCGCCCATCTTATCCACAAGGCTTTTGGTGATGGACATGCCAAGGCCGGTGCCGCCGTATACCGAGCGCGCCCCGGCGTTTTCCTGCGTAAAGGGCTCGAACATCCGCTGCTGGAACTCCTCGCTCATGCCGATGCCGGTATCCGCGCAGACAAAGCAGATCTGCACCTTGTCCCCGGTACAGCTCAGTTCAAAGCAGTCCAGCATCACGCGCCCCTTCTCCCGGTTATACTTGATGGCATTGCTGAGCACATTCATCAGCAGCCGCTTGACGTGCAGCGGGCTGCCCACCAGCCGGGGATGCGGCAGCCTGCCGTATTCCCGGTGCAGCACAATACCGCGCTCTTCCGCCTGTTTTTCCAGCACATCCGTGATCTCGTGTATCAGCTCGGGCAGATCAAAGGGCACATTTTCCAGCACCACCTCGCCGGACTCCAGCTTGCCCATATCCAGCACCTCGTTCACCAGTTCCAGCAGCAGGGTGGAGGCCTCCCAGATCTTTTTGCGGCAATCGGCCTGCCGCGCCATATCCTCCGGGCAGCGGTCGCCGATCTCCACCATACCCCGGATGCCGTTGATGGGGGTGCGGATATCGTGGCTCATGCGCTGCAAAAACTCGGTCTTGGCAAGGTTTGCGCTCTCTGCCTTCAGCGCAGCCGCCTTGAGGGTCTTCTGGTACTCCTGCTCCCGGCGCAGCTGCTGCTCCCGGTAGCGCCGGGCAGTCTTGCCGCGCAGCAATTGCAAAAGGAACAGCACGACCATGTAAGCAAAGGCCGCCATGCTCACATTGCGCATGGTAGAGGCATACACCTCCTGCTCCGGGCGGTAAACATAGATATAAAAGCTGCGTCCCTGCCCCACAATACCGTAGGCGTACTGCTGCCCGGTGGTGCTGTGCACATGGATCATGCCGCCGTCTGTGCTGCGCGCTTTTAAGGCAGAAAGGGTGGGGTTTTCGTCCACAGTGGTATCCAGCAAAGAGGTATCGTTGCTGGCCACGATGCGGTCGCCCCGGGTCACCACGATAATGCCGTCCACAGCGGGGTTATAGCCCTGTACGCAGTTCTGATAGGACAGACTGTAATTGCGCACATATTCTGCCGTGGTGCGGTAGTACACCACGAGCACCCCGTCCCCATCTTTCCGGGCACAGGCTGCGGTGTCCACATAGGAGCTGTCCTCCTTTTCCGTCCGCCCGGCATAGACCTGCTGGGGGTGGTCGGCCACCTTCAGCACGATAGAACCGGCCAGTTCCTTTTCCATCTGTTCCCGGACCTGCGGGTCAGCCACCCGGCCATCCTGTGAGGCACCGCACAAAATTTTGCCCTCTGCCGAAAGCACAAGGATGCCGCTGAGGGTATAATCCTGCAAATATTCTTCCATAGCGGCATCGTCCAGCACCCGCCCGGGGTTCTCCTGCTGGTCCCGGGCGATCTCGCTGCACAGATGCTGCGCGTTTTCCATCACCCGCATCAGGCTTTTGGCCTCGGTGGCAAGGTTCAGGTTATCGTAGCTGGTGCACTGCTCCTTAACATAGCTGATGGTATCCTCAAACTGCTTTTCTGCATTTTGCAGGTCGCTGTGGGCCGAAAGCCCCAGCACACCGCCCAGTATCAGCAACCCAGCAAGCGCACAGATCAGAATGTGCTGCTTCCGGCTGATAACCAGTGACCCTTTTTCCATTCCGTCATGCATGGGCGCTGTCCTCCAGTCCATCCAGATAGTGCCCGGGGTCGTCCAGATAGCGGCTCACGATCTGCCGGACGGTGCCATCTGCCAGCATCTCCCGAAAAACCTCCGTCAGCTGCTGCGGCAGGTCATCGCCGCGCTCTTTGGCAAAGGCAACGCCCAGCCGCGCCGTCATCAGCGGCTCGTCCAGAATGCGGTATTCAACGCTGTAATCCTTCATGAACTGCCGGATGGCGCTTTCGTGGGCGGCTAAGGCGTCCGCGTAGCCTTTGAGCAGGGTGGTGTAGAGCAGATCCCGATTCTGCAGGGAATACAGCCTGCGCAGCCGGGGCAGACCGTTCTGCTCCGCATTCAAAAACAGTTCCTCCGGCTTTGTGGTGGACTGCACCGCCACCACCTTACCGGCCAGATCCTGCAGAGTGCGAATGTCGCTATCGGAGCGCACCGCCACCACCTGACGGCTGTACAGATAAGGCCCTGCCCATTGGTATTCTTCCTCGCGGCCATCCATGGAAAAGCTGCCCCAGATGCAGTCGATGGTGTCGTTTTCCACCAGTTCCTTCTTCTTTTCCCAGTCGATGGTCACAAATTTCACCCGGTAGCCCAGCCGCCCGAACGCCTCAGTGGCCAGTTCCACGTCAATGCCGGTGGGTGCGCCGTCTGTGCCCATATAGTTGAAGGGCGGGTAGTTATCGCTGCCCACCACGATGACCGGCATCGCTGCCGTATAGCTGTCGGCTTTTCCGGGATGCAGGCAGCTGCAAAGCAGCACCGCACACGTTGCCAGTGCCAGCAGGCAGGCCGCCAGCCGCAGTCCTCTTCTGTATTTTTTCATGGTTCTTCCATCCTGTATTTTTTGCTGTATTTTGCAGCAGATCGCTCCATGTTATCAGTATAATAAAATCTGTTCCAAAAGAAAAGCCAAAAATCACTTTTCCGGCAGTTTTTACGCTTTTCTGTAAAAAGAGCTCCCGGAGCGTTCGCAGACGTTCCGGGAGCTCAAAATCACCCTTTACTTGTGGTACTTCATGCCCGCATTGATGGTGCAGGCGCGGTAGATCTGCTCGGTGAGCACCAGCCGTGCCAGCTGATGGGGCATGGTGATGCGGCCCATACTGAACTTGAGGGCAGCGGCCTTTTTCACCTCATCGGACAGGCCGTGGGACGAGCCGATGACAAAGGCCACATCCCCTGCCCCGCTGCCGGCGCGCTGTGCCAGAAACTGCGCCAGTTCATCGGAGGAGATCTGCTTGCCCTCGATGCACATAGCCACGATAGCAGCACCCTTGCGCACACTGGAAAGGATGGCTTTTCCCTCTTTATCCAGCGCCTTTTTCACCACTGCGTCCGAGGCGTTTTTCTCCTCGATCTTTTCCTCCGGCAGCTCAAGGATGCGGAAGGCGGCAAAGGCCGCCAGACGCTTCTGGTACTCTGCCACACCCTCGGCGAAATATTTGGCGTTCAGCTTACCCACACAGATCAGGTCGATATTTTGCATGACTGCTTCCTCTTTTCAGGATAAACGATTTAGAATTGTCTCCGCTTCGCTCTAACAATAACAGCGGAAAATTTTTTATAATTTGTAACTCCGAAACGACTGCGGTCGTTTCGGAGTTACTTTTTCACGGGAGGGGACTTTTCGGAAAGGCGGCGGGGAGTTTCCTGAGCAAATTCCGGCGAAGTGGGGCCCCGGTGCGCAGCACTGGGGCGGAACAGGGGGTTCCGGACTCATTTGCGAAGGAAAGCTCTCCGCCGCCTGCCATCACAGCAGGCTCATCTGCTCGCCCTCGTCCTCGGCGCGGATCAGCGCACCGGTGGCGGGCAGGCTGCGCACGCGGTAGCGGTGGGGGTTGGCCAGCTCCAAGGTATCAGCCGGCACCACCGAGGCAATGGTCTGGTTCTTTTTCAGGGTGACCACCGCCACGCCCTGACTATCACGGGTGGTCTTGGCGGCAATTTGCGCCGTGCCCACCAGCAGCATCCGGCTGGCACTGGTGCGGATGGCAAGCTCGGTCTCCTCCGGCAGGTAGAGCATCATGGCAAGCGGTTCCTTATCGCTGTACGCCTTCAGCAGCTTGCGGCGGTTCTGCTTGGTGGCGTAGGAACTGAGGGGGATCTTTGCGCACTTACCGCTGGCAAAGAAGAACAGCATAAAGCCGCTGTAATCGCCGGTAATGACCATGCTCAACACGTTTTCGCCCTCGTCCATGCCCAGCCGTCCCGGAATGAAGATGCCCATCTGGGCTACCTTGCCGTCCTCCAGCTCTGCCAGACGCACCTTGTACACCTGCTGCTTGTCGGTAAAGAACAGCGCCTCCACGTTGTTGCGGGTCTCCAGCTGCTGGATGATCTCGTCCCCCTCCTTCAGCTTGTGCGCACCGGCGGTGCGCAGGCTCTGGGGCGGGATCTTTTTAAAGTAGCCCTCCCGGGTAAAGAACACGGTCACCGGGTAGTCCGGCACAGCCTCTTCCTCGGCGGCGGCGTCCTCCTCGGGCAGGTCGTACAGGATTTCACTGCAACGGGGCTTGCCGTATTTTTTCGCTACATCGTTCAGTTCGTTGATGATGATGCGGCGGATGCGGGCGGGCTTTGCCAGCACATCGTTCAGGTCTGCAATGTCCTTTTCCAGCTGCTCGATCTCGCCGGTGCGCTTGAGGATGTATTCCCGGTTCAGGTGGCGCAGCTTGATCTCTGCCACATAGTCCGCCTGCACCTCGTCAATGCCAAAGCCGATCATCAGGTTGGGCACCACCTCGGTCTCCTCCTCAGTAGTGCGGATGATGCGGATGGCCTTGTCGATATCCAGCAGGATGGCGGCAAGACCCTGCAACAGGTGCAGCCGCTTTTCCTTGCCGTGCAGGTCGTAGTAGGTGCGGCGGCGCACGCACTCAACGCGGAACGCCGTCCACTCCTTTAAAATCTCCCGCACGCCCATGACCCGGGGCTGGCCGGACACCAGAATGTTGAAGTTGCAGCTGAAGCTGTCCTCCAGCGGGGTAGCCTTGAACAGTTTTGCCATCAGCTTGTCGGCATCCACGCCGCGCTTGAGGTCCAGCGTCAGCTTCAGACCGTTCAGGTCGGTCTCGTCGCGCATATCGCTGATCTCCTTGACCTTGCCGGTCTTGACCAGTTCCGCGATCTTGTCCATGATGGCCTCCACCGTGGTGGTGGGCGGGATCTGGGTAACCTCGATCATATTTTCGCCGGGCACTGCATTGTAGCGGGCGCGCACCTTTACACTGCCGCGGCCATTCTCGTAAATTTCACGCATCTGCGCTTCATCATACACGATCTGGCCGCCGCCCACAAAGTCCGGGGCGGGCATGGTGGTGCCGATATCGTGGTGCTCGTCCTTCATCAGTGCCACGGTGGTGGCGCACAGCTCCGCCAGATTGAAGGAACAGATGTTGCAGGCCATGCCCACCGCAATGCCCAGCGTGTTGTTGGCCAGAATGGTGGGGAAGGTGACCGGCAACAGGGTGGGCTCGGTGGTGGTGCTGTCGTAGTTGGGCACAAAGTCCACGGTTTCCTTGTCGATATCCCGGAACAGCTCCTCGCACACGCTTTCCAGCTTTGCCTCGGTGTAACGGGCAGCGGCGCAGGACATATCGCGGCTGTACGCCTTGCCAAAATTACCCTTGCTGTCCACAAAAGGCACCAGCAGGCTCTCGTTGCCGCGGCCCATGCGCACCATGGTGTCGTAGATGGCGGCGTCACCGTGGGGGTTCAGGTGCATGGTGCTGCCCACGATGTTGGCAGATTTGGTGCGTGCGCCCTTGAGCAGACCCATCTCGTACATGGTGTACAGCAGCTTGCGGTGCGCCGGCTTGAAGCCGTCGATCTCCGGCAGCGCGCGGCTGACGATGACGCTCATGGCATAGGGCATATAGTTGGTTTCCAGCGTGCGGGTAATGGGATCTTCCAGCACGCTGCCTGCGTTTAAAATTTCAACGCCGTCACCCAGCTGCGGGCGCACCGGCTTTAAGGTTTTCTTGGTCGATTTTTTTGCCATTACAGTTCCTCTCCATAGGGAAAAACCCTCTCAGGCTGCTGCGCAGCCAGCTCCCCCGAGGGGGGAGCTTTTGGGGTCGTCCCGCAAAGTTTCCCTCTTGTGCCAAACCTCTCCCCTTCGGGAGAGGTGGCATCGCGTCAGCGATGACGGAGAGGGTTCTCAGCTCACGTCCAGATCATCCAGATACTCTGCGCCGTGCTGAGCAATATGCTCCTTGCGGCCTGCCAGATTGTCGCCCAGCAGGATATCGAACACCTGCGCGGTCTGCACCACATCGGTGGGCATTACTTTAATAAGGCGGCGACTTTCCGGGTTCATGGTGGTCAGCCACATCATCTCGGGGTCGTTCTCGCCCAAGCCTTTGGAGCGCTGGATGGTATATTTTTTGTCCCCGATCTTTTCCAGAAAAGCGGCCTTTTCCGACTCGGTATAGGCGAAATAAGTGCGATCCTTCGTGGTGATCTCGTACAAGGGCGACTCCGCGATATACACATAGCCCTTGTTGATCAGGGTGGGGGTAAGCCGGTAGAGCATGGTCAGCACAAGGGTGCGGATCTGGTAGCCGTCCACGTCGGCATCGGTACAGATGACGATTTTATTGAACCGCAGGTTTTCGAGGTTAAAGGTAGCCAGCTCCTTGTTGTGCTTGCCGCCCAGCTCCACACCGCAGCCCATCACCTTTATCAGGTCCACGATGACGTCCGACTTGAAGATGCGGGCATAATCCGCCTTCAGACAGTTCAGGATCTTGCCGCGGATGGGCATGATGGCCTGATATTCACTGTCCCGGCTGGACTTGACCGCGCCCATAGCCGAGTCGCCCTCTACGATATACAGCTCGCGGCGGGCGGAATCCCGGGTGCGGCAGTCCACGAATTTCTGCACGCGGTTGGCCAGGTCGATTTGCGTAGAGAGCGTTTTTTTGATGCTCTGGCGCGTTTTTTCCGCGTGCTCGCGGCTCTGCTTGTTCACCAGCACCTGCTGGCAGATCTTCTGGGCCTCCTCCGGCTTTTCCAGAAAATACACTTCCAGATAATGCTTGAGGAAGTCGGTCATAGCCTGCGAGACAAATTTATTGGTGATGGCCTTTTTGGTCTGATTTTCGTAGCTGGTACGGGTGGAAAAGCTGGAGGACACATACACCAGACAGTCCTGCACGTCCTGAAAGCTGATGGTGCTCTCGCCCTTTTTGTACAGGTTCTTTTCCTTCAGGTACTTGTTGATCTGGTAGACAAAGGCGGTGCGCACTGCGTGCTCCGGGCTGCCGCCGTGCTCCAGCCACGAAGAGTTGTGGTAGTATTCCAGCAGCTGTACCTTATTAGAGAAACAAAAAGCCGCACTCATGCGCACCTTGTAGTCCGGCTGGTCCTCGCGGTCCCGGCCCACGGCCTCGCTCTCGCAGCTGAACACCGGGGTCAGGGTGTCCTCCCCAGCCACCTCTGCCACATAGTCCGCGATGCCATTCTGGTAGCACCAGCTCTCGTGCCACGGCTTGCCGGTGGCGGGGTCTTTTTCCTTTTCATCGGTAAAGTTGAGGGTAAGCCCCGCGTTGACCACGGCCTGACGGCGCAGCACATCCTTATAGTAGCTGCCGGGCACATCGATATCGGTAAACACCTCATTGTCCGGTTTCCAGTGGATGATACTGCCGGTACGGCGTCCCTTGTAGGGCTCCTTTTGCAGACCGCCTACGTTCTCGCCCTTTTTAAAGTCCAGATGGTAGTGGTAACCATCGCGGTAGATATCGGCGGTCATCCATGCCGAGGCGTACTGGGTGGCGCACAGACCCAGACCGTTCAGGCCAAGGCTGAACTCGTAGTTATCCTCGCCCTCGCCGTACTTGCCGCCCGCGTACATCTCGCAGAACAGCAGCTCCCAGTTGAAGCGCCCCTCGCCGTTGTTCCAGTCCACGGGCATACCGCGGCCAAAGTCCTCCACAATGACGCTGCCGTCCTTGCAGCGGGTCACGTTGATGGTATCGCCGTGGCCGTCGCGGGCTTCATCGATAGAGTTGGACACGATCTCAAAGATCGAGTGGGCACAGCCCTCCACACCGTCTGAGCCAAAGATGACTGCCGGGCGCTTGCGCACACGGTCGGCACCCTTTAACGAGGTAATGCTCTCGTTGCCATATTCCTGTTTTTTTGCCATGCTGCTCCTCCCGGCCCATCGCAGCTGTGCCGCGCAGGCCGTCCTGTAATCAAAGCAGACGCCCGCCCTTTCTATTATATAAGAAATATAACAGCATCTCTGCGGGCATAAGCGCCTGTGTTCTTTTCTTTTATTAAACCATAGGTTGTAAAACTTGTCAAATATTCTTTCTCTCTTTTCCCGTACTGCCTCCGGCACGAAAACTGCGAAAAAAAGTCGTTCTTATTTTGCACGCAGAGACGCCAAAAAGCAAAAACTTTTCAATTTTTTCAAAAAAGTTTGCATTTACCCCTTTACAAAATCGAAATTTCAGGTATAATAATCATCGTCCGGTGCGCCTCTGTAGCTCAGTCGGTAGAGCAGGGGACTGAAAATCCCCGTGTCATTGGTT
>OIWK01003602.1_pt1 | contig 10541 bp, 9 predicted proteins | sample 1587401 | NCBI WGS metagenome assembly OIWK01 (sample SAMEA3888911, study PRJEB22519) | human gut metagenome | biome: human gut; feature: human-associated habitat; material: faeces | place: Denmark | collected 2009
TCTGTCTGAAGCTTTTGCAGCTGTTTCTTCCGATATTCCAAATCGTTCATTTCTTTAGCTTTTTGGTCGTCTATAATATTTTCCTCGCCAGTAGCCGACACATCCAGAAGCACCATTCTACCTTTAACACGCTGAGCCAAATCGATATAGGAATCCAAATCGTTTGTAGGCCAAAAATTGAGAAGCTGTATGACTGTATTTCGTGAACCGATGCGGTCAATGCGGCCGAAACGCTGAATAATGCGCACAGGATTCCAGTGTATATCATAATTAATCAGATAATCACAGTCCTGTAGGTTTTGACCTTCTGATATACAATCCGTAGCTATGAGAATATCTATTTCATCCTTCATATTTGGATAGATACTCTTGGCTGATTTAGACAAAGGTGAAAACAAGGTCAACACCGTATTCAAATCTGATATTTTAATATCCCGCTTCATACCTGCCGAAATAGGCAAAGTAGATTTGTTAGTGCCTGTGCCTCCAGTTACCAAGGCAGTATATATGCCTAAAGGCGCCAGTTTAGGTGCAATGTGCTGATAGAGATACTCAGCCGTATCTGCAAAGGCTGTAAAGATTATAATCTTGCCATTGCCTTTGTTAATAGGATTTTGTATCTTACCAGCAATACGTTTCTGCAAAATTTGCAATTTATTATCCCGTTCAGGCGTAATCTCTTTGGCACTCTTTAAAATTTCCTTTAATTCCTCCAGGTCAAGCTCCAAATCCTGACACCATTTTATAAGGTCCATATCCTGTAAAAGAACTTTGACCTTACTGCCGAATACCAAATCATCAATATCCAACCCATCCTCGTCAAAATCCAATTCTTCAATATTCAGCTCTCCGTGATATTCCCCCTCATGCTTGGCTATTATCTCCAAGGTGTTGCTAATCCGATTAGCAATTTTCTCCACTGTTAGCACAAAGGAGTTGATAGAGCTTTCCATACGTTTGAGAAGATTTACTCGCATTAAGTGAATCAGCTGATTTTCTCTATCTACCTGTTTGAACACGCTGCGACCATCTGCCACAGCCATATCATAGCGACGCTCATAGGCCTGTCTTTTATCCGAGCGAACATATTTCAATGGGGCATATAAACCCAAGGTCAGACGATTAATCATTTTGTTAACTTCCCCTATAGGTGGAAATTGGCCTAGTGTATCAATCTCTGGACATTCATTGATGGGCTTTAATCTAGTTGGAAATCTGCCTATTTCTGCCAAATTATAATATTTTTCAATATGCTTCCGAGAGCGAGCAATAGTTAGAGTATCTAACAGCTTAAAATAGTCTAAGTCCATCATTTCCACAAAACGCTTTGTGGTGCGGTCAGATTCCGGCAATTCCGACCAACGATTAAAAATCATCTGAGCTTTACGCAATGTTGTTTCTATATTTGGTATTCCAGCAGACTTCAAAGCATTATTTTTTCCTTCTGTAATAAAGGCAATTTGATTCTTAATGTCATTCATACGATTGTTAACAGGAGTAGCCGACAGCATTAAAACCTTGGTTTTTACGCCAGCCTTAATAACATCCTCCATCAAACGCTCATAGCGGGTCTTACGCCCCTTGTGAGGATCATTGTTACGAAAATTATGGCTTTCATCTATTACAATCAAATCATAGTTTTCCCAATTCAAGGTAGCAAAATTGATGTCTCCAGATGTACCCTGATAACGGCTAAGATCGGTATGATTTAAAACACTATAATTAAACCTATCCTCTGCAAAAATATTACGCTTGTCGTTTTGAGTATATATTGTCCAATTTTCTCTTAGCTTCTTGGGCGCCAGTACCAATACTCTGTCATTTCTTAGCTCATAATATTTAATCACTGCCAACGCCGTAAAGGTTTTACCCAACCCTACACTATCAGCAATGATACATCCGCCGTATTTCTCTATCTTATCAATGGCACCCAAAACACCATCCCGCTGGAATTTATAGAGCTTGTTCCAAATTTGGGATTCCTTAATACCTGTTTTGGTTTTTATAATATTTTCTTCTGTTAGCTCGCCTAAATAAGCCTCAAAAATGCGATAGAGAGTTATAAAATAAATTATTTCCGGTGTGTTTTCCTTATAAAGAACCTCCATTTCTGACAAAACCTTATCTGTAACATCTTCTACTACAGAATTATTGTTCCACACACTATCAAAAACCTGCATATATGCCTGTGCCATCTCCCTACCATATATACAGGTATTCATATCTATTCTTTCTGATGGTGTGATACCAAGACCATCACTGGAAAAATCCAAGGCCCCCTGAATGGCCACATCCTCATCTGGATTTTTATTTTCTACATATGCTAATCTAGCCTGAGCTATATTATGTTCCCGATAGGATTTAATTTTTACCTTTTGCCGCATCCATTGAGCACAATCCTTGGCAATAGCAGATTGAGTCAGCTTGTTACGCAGCTTTAACTCAAATTCGTTGCCAGATAGTTTATTGCCAAATTCACGACGAGCAATATAAAACTCCCGCTGAAAATCCTTTTCCTGCTTGATATAAGACGGTATAGTAAATATAAAACGCAGTTCATCAATATGAGAAAGCTCTTTCTTTAACTCCTCATAGGCATAAATTGTAAAATAAGCTGATATTACAGAAAGCTTGGCGCCAGACTTGATTCCCTGCCGAAGTTCATCAATTACCCGCCCCATTTGTTTGTTATCTATTACCTTCGGCTGTTGCATTAACAAATCCCCTTATTCCATAAAAATATGGCAAAAATAGCATGGTATTTCTGTCACAATAACATTCCCAATAATATTAGTATATAAATTTATATTATATTAACATTTCGACAAAATCAACAAAATTCCTGCAAAAAAGTAAATTTACTTGTGGCAAAAATACCATCATTTTTCTGCCACTTATTTTTTTGCCCATTTATGAAAAGTTGGCCTTGATACACCTAATTTTTTAGCCGCCTCTCGTTCTGAAATCGTCCCCAAGGCCCAGGCTCTTCTAATCTCATCAAAATTATCTGGCTTGGTAATTGGTTTTCGTCCAAATTGCACACCTCTAGCCCTAGCTGCGGCAATTCCCTCCATGGTACGCTGCCTATTCATTTCTCTTTCAGTCTGGGCTACATAAGAAAATAGCTGTAATACAATATCCGATATTAATATTCCCGTTAAATCATTGGCATATCTTTTTCTAGTATCTAACAAGGGTAAATCCAAAACTACAATTGATGCACCTATTTCTTTGGTAATAATCCGCCATTGCTCTAACATCTCATTATAATCCCGCCCCAAGCGATCAAGACTTTTTATTACTAAAACATCATCATGAGAAAGATACCGTAATAATTCCTGATAAGCTGGCCTCTCAAAATCCTTACCACTTTGCTTATCTGCAAATATACAATTTTCCGGAATGCCAAAATTCCTCATAGCAATCCATTGACGAGAATAATTTTGCGAGATTGTTGATACCCGTATATAGCCATAAATCTTGCTTTTCATAAAAACCTCCATCTGTACCGACGATATTTACTGCCACAATTATTTTATAGCTATAACGAAGTATATCTAAATTACTTTGCATATTTTTTCAAAAAAACACCAGCTATCTTCCCTTGAAAACAGCTGGTGTTTATAATTATGCATTTTTCCAATCGTCTGAACAGCGCAAATAAAAAAGCAAGAAGGAGTCTAGTATATACAAAGTCTTGGCTTTCCAATCTATAGTATCTAGATTTTTGGCTCTCTCCTTCATGATATTTTTAATATTTTTTACTACATTGCTAATATCTATGGACCTAGGCTGTTTGACATTATTTTCTGCCAGCAGATTAGAAAATCTTCTTTGAATTTCCTGGACAGACAGAGACAGCTCTGGTGGATCTGAGCTGATGCTTATCAACAAAAGCATATAAATATCTACCTGTCTGCCATCCTGCAAAATATAATGGGTTCTTTTATTTTTTCCCTGAGCTGGTTCTTCCAAGGCTGCTTTTAGCACATGACTATATACCTGCTTATGTTTTTTAACAGTTTCCCTGAGAGCAACAGCAACCATTTCCCTGCTAACTGTAGTAGCATTATTTTTTTCCATGCGATAAGCCAAATTAAAGCAAATATCCTGCATTAATTGCGGTGAGCTAATACTTTCCACAGCCATATGTTCCAACACAGCATCATCTATAGCTATGTTTAACAAAGGAAATCCCTTCAAGCCAATCTCCTTAAGCTCATCTATACTCCAGGGCGCAATCTCTATAAAGCTTGTGCGTCCGATTAAATCAGGATTCAATCTAATTGCATCATCTGCCCTATGAGGCAAGGATAATATAATCACCTTCAATCCATTAATAAGATATGTTTTAATGGTTCTAGCAATATATAATTGGATATCTTCTGAGGCATAATGAAAGTCATCTATAACCAAGACAAAATCATTATCTATGATGTATTTCATCATGGAGCTTTGGCTACGCAATATTCTATGTGATATTTCATTTCCCTTTGAACCAGTATTATCCTTGCCAGCAGAAATATTTAATTTTGCAATTTTGATGCTTAATTCTCCAGTAATTTGAGTTTTTTCAACATCATTTTCACTTTGGGAGGTTTTTATATGTACTTCATCAGGCAATTCCAACTGCTCACCAATTTGATTCCAAAAATCCTCCCTTGATTCTATTTGTGAAGCACTTAAATCTATGATTGTATTGCTAATAGCCTTATGGCACAAGACTGTCTTACCTGATTTGGATGCTCCTGTTATAGCTATCAAGGTTCCAGGATTCAAGAGAGCCTTCAGCAGCTGCTCCGAATAGGTATCACCGTATTCATCAATCCTTCGATCAACATAGGTATGATCCGGCAGTGCATTAGGCTTAAATACATCACCGATCTCATTTAATTTGATATTTTTCAGCATAACACTACCTCCTCGTCACAATCAATAATAACAATATTATATCATCTACCCAAAATAATGTCACAAAAAACACCAGCTATCTTCCCTTGAAAACAGCTGGTGTTTATCTGTATATTTCCCTTGCAATGCTAATGAGCCTTTTAGATCACATCAGCTTCGTAGGAGAAAATCTCACACAGAAAGTTCTGCTCCTTAAGGGCAGCTTCTATTTCGTCCAGAATTTCCTCACTATCGGCAGATACGGTATGAAAATGGTAGCCGGAGGTTACATTTAGCAAAGGCGTAGATTTGCCACTGCGCAGATTCTCCATAAAATGCTGCACATCCCGACGATTTTTAATGTTCAAAGGAGCAGAAATCCGTCCGTACACACGATGATTCACCATCACATCCTGCACACAGCCTCCCAAATCTACAATAGTTGTCAGCTCCTTTTCTGTTTGTTCGTTAGTGTGAAACATCTTGAAGCGGCGCACAGCCTGCTTGGGCTGATCCAGAATATAACCTCTAGCTGTGGCCAGAATAGGATAGCCCTCAGTACGCAGCAGGGCAATATCCTGCACTACCACCTGACGGCTGACACCGGCAACCTTTCCCAAGGCCCCGCCTGAAAGAGGAGCAGAAGCCTCTCGTATCATATCTATAATTTTCTTTCTGCGTTCTGCTCCGCTCATCATATATTACTCCTCCAATGCCTTCAAATGCTTCAAACTTATATCCAAAATTGGTGCAGAATGAGTCAATGCTCCACTGGAAACATAATCCACACCAATAGCTGTAATCTTCTCAATATTTTCCTTGGTAATATTGCCAGAGCATTCAGTTTTAGCCCTGCCATCAATTAACTTTACGGCTTCCGCCATCATATCTGGAGTCATATTATCCAGCATAATAATATCTGCCCCAGCCTCCAGTGCTTCCTGTACCTGCTCCAGGCTCTCAGTTTCCACCTCAATCTTCCGGACAAATTGGGCATAGGCCTTGGCTGCCAATACAGCCGCCTTTACACTGCCTGCTGCATCAATATGATTATCCTTCAAAAGTACACCATCAGATAAATTGTATCTATGGTTAGAGCCACCGCCAACTGTTACTGCATACTTCTCAAAAATTCTCATACAAGGTGTAGTCTTACGGGTATCTAAAAGGGTAGTCTTAGTACCTACCACAGTAGCCATATGCTGTCCCTTCTGAACAACTTCTCCATCCTGCACATCAAAAACTACCTCTGTCTTTGGATCCAAAAGCTGAAATACCCGCTGAAAAACCTGCAAGCCGGCAACAATACCATCTTCCTTGCAAATAAGCTCTACCTGACCTTTTTTGTAATGTGGCTTGACACTCCCCATGCCTAAAGGCAGGGGATTCTTGGTTCCCTGAGCACTGCATATAGGCCGTGGCCTATATGTCTTACACGTTCTCCCCAAGCGTAGATTTCCGTGTGTCCCACGGTATTTTATTCTTTAGCTTATGCTGATTTCTGCATTTCCAAGGCTTTTCTTAAAATATTCCTAGCGGCGTTTACATCCCTGTCATGCTGGGTATTGCACTGTGGACAAGTCCATTTACGAATACAAAGATTCTTTGTAGCCTTATTCTGATAGCCACAGCAGGAACAGGTCTGGCTTGACGGATAGAATGTGTCCACCTTCACCACATCACAGCCATATAGCTTGGCCTTGTATTCCAGCATACGGAAAAACTCAGCCCAGCTTACATCAGATATGGCCTTGGCCAATTTGTGATTTCTCAACATATTCTTAATCTTTAGGTTTTCTACTGCAATCAACTGATTTTCCCTTACAAGCTTAGTTGATTCCTTATGCAGGAAATCCCTGCGGATATTGGCTATCCTTTCTTGTACTCTGGCCACCTTAATTCTAGCCTTGTTGCGGTTATTACTGCCCTTGACCTTTCTTGACAGGCTTCTCTGCAGACGTTTTAGCTTTTTCTCCATTCCTTTCAAAATGTGTGGATTGGCTACGGTATTTCCTTGGTCATTGGAATAGAAGTCCTTTATACCAACATCAATGCCAATCTGCCGACCATTGTTTCGCCCCAGTAGCAACTCAATATCCATCTCTACGCACAATGAAACAAAGTATTTTCCCGATGCGGTACGGCTGACAGTGGCATTTAGGATGCGCCCCTCAAATTCTCTTGATAGCTTGGTTTTCACTATGCCGATTCTGGGGAGCTTGATATTGCCATCAATGATACGGATACCACCTAACTGGTTTCTAGTACGATAGGACTGATTGTGGCTATGCTTAGACTTGAATTTTGGATAGCCAGACTGCTTTTTAAAGAAATTCTGAAATGCCCTGTCCAAATTTCTCAGGGCTTCCTGCAAGGCCATACTATCCACTGATTTCAACCACACAAAATCTGGATTACATTTCAGCTCTGTCAGCAAACGGCTGGACTTTATATAGGTCATTGACTAATGTTTTTGTTGCCAGCTATCCCGTCTGACAGCAAGAAAATGATTATATACAAAGCGTGCACATCCTAATGTCTGATTTATTGTTTTTTGTTGCTCTGCATTTGGATAGATTCTAAACTTGAAACCCTTTGTATACACCATTTTCTCACCTCTTTTAGAAATTATGTTTGTACATATATTCTATCACATTTACAGAAAACATACAATCGAACAGCAAGAAAAATCATTAGCATTTTTATTTTGTCTACCATCAATTACTTACGCAAATTAGGTGGACACGCCTTATATCCCCATGTCTAAAGACAGGTTTTTACGGCGTCCTTCTATAATATAATCAAGAATACTGTAAAATGGCTGTAAAGTCAAAATATCCCCTTATCATGATATTATTTACAAGTTATTGTATGTTGACCTATTGTATTCACTCATTTATACTGACAATACAATCAGGAAATCCAAGAGTTTCAAAAAATATGGTTAAAAAATAAGATAAATGAAATATATGGACCTGCAACAATTCAAATTGCTTATGAAAATCGTGTTCAACAAATTATTCAGGATATTACCATCAACTCTCCAATCATCTTATCAAAAAATGCACTAGGAATAAGTGGGAATCTAAATGCAAAAAAATAAAGGATGTTTGTGACAAACATATGATTCGCTATCATCTTAATACTAAAAGAGAATCCTTAGAGCTTGTAAAAAGAGAGGGATTTTTTTAGAAATGGACTATGAGCTTCGGGGCGAAATCAGCCCTGCCAAGGCCGTAGAGCTTGCTAGACAAAAACATACAAAACAGCTTTTTGAGGAACAGGAGAATATTTCCAGAGAAAAAATCCGTCAGCAGTACGAGAATAAAAATAATATTACCGAAGCTGGCCTACCTCCTATGTTCCATAACTGCACCATTGATTATATTAGTCAGCAGGGTATTCCTGAACAGTTGGAGTATGTGCATTATCGCGTGGCTTCCTTTATCAACAATCTGGATAGCTGTATAGCAAATGGCAATGGTCTTATCATTACCGGTCCCTGCGGCACTCTCAAAAGCTCCTATGGGGCAGCTATCCTCCTTGCCTGTTTCAAGGCTGGTATCAACGGTCGTATGGAGCTGGTAATGAGTCTGTTGGATGAGTTGTCCGTACTGGAAAGGGAAAACAAATCTGCCTATGCCCAGCGTATGCAGGTACTCTGTCAGGTATCTGTACTGGTGCTGGATGATTTGGGTGCAGAGGGCACCAGACCAGATTATGTAAAATCCAAGCTGGAGCAGATTATTTTCCGCCGTCATGCCAACAACAAAACGACCATTGTTACCACCAACAAAAACTGTCATGAGCTGAAATATATGTACTCTGAACGCATTATGGACAGGCTGACAGCCAAATGCCTTGTCCTAGAAACCAAAGGGCCAAGCCAGCGCAGACGGTATCTAAATGCTCTGTCTACATTCAAGAAAGAAACAACAGCTATCAGCAAGGAGGTTGCATAATGAGCAAGATATCTTATATCAATCAAATGAATGCATTCTTGGAAAGGCGGGAAGTTGATTGCCTACCCCCTAGTGCCGTTTTGATATATCTTGTATTATTCAAGGAATTTAATAAGACCAAATGGAAATATGAGTGGCTTACACTCCCTACGCGAAAACTAACCTGCCTTATAGGCAACAATTCTGCCAGCTTTCTCTACAGCCACCGCCGTATTCTTATTGAGCTGGAATATATTCAGATACGGCAATCAGGAAGCCTCCGCAACAGGCTTACAGAATATCGTTTAGTACCATTGTACGATGTAGGAACCTCCAATAACTCCCAAAATGACGAAGAAATTTATGCTGATGATGAGATTCCCCAGTATGAGGGTGTTCCTGCTGACGGAACGCAACACGGAACGCATTACGGAACACCTGCCGAATTACCAGCCGAGAGTGTTCCGTCACAAGGAACGCATCACGGAACACATCACGGAACGCATCACGGAACGCATCACGGAACACCTGCTGATTCCCCAAATGACACTGTTCCGTCTAGTGTTCCGTCACAAGGAACACATCACGGAACGCATTACGGAACGCATCACGGAACACCTACAGCCTCTCAGCCCTTGTGCCCCAAGGACTCCCAGTCGCCTAAGAATAAGATAGAAGAAAAAGATAAAAACCTTTCTGGTAGTATACCTCAGTACGAAGGTATACAGAGTCCTAAGACAAACCAGCAGGAAGAAGCTCAATCTAGAATACCCAAACCTCCTACAGAAGAAGAATTTCATCTTTGCTTTGATACCTACAATGTGTGCCTCAACAGAGAACCAACATATGATGAAAAAATGAAGCTGATAGAGCTGGTTAGAAAGTACACAGCAAAGAATGTACTGGAAGCTCTTAACCACCTCTATGAAAAAGCCTTAAATGAATCACCAGATATTGTTGTGACCTCTCACAAGAGAGGCAAGCCTGATTCCCTCCACATTACTTTGGAAGCTTGTGAGAAGCTTCTCTGGCAGCGTAAGATGGGCTTGGATAAGCCTATGCCCCGCCGTACCGAACCGGTAAAGGGCTGGGAAGATTTCAGACCAGCTTAATCTACTGACAAAGTTTTTCTAAAGATTTTCACCAAATCCCTATATAGGAAAGAGGTACTTTCTGGGAGAAGTGCCTCTTTTTTTGCCAAAAATTTTTTCAAAAAAATCCCCCTTATAGAGTGTTCTATTATTCGTTGTTTTCTGTCATATCTTGAATAACTTTAGGCATTTTCTCCAAAACTCATTAAAACATTTTGCAAATTGCTATTGCCTATGACATGTCACGGAAGTATCATAAGGTTGTAGCCAAGAGCAGGGCTAACAAAAACAAGGAAAGGAGATATGTCAAATGGCAAAGGAGATTGCAGCTTCTACTATGAAGCTGAAGCTGGTCAGCGGTCAGGATGCCAAGGATAACCCAAAGTATTCTACCCGCAGTTTCAAGGACATTAACACTGAGCTGTCTGACGAAGATATGCTGTCTGTAGGCACCGCTATGGCAGGCCTGCAGACCATGCCTCTAGGCCAAGTTCTTCGTACAGATACCACAGAGCTGGATGCCTAAGTCCCAGACTAGGCACAGCCAATCCATTGTTTAACGAAAGCAACCTGGTAATATGTCAATCCAGTTTTTCAAAAGTTTTTAAAGCAATTCCTT
>OIWK01003604.1_pt1 | contig 10536 bp, 8 predicted proteins | sample 1587401 | NCBI WGS metagenome assembly OIWK01 (sample SAMEA3888911, study PRJEB22519) | human gut metagenome | biome: human gut; feature: human-associated habitat; material: faeces | place: Denmark | collected 2009
TGCTTCGTTGGCTTTCAGTGTATCCAGAAGGTCCTGTACTATCTGTTTATCATCCTATCCGCAGTCACCTATGGGGTGTTCTCCTAAAAAATGATGAGATGGCTATACCGGTGGCTGCCCATCATCTTTGGCTGTCATTGCCGCAGCGACCGCTCGTTCTTTTTTCGCGGCAAACAGTTTCCTCTGTGTGCCCGCTGCACAGGAGAGCTGATTGGAATTCTTCTGGCTCCGGCGGCGTTTTGGATATTCGGTCTGCCGGATGGTAAGATTTGCTTGTGGTTGCTGCTGCCGCTGGTGCTGGATGGCGGAATACAGCGGTTGACACGCTATGAAAGCGGCAACATCCGCCGGTTGCTCACCGGGATGCTGTTTGGCTATGCCCTCGTGGGTCTGTTGGTGCTCAGCACGATCGGTGCTGCCCGCTGGGGATACCAACTGGGAAAGCAGTTGGCTGTTTGATAAAAATGCTGAAAAGAAAAACGCTCTGCGACAATTTTGTCGCAGAGCGTTTTTTAGATGGATTGCGGAGAAACGGTCTGGTGCTTGACGCGGTCGTGCTCCTCCGCGCGTTTGGCGTTGTTGAAATGTTCCAACGAGCCGACCAGATAGCCGGTGATGCGGCGGATGCGCTCCATCGGTTGCTCGGCAGTTTCGTGGCGGTGGCAACGGGGACACTCGTCCCCGATGATGCCGGTGTAGCCGCAGACAGGGTCGCGGTCGACCGGGTGGTTGATGGAGCCGTAGCCGATGCCCGCCTCCTTCATACAGCAAATCAGCTGCATGAAGGCTTCGGTGTTCTGGCAGGGGTCGCCGTCCAGCTCGACATAGGTGATGTGCCCGCCGTTGGTCAGCGCGTGGTAAGGAGCTTCCAGGCGAATCTTCTCGAAGGCGTTGATGTCGTAGTAGACAGGGATGTGGAAGGAGTTGGTGTAGTAGTCGCGGTCGGTGATGCCCGGGATGACACCGAAGCGCTGGCGGTCAATCTTGACAAATCTGCCGGACAGCCCTTCTGCCGGGGTGGCAATCAGCGAAAAGTTGAGCTTCATCTGTTCGCTGGCAGCATCCATCCGCGCCCGCATATGACCGATGATCTCCAGTCCCAGGTTCTGCGCATATTCGCTTTGTCCGTGGTGCTGACCAATCAAAGCGACCAGCGTTTCTGCCAGCCCGATGAAGCCGATGGTCAGCGTACCGTGGCGCAGCACCTGCCCGACCTCGTCCTCCGGTCCAAGGGTTTCGCTGTCCAGCCAGACACCCTGTCCCATCAAGAAGGGGAAGTTGATGACCTTTTTCTGCCCCTGGATGCGGAAGCGGTCGAGCAGCTGCTGGATGACCAAATCAATCTTCTGGTCGAGCAGCTCAAAGAAGAGGTCCAGATTCTTATTGGCAAGCAGTCCCAGACGAGGCAGGTTGATGGAAGTGTAGGACAGGTTGCCGCGACCGGTGGTGATTTCGCGGGTGGGGTCATAGACGTTGGCAGCGACGCGGGTGCGGCAGCCCATATAGGCGACCTCGGTTTCCGGGTGACCGCTGCGGTAGTATTGCAGGTTATAGGGTGCATCCAAAAAGGAAAAGTTGGGGAACAGCCGTTTGGCGGAAACCTGACACGCCAGACAGAACAGGTCGTAGTTCGGGTCTTCGGGACGGTAGTTGACCCCTTCCTTTACCTTGAAGATGTGGATGGGGAAGATGGGCGTTTCGCCGTGCCCCAGACCGGACTGCTCTGCCAGCAAAAGGCTGCGGATGACCATTCTGCCCTCGGGGGAGGTGTCGGTCCCGTAGTTGAGCGAGCTGAAGGGAGTCTGTGCGCCTGCGCGGGAGTGCATGGTGTTTAAATCCAGAATCAGCGATTCCATCGCATGATAGGTCGCGCGTTCGGTTTCTTCATAGGAATATTTCTGCGCAAACCGCTGGGCGGATTCGACCGGTTCGTCCGGGCAGCCCAGCTGTTCGGTCAGCAGACGGCGCTCTGCCAGGGTATACGCCTGGCTGTCTTCCAGAGCAGGAAGTAACCCATCCTGCTCCAGCTGTGCAAAGGTGCGGTCGAGGACGGTGGTCAAACCATCGCTGTCGGCTTGCAAAGGGCACAGCAGCTCGCAGGCTTTGGCAAGGTTGCGGCGATAGCTGCGGCGGTAGGTTTTGGCAACGCCGGGCGCCATATCAAAATCAAACTTGGGGACGCTTTGTCCGCCGTGCTGGTCGTTTTGGTTGGACTGGATGGCGGTGTATGCTAAAGCAGCATAGTCCTCGATGTCCTCCGGCTCGCGCAGATAGCCATACCCGGAGTTGAAGCCACCGGCAAACAGACGGCTCAGGTCGATCTGGCAGCAGGTGGTGGTCAGCGAGAAAAAGTCAAGGTCGTGGATGTGGATGTCGCCGCAGTCGTGTGCCTGTGCGTGCTGTGGGTCCAGCACAAACATCTCATAAAAAGCCTTGGCGCCCTCCGAGCCATATTTGAGCATGGTGCCCATGGCGGTGTTGCCGTCGATATTGGCGTTTTCCCGCTTGATGTCGTTTTCGGCAGCGCTTTTGAAGGTCAGGTCCTCATACACCTTCATCAGGGCGGTGTTCATCTCCCGCACACGGGTGCGCTGTGCGCGGTAGAGGATATATTCTTTGGCAGTGCGGGAATGTCCGTTTTCAATCAATACCTTTTCCACCATGTCCTGAATCTGCTCGACGGTGGGCAGATGAGAGGGAGGATATTTTTCCTCCAGACGCTGTTGGACCTGCAAAGCAAGGCGGTAAGCAGTCTGGTAATCCTTGCCTCCCACCGAGGTCGCTGCGCGAAAGATCGCCCGTGCGATTTTCTCCACGTCATAGGCGGCGGTCCTTCCGTCCCGTTTGATGATGGTGTTGAACATGAACATTCTCCTTTGTGCGAATCATTTTGGAGCGAAACAATAGGAAAGCTGGTCGTTTGAAGACCAGCTTTTTCTTTCTTTCTCCTTATTATTGTATCTGCCCTGCGTTTTTTAGTCAATTAGGCAAAGCCACGAAAATCTGCTGCGCTCCATTTGGTGCAAAAGCAGATTTAGTGCTTTTTGTGAAGAATGGTGCGTGAAACAACAAGATGTTGGATTTGCTCTGCGCAAATTTTTTCTGACAGCTCAGAAGGCTGCACAATTTATCCCGGTATTTTTTAGCGAAAAAAGGGAAATTTTTCGGGAACAGGGCAGAGCAGTCCCTTTGCTTCAAAACGCAAGGAGGGACGAGAAAAACGCAGGGAAGGCAAGAGAACAAAAGCCAGTTTGCCGTAGGAAGAGAAAAAAGAAGAGGATGGTTTTTGTAAGGAACGGCAAAACCGGAAGGAGCAAGAGGAAGGAGGGTAGCAATATCACTAAAATTGGGGTGAAACATTGCAAACGGGCAAAAAACAGGAAGGGCTTTTGCCCTTCCTGTTTGCAATCTTATTCTCCAAGGGAGGCGATGGTCTGTGCGATGGCAGCGACATCGACGTTGTTGTCCTTTTCAAATTTTTCCTTTTCCAAAAAGCGTTTGAAATCCTTGACGGTCATCACGATGTTTTCCTCACCCATGTGGCTGAGGTACATCGGGACCTCCGATTTGGTGCCGACGACTACGACAGCGGTGTCAATCTTCAGGTTGTACACCTTTTTCTGGGACATCAGGCGGCGGAAAAGGTCGACCTTTTTGTCCATTTCCAGCACAGGGTTGTCAAAGCGGACCTTGCGGTCGTGGTCAGCATCCACAAAGCTCCAGCGAGGCTCCTTGAGGTCGCCGTAAAAATCGCCCTCGCCCTGCAAAGCGGAAACAAACAGCAGTCCGAAGAAGCCGACCAGCACAAAGTCGATGGTCTGGGTTTTTCCGTCGAGTTGAAGCTGTACGTTTTCCAGCACCTTGTAGTTGCGGGAGATTGCATAGCGGTTCAGGATGGATTTGACTGTCTTTTTGCCGTAATTGCCTTTGGAAAACAGCATGGACTTGCGCAGATACCACAGCAGGACAACGGCAAGCGCCACAAGGACGACGGCGATGACAGCAAAGATGGAGGTTTTCATAAAACAGTATTCCCTTCTTTTCAAAATTACCGGTACAGACCGGTGGACATAAAGATAAAAGTATTGTAACATATTCGCCGGACCGCGTAAAGAGAAAATTGAGCAGAGTGTAAACTTTCGGAAAATGGCAAAGGGCTGCGCTTGACCGTATTTTTGATATGGATTATAATCTTTACAGGATCGACCAACGAATAACCCCGCAGGGGGAAAGGTGGAAATCAAGAACGGATGAATCGTTATATGAAAAAGATGGCTGCGCTGCTGGCAGCGATGATGTTTAGCCTGAGCCTGTTTGGCTGTGAGGCGCTGGACACCACCCTGCCGCCGCAGGAGACCCAGGAGCAGACCGTGCAGACAAAATCAGAGAAGAATACAGCAAAGCCGCAGCGGGCGATCGAGCAGATTTACAGCCAGCTGGGCAAACGCATCGGACTGGTGGAGGAGCCGACCGCCGAGCAGATTGCTGCGGTGGTGGGACTGGATGCAAAGGATTATGAGCAGGCATATATCCGCTATGTGGAAACCGACTTTGGTGCGGACGACGTCTACATCGTGCTGCCCAAGGAGGGCAAAGATGAGGAAGGGGTCAGCCACAGAGAAAATATCCTCAGTCAGCTGCGGGAGCGCAAGGACTTCAGGACCCGGGAGTTTGCAAACTACGACGTTTACAATTCGGCGTCCATCGCAGAAAATGCGCTCATCTTTGAGCGCGGCGGTTATGTGGTGATGCTGATGCTGGAGGACAACGACAGCGCAAGGAGCATCATCGAAAAGTATATCCCGGAAAGGCTGAATCTTTCCTGAGAAGAAAAAATTACACCGCCGGAGAAGCAACGGGCTTCTCCGGCGGTGTTTTGTGTTTTTATACCTTTTCTTTTTTGCAGGCAAACAGAAAGCTCAGGCTGTGCAGTCCCCAGAAAACGGTAATCAGGAGAAAGGGCATCAGTCCCAGCGGATAGAACAGCTCCGTAAAGGCGCAGACTGCGAAGGCGCCCAGGAATCCCAGTTGGGAGATGCGGAAGCTGCGAAAGGCAGCGCGGTACATCCCAAGCTTTTGCGCCTCGTCGCACTGGCTTTCCCACTGGGAGGAAAAACGCAGGGAGAGCGGGTCCACCTTTTCAAAGCGAGGGTTCATCCGCTTGACCATGTTGACGTGGGAAACCTCCACCCAGGTGTTCAGCGTCAGAAAGAGAAGGGCAGCAGCGGCACTGATGAGGATGTGCTGCGGGTTTTTATAGACAAAGGATACTCCGAGGAAAAAGAAGTTGAGAATGACCGAAAGGGTGTTGATGGTGAGAATTTCGGTGCAGTGATCGTTGCTTTCAATCTGCTCAAACAGTTCCTCCTGGTTTTGTGGGTTGGAGCGGGCAATCTGTCGGCGCAGCTTGCTTGTGAAAAAGACCGACATACCGGACAGGAACAGGCAGACCGACAGGTGCAGAGCAGGCAGAGCGGAGCCGAGCAACCGGCTCAGCGACTGGATGGCAGAAACCAGAGCCGCTTGTTGGAAAGAGAGCAGAAAAGAAAGCACAGCACCGCAGATGCCGGAGACAACGGTGATGAGAATGAATTTAATGGCAGGATGTTTTTTCATTGTATTTCCTCCTTTAAAAAGGGTGTACGGGTCATTGTTCTTCTTCGGTGTAGCTAAACAGCTGTTCGACCGAAGCATTCAAAATTTTTGCCAGCTTGAGAGCAAGGGTGACCGAAGGGTTGTAGTCCCCTCGTTCAATCAAACTGATGGTCTGTCGGGAAACGTCGGCAAGATTTCCCAGCTCGGTCTGGCTCAGGCGGTAGCGCGCGCGGTACTCCTTCAGGCGATTGTGCAGCGGCATCAAAGCACCTCCTTTTATGACAAGGATTCATTTCAAATTGACAAAGATACTTGTCAATTTCCTTGACTTCAGTATAGCATTGACAAGGAAAGTTGTCAATATGGAAAACAAAAAATCCCGTCCTTCCTTTTTTGAGGAAGGACGGGAGGGTGTTGCTGCTGAGAGGGAGCCTACTGCTGCAAGGTTGCGATGATGGAGGGGACAAACTGCTTTTTGCGGGAAACCATTCCCGGCAGCAGCAAGCCTTCCTCTGGAATCTGCTCGATGTGGTTGGACTGCTTGAGCAGTTCCTGCGCCTTGTGACCGCTGCACAGCACGATGCTGTTTTCTTCGATGATGTTGGTCAGCAGGAAGAAGAGCATGGTGGAAGGGTTTTGGGCGTAGGTCTCATCCATCAGCTTCTGGAGAGAAGGAATCAGCTGGCGCAGTCCGGCAGCGCTGACCGAGGTGACCTGTCCCACACCAACGCTGACATCGGAGGCAGAGAAGGTCTTGTAGTCCTGATAGAAAATTTCCTGAGTGGAGCGGGAGGAAAGGTCGCTACCTGCTTCAAACATCGACTGTGCGTACTGCGGGATGTCGATACCGGCAATACCGGCAAGGTCCTCGGCAGCCGCGCGGTCCACGGCGGTGCAGGTCGGCGAACGGAACATCAATGTGTCCGACAGAATGGCGGAGCAAAGCAATCCGGCAATCTTCGGCTCGATTTCCACTGCATTTTCACGGTAGAGCTGATAGATGATGGTGGCAGTGCAGCCCAGCGGCTGGTTGCGGAAGTAGACCGGATTGATGCTTTCCAGTCCGCCCAGACGGTGGTGGTCGATGATCTCGAGGATGTCGGCGCACTCGATTCCGTTGACCGCCTGGTTCTTTTCGTTGTGGTCCACCAGGATAAGCTGTTTTTTCTGTGCAGCCAGGAAGGAGCGTTTTGACAGCTGACCGATGTAGCAGCCGTGCTCATCCAGCACCGGGAAGTAGCGGTGGCGCTCCCTTGCCATGACCTCCTTGACATCGTCGGTATAGTCCTCCAGCGAGAAGGACAGGATGTGGTGAGCGGTCATAAAAAAGTCGATGGGCATACTCTGGTTGATCAGTCGGGCAACGGTGTAGGAATCATAGGGGCTGGACAGGATGATGCAGCCCTTGCTTTTGGCGCGCTCGATGATGGTTTCATTGGGTTCGGCGTTGGTGCACAGGATGATGCAGGAGGCGCCGATTTCAATGGCGAAAAACTGCGATTCAAAGCGGTTGCCGATGATGACCATGTCGTGTTCGGCAACGTAATCGACCATTCGTTCGGGTGTGTTGGCGGCAATGGTGACCCGTCCCTGGTCAAAGGTGCCGCTGACATCGCCGCAGATGACCTTGGCTTCCAGAACCTTGACAATATTTTCGTATGGGGTTTTTGCCTTGGAAACGATGCGGTTGTCATAGACGTCCATGTCGGATGCCGCAACGTTGGAAATGGTGATCAATCCTTCCAGATGGTTTTCCTCGTTGGTGATGCACAGGGTGCTTGCTTCACATTCCTTCATCAGGCTGTATGCCTGCTTGATGGAAATTTTGGCATTGACCGCGGGAACCTCCTTGATCTCCATGTCAGAAACGCGGGTGCGTACATCTGCCAGATAGGCAGGTGGCTCTACTCCGAAGTAGGACAGGGCAAAGGCGGTTTCTTTGTTCAGGTCACCGGCGCGCCGCGGGGTATACTGCTGCCCGGTCAGTTTGTTCTTCAGATTGGCGTAGGCGATGGCGGAACAGATCGAATCGGTGTCCGGGCTTTTGTGTCCGACAACGATGATCTCCTTTTGCTGGTTCACAGTGTTTTCTCCTCTCCTGGATGGCTTGCTCTTTGTCTATTTATCTGGTTTTAACCAGAATATTTCATTCAATGTCACTATACCATACTTTCTTGCGTAGGACAAGACTTTAGTTTGTTAAAGTAAAAACAAATGAATCTCGCTTGACAAAAGGCAGGAAGGTTGATATGATAGGAACGTATTTTAACTTTTACAAGAGGATTGAGGTGAAAGGATTGCGCAATTTTTCCTGCTAACGATGAACAGGCAAACAGAAGATAACTGTCAGCGACCGAGAAAGACCGGTCGTCGTTGTCGTTTGCCATGCAGCGGGAAAAAGAAAACTGCGCAGCTCCTTTCTGACCGAAACGGTCTGCCTTTGTGCAGCCGTAATCTGAAAGAATAGAATGGTTCTGCTCATTGTCTGATGGGCAGGGCTTTGGGGAGCGGTGGGAATTTTTCCTGCTGCTCCCCATTTTTTTATTTTTCAGAGGTGAATGCCAATGGCTATGATTTTATTATCCAACCTGTCCTTTTGTTACGAGGGCAGCTATCAACCGGTCTTTGAGGACCTTTCGATTGCGCTGGATACCGATTGGCATCTGGGACTGACCGGACGAAACGGCAGAGGAAAGACCACCCTGCTGCGGTTGCTGCTGGGCGCACAGGGAGAAGTATACGGGCTGCGTGGATTTACCGGCAGCATCCAGACCAAAGTTCGCTTCGGCTATTTTCCGGCGCCGGTGGAGCATCCCGAATGGCTGGCGCTCGAGGTTGCCCAGCAAATCTGCCCGGATTGTCAGCAGTGGCAGCTGGAGCGGGAGCTTTCTCTGTTGGAATTTCCAGAGGATGCGCTGTGGCGTCCGTTTGAGCAGCTGTCCGGCGGAGAAAAGACCAAGTTACAGCTGGCTGCGCTGTTTTTGCAGGAAAACGCTTTTCCATTGATCGACGAACCGACCAACCACCTGGACACCGAATCCCGACAGCTGGTGGCGGACTATTTAAAAAGGCAGAAGGGATTTTTGCTGGTGTCCCACGACCGCGATTTTCTGGATGGGTGTGTCGACCATATCCTTTCGCTCGACCGGGATGGCATCCAGCTGCGCAAAGGGGATTTTACCGGCTGGTACCAGGACTATCAGACGAGGGTGCAGTCGGAAAGGGAGCAGAACGAACGGCTTAAAAAGGAGATTGGTCGACTGCAAACGGCGGCGCGGCGGACAGCCGATTGGTCAGGCAAGGTGGAAAGCAGCAAGATTGGAGAAGGACCCTGCGACCGCGGGTTTATCGGGCATAAAGCAGCCAAGATGATGCAGCGCTCCAAAAACATCCAGTCCCGCCGCGAGCAGGCAATCCGGCAAAAAGAGGAGCTGCTCAAGGGCGTGGAAAACACCGGCAAGCTCAAATTGCAGCCGGTGGAGCATTTTGCCAAAACGCTTTTGCAGGCAAGAGAGCTTTCCGTCTGCTTTGACGGACGGGAGCTGTTTGAACCGATTAGCTTTGCAGTTCGTGCAGGGGACAAGATTGCCCTGCACGGCAGGAACGGCTGTGGAAAAACCAGCCTGCTGCGGCTGCTGATGGGGGAGGAGCTTCCCTTTTGCGGTCAGCTGGAGCGGGCATCGGGGTTGCGGCTGTCGCTGGTGCCGCAGGATGCCTCCTTTTTGCAGGGAAATCTGTGCGACTATTTACAGGAGTGCAGCATTGACCAAAGCCGCTGCCTGTCCATCCTGCGCAACCTGGGATTTGAGCGGGAGCAGTTCGACCTGCCGATGCAGCAATACAGCCAGGGACAGAAGAAAAAGGTGCTGATTGCAAAGAGCTTGTGCGAGCAGGCGCACCTTTACCTTTGGGATGAACCGCTCAACTATATCGACATCTTTTCACGCATCCAGCTGGAGCAGCTGGTGGCGGATTTTGAAGGAACGATGCTGTTCGTCGAGCATGACAGCGCCTTTTGCCGGGCAGTTGCGACCGATACAGTAAATATTCTTCGACGCTAGGGGAAGCACCATTTACAGGAAGTTTCATACGATGAAAGGGAGGGGAAGCCTTTCCCTATCCTGTGATGGAAGGTGAAGAAGATGAATCAACAGACAAATGAGTTTTATCAGGAACAACAGCAGCGGGATTTGCCGCAGACACTGCCGAGCTACCCGGATGTGGATGGCTCGGGACCGGCAGTGGAAGGGGTGCCGGATACGCCGCAGACGCTGCCGAGCTACCCGGATGTGGACGGCTCCGCACCGCCGGTCTATCCGCAGCCGATCCCGCCCATCGTCACCCAGCCCGGTCAGCCGGTCATGCGCTGCTGTCGGGTCCGATTTTTCCATGCGGCGGTGCAGGCGGGTTCTTTAAATGTCAACGTCGGCTCCCAGCGGGTGGCAAGCAATCTGGCGTTCGGTAATTTTTCTACATATTATTGTTTTGCAGAAGGGTTCCGCACCGTCAGCCTCATCAATGCCGGCAGCGGCAGGACGCTGCTGCTGCGCAAGACGGTGCCGATGTCCTATGGAGAGCAGCTGACCTTTGTCATCGTCAATAACGCCTCCACCGGCGCGCTGGAGCTGGTGCGGGTCAATGATACCGCCTGCTCGGGACAGATGGGAGGTTTTGGATGTCTGCGCATGGCAAACTTCCTGCTGGGGGATACCGCTCTGGATTTGCTGACAGCGGATGGTCGGGTGCTGTTTTCAGATGTGCGTTATAAGGAAACCACCCTGTCCCGCCGGCTGCGCCCGGGAAGTTATAGCTTTTTGGTGGCAAACACGCCGGTGCGCATCGAGCCGAGGATTCAGGATGTGGAGATGGACCAGGGAGAATGGCGTATCAGTCAACGGTATCTGCCGGGCTATGGGGAGATGGACCTGCTGCTCAGCTTTG
>OIWK01003610.1_pt1 | contig 10513 bp, 10 predicted proteins | sample 1587401 | NCBI WGS metagenome assembly OIWK01 (sample SAMEA3888911, study PRJEB22519) | human gut metagenome | biome: human gut; feature: human-associated habitat; material: faeces | place: Denmark | collected 2009
AATGTAGTTATAATCTGTTGTGCTAAACTGTAGTTGTAACACACCGACCTAATAAGATATAATCTTAGGAGGAAACGAGGTATGTTACAAATGAGTAAACAATATGAACCGGAATTCAAAAAGAAGATTGTACGTCTTCATCTTGAAGAGGGACGAACCCTCAAAGGCCTTGCTGCCGAATATGGCGTATCCAAGGCAAATATATCTATTTGGGTAAAACAGTTCCGTGAAGAATGCCAAACAAATGAAGAAGCCAAAGCGGATTATGATTATATGAAGGAGAACCTTAAACTGAAAAGACAGCTTGCAGAACTCCAAAAGGAAAATGACTTCCTAAAAAAAGCGGCGGCATTCTTTGCGAAGGAAATCGATTAGTGGCTTATCGATTTATTCAGCAGTATGGGCACAAATACGGTGTCCGTTGGTTATTGAAAAGACTGAACATCCTACCAAATGCTTATTATAATTTTTTGAAGAATAGGAAATCTGAATATCATAAGCGTAAGGAAAAAATCAAGCATGAAATTGTGGACATCTATCACTCTCACAACGGCACTGATGGTTACAGAACTGTGCACGCTTATCTTCTTCGCAAGGGATACAGCATCAGTTGTGTAACTGTCCATAAGTACATGAATACAGAGCTTCAGTTATTTTCAATTACAAGAAAACGCAAGCCAAACTATGAATATGGCGCTCCTCACAAAGTATTTGAAAATAAGCTCCATCAAGATTTTAAGGCAGAATCCATAAACCAGAAATGGTGCACTGTTTTAAATGCATAGCTTGTGTACTGACAGCCTCTGTCGCTGTAGAATATTGCTCCGCTTATATCTCCGTATTTAGACTTTAATTGCTTCAAGGTATCTATACAAAGCTCTTTTTTCATATTATCTCTCATTTCAAGTGCAAGAATTTCTCCGTTAAAGCAGTCGAGGATTGCTGAAACATACAGCTTTCCGTCTGAACACGTTACTTCCGTTATGTCTGTCAGCAACTTTGAGAGCGGCTTATCGGCAGAAAAATCACGTTTTATCAGATTTTCTCTGTCTTGCGTTTCTGTGTCTGCCTTTGTTATTCCGTGAGATTTTCTGCACCTGTGAATAAGTCCACCGGCTTTCATTGCACGATAAATTTTGCTTTTGCTTGCTTTTATTCCCTTGAGTCCAAGTGCGGTCTTTACACGCTCTACGCCGTAATTATCGTTATCGGGATGTTCTGCGAATATCTTATTTATTTCGACCAGAAGCAGTTGCCACGATCTTGGCTTACTGCCCTTTTTCAACCATCTGTAATAGCCTGATTCACTGACCTTTAGCACCTTACACATCGCATTTACAGGATATTTTTTCTTGTTATTCCGAATAAATGGATATAGCTGATTGGCTTTTACTTCTTCCGGTCTTTTGCGAAAAAACCAAGTGCGTCCTTTAATATGTCATTTGCTCTTTTCAGTTCTGCATTTTCTTTTTCCAGTTCAAGATTTCTTCTGCGTACTTCTTCGTCACTCATTTCTGATTTTACTTTGTTAGCCTTTGCTTTGCGATTCTTTCTCCAATCGGCTAGTGTGTAATACTGTATTCCAAGCTGTTGTGCAGCCTTTTTCACACCTAATTCATCTGATAGCTTCAGCGCTTCTATTTTAAATTCTTTACTGTAATTCATTTCTTTTTTTCCTTTCATTTTTTATTCTATTCTATCAGATTTTTGGGCTTTTTCCACTGCACTTTTATTATATCAGTCCAGGTATGAATAAGTGCCATATATAGACCCTAAAGTAGTGCTTGAAGCAAAGAAAATGAACTTGCTAACCATTCTTAAAAACTTTGAGCCACACGAACACACGATAGCTTGAAAATTTCAAACGGAAAATGGATGTGGTTTTCTCGTGGGATTGGAGGTACAACAGCTCTCAATTATCTAATTGAGGTTAAAGGTTATAGCTTTATTGAAGTGGTGGAAACAATCACAGGTAAACAGGTTGTAGTTGCTCCAAAACCTATCAAACAGGATAATAAATATTATGATAGACCACTTCTACTATAGTGGTTCAGTTCATTATAAAATGATTAGATTTTTTGTCTTGACAACTGAACCACTATATTCTATAATGGAGATGGAGTGAGTCCGGTGTTTTAATATTTCAAATCTTGAAAACTTTTAATTTTTTATTAACAGGAGATAAAAGATGAAGAAAGTAAAAAAGATGATTGTGTTGGGTATGGTCGTTCTTTCTTTGATGTCTGCTCTTACTTTTTCAGTATTCTCTGCCGGTAATGTTTCAGATACAATTATCAACATTAGTGCGAGAAGTAACAACGGAGGTACTCCGTGCAGATCTATTTGGCGTGAGAAGAAAGATTATACATCTGTTTGGTGCGAAAACAAGAGCACATCAGGAGGTTCTCTGAGTGCTTGGGTTCAGCGTACAAATAATAAGAATACTTCCTCCGTAAAAACTGTAGACAGATATTACGGTTCATGGAGCTATAATGGGGCAACTAAGAATATGAAAAATTTACCAAAGGGTACATATTATTATTTGCCTAACTATGTTAAAGAAGACGGCTATAAATATGCTACTTTGGGCTACATTATGAATAAGGAAGCTGTGAGTTACCACATAGCATGGAGTCCTGACAGCATATAAAATATTTGTGGCTTTGTAAGTTATGCTCTGTGCCTTTTAATGAAGTTTTGACTTTATATATGCGCGCAGAGCATGACTTTTAGACTGCGGTAGGGAGTTGCTTATAGAGGTGTTTATATATTGAATAAAAAAATAACAACCGTAATTATTTTGATTATCATCTGTACTTCATCTATAATAGTTTCCATCTTATACTTGATAAAAAATGATATTATTGACATCAACGATATATACACTAATGCTGATGCAAAAAACACACAGGTCGCAAATGAAAATTCTATTTCTTCCACAGAAAATTCAGCAGTTGAATCGAAAAGTTGTGTTCTGCTTGAGGAAGGTGCTGAATACGATACTATGTACGACGATAGAACAAGCATTTATGTTAAATTAAATAATATCAGCATTTCAAAAAATAAGGCTGAACTTCCCGAATTTGACACATTTGAGGACTGGGATGAAATTAAAGATAGCCAAGGAAATATTACAAATGAATATTCATATGTAGTGCTTAACATTACAATGATGAATAAAGGAAATGAAAATGTGGAGGTATCATTGAACAGCTTACTTTTGCATTTTGGTACAGACGGTGGATATAACGAAGCACGAAGTTTTAATTCAAGTGAGAAAAAGACTTCAAAAAATTATTTTGTAGAAAAACTTGAACCCGGTAAAAAATTGAATGTTAATGTAGCATATGTTGCTGAGGACAAACAACTTAATGAGTACAAAGACCAACTTTATTTGATGACAGTGCTCTCAGGCAATCCTTTAGGAGAAGGAACTATGCAAGTCATCAAATCCGAAAAATAATAAATGGAGAATGATAAAATGCAAAGAATGATTAAATTCGAACTGAAAAGAAGTTTTAAAAACAGGCTGTTTTTAATTTCTTTGCTAATTTCATTAGCATTGGTAACATGGTATTCGATTGAAAGAATACCATACTGTGTGCAGTTGAATTCTGAATTTTTAAATGATGAAAATTTAATGGGATTTTTTGAAATTTCATATACAAACTGGATTGGCAGTCATAATATCTATCTTCAGCAAAACATTTTTTATATGGCTATTCCAATTCTCGCCACTTTGCCATTTGGTAGTTCCTTTTATGATGATATAAACAGGGGATATGCAAGGAATGTGTGCGTTCGTGCCAAGAAAAAATATTATCTTGTGGCAAAATACATAGCTGTTTTCGTAAGTGGTGGTTGCGTGGTTGCTATTCCAATGGTTCTTAGTTTTCTCATTTCTTCAATATTTTTACCGACAATGCTTCCTGAAGCATCTTATACATTTACTAACATATATCCTGCGTATAAGTGGGCTGATTTATTTTATGTGCAACCGTTATTATATACATCGATATATATTTTTATCACATTTTTGTTTTCGGGAGTAACAGCAAGTTTGTCATTGTTTATTACATTCTTTTTAAACAGAAAATTTGTGACTTTTGTTTTTCCTTTTTTCATTTACATTTTTTCATCATTTTGTCTTGAAATGTTGGGATTTGATGCCTACAGTATCAGAAATCTTGTCACGACTACAAGTGAAAGTGGGACTACCTTTTCTGTAACAATTTTATTTTTGATTTTCTTTTGCCTTTCATTTTTTCCGTATTATTTTATTGGAGCGAAAAAAGATGTTTTTTAAAGCGTGTAGAAAAACTTTTGTTGCAATGACATATTTTAAATATTTGGTTGTTTTCTGTTTACTCTGCAGTTTTGTATTGTTTTACTTTTTTGCTTTTTTAAAAAAAAATATGATGGATATAACAGACAACATATGTATGGCAGATTTTGTGGAAGCCGCCGGGGGTCACACGACAACTATCTTTTTTGTACCAACCGCCGCATTACTTTCAACGATATTTTCCGAAAAAAACAGTAACTTTACAAATGCCTATATTCGCTTTAGATTTAGAAATACATTGGTTGTCAGAAATAGTTTGAAAGTTCTTGCTTTTTCTGTGGCTTTTTGCATTTTATTCCTCGTCGCAGTTCTTGGTATGTCGAGATTTTTTTCACGAACAGTAATTAATTGGAATTCATATGAAAGCTATTATTATCTGTGTGAAGGATGCATAAGCAATGTAGGCTTTGCAAAAGTAGTGATGAAAACTTTTGTATGTCTTTTAATTCCTACAATATTTTTTTCTGAATTAATATGTGCTTTTGGCTGTATAATAAACAAAGTATTTCCGTTCTTAGTGACGGTCACAACATGTATTGCAGTTTCATTTGATGGTGATTGGAATATTGACTTTTGGCTCTTGATTTTTGGGACAATTATAGTATTCGTACTAAATTTATTGTTCATGAAAAGAAAGGATTTTTTAAATTGAAAGTTCGTCTTTTTTTTCGTTTGCTTTCGCATGATATAACAGAGGGAATCATACATAATCGTAAATTTTTTATTTTTGCTGCGTTGCTGTTCATATTTATTGATTTCGTGTATTGGCATAATATTAGCTTATATTTTAGTGATTATAATTCGGTTGTAGACTGCGGTGTTCTGGATTTTTTTATGAATGTTTTTGCCGGATGTGACCCTTTTGATCCGGAGGCAAATAAGGGTGTAGATATTCCCATAACGTGGTTTTCTTTTAATGTACTTCCTTATTTGTTTGTGGGATTATACATTACAAACGATTTGCAGACAAGTGCCGATACCTTTATTTTGCGGGTAAAATCCCGATATTTATGGTGGTTGAGTAAAATAGTTTGGTGTGTTGTTTCTTCAACTTTGTACTATTTACTGTTTTTTGTAATTTCGACAGCTTTTACATTGTTTTCCGGTAATTTTTCATTAACTCAAAACAGTTTAATAACTGAAGAATTTTTGGAGCTAAGCACTTATGGAAAAAGTATGACAGAAATTTTCATTTCCTCAGTACTGTTACCTTGGATGATTACAACTTGTCACATGACATTTGATGCAATTATCAGTATTACATTTGGACCTGTTGTCGCGTTTTTGATGATAGTCTGCCTTATGACCACATCTGTGTTTTATTGCAGCGAATTTTTGCCGTTTAACTTTTCAATGTTGATAAGAACTGATTTTTGCGCCATAAATAATATATCAATATATACAGAACTGGAGGTTGCCTTTTTAATAATCGTTATATGTTTATTTTTAGGCTTGCCAATTATCAAAAGAAAAAACATTATTTAAAGTAGGAGAGATTTATGAATATAGAAATTTGTAATTATACAAAAAAGTTATCAAAAAATCTTGTACTGGAAAATATAAATTTATCACTTTCCGGAGGAAAAATTTACGGTTTTGTAGGTAAGAACGGTTCGGGGAAAACTATGCTTATGCGTGCAATTTGCGGACTGATTTTACCTACCAGTGGTTTTGTAAAAATAAATTGTGCTTCGGCACTTGACGGATTCAAATATATGTTATACCTTTGCTTTTACAAAGGAGTTCCGCTGACGGCAGACCGGGATGCTCATCAATAAAAAATGAAAACCGAGACCGTTTCGCAAGTCAATGGCGCGCTGTAGAATATACAGATTACAAAGATTTGCGGACCCTCAAATCTTATCATATAGGAGTTTTCATCGCGTATCGCGTCAGTGTTCTCCTTTCTTTTTTCTCTTTTAAGACCGTGGCGGTCTTGGAAAGTAATTATTACACCTGATGCAACAAACTGAATATCTTGACAACCTTGACGAAAGTCAGCGCAAAGCCGTAGAATATATTGAAGGTCCGTCGCTTGTAATAGCCGGAGCCGGTTCTGGAAAGACACGTGTTCTCACCACAAAGATTGCATTTCTCACCGCTCACGGGCTGAAGCCGTGGAATATACTTGCGCTGACGTTTACCAACAAAGCCGCCCGCGAAATGCGTGAACGTGTTGCCGCTATAGTGGGAGAAGAGGTTGCCAAATACCTTGTCATGGGCACGTTTCACAGCGTGTTTGCCAAGATATTGAGAAAAGAAGCCCCGCTGTTGGGTTATACGTCGAAATTTACAATATACGATCGCACCGATTCCACAAGTCTCGTGAAAAACATAGTGAAAGGCATGGGACTTGATGTAAAGGTTTATAAACCTTCCATAGTCCTTTCGAAAATTTCGCAGGCAAAGAACAATCTTATTCTTGCGGAAGAATATTTTAACGATCCCGATATTTTGAAACGCGATGATTCCGATAAAGTTCCCGAGGTTGGACATATATATATGAAGTATCAGCAGCGACTCAAGGCATCGGATGCCATGGATTTTGACGATTTGCTCGTGAAAATGTACATATTGCTCACAACTCATGAGGAGGTGCGCAGAAAATATGTGGACCGTTTCAAATTTGTGCTTGTTGACGAGTATCAGGACACTAATCGCACTCAGGCAAGAATCCTTTGGCTGCTCACGCGTGAAAGACAAATGCTGTGTGTGGTGGGAGACGATGCGCAAAGCATTTATGCCTTTCGCGGTGCCGACATAGGTAATATCCTTAATTTTACGAGAATTTTCCCCGATGCCCGACTTTTCAAGCTCGAACGCAATTATCGTTCCACGAAAAGCATAGTCGATGCTGCCAACAGCGTAATTGCTCACAACCGTAACAGGATACCAAAGGATGTTTACAGTTTGGCAGGCGCGGGACAGAAGATTGAAATATATCCGACCGAGAGCGATGTGGAAGAAGCGGAGAGAGTGGTTAAATCAGTATGCAAAACAAACGCCGACAATGGTGTGCCGTATAGCGAAATAGCCGTGCTCTATCGCAAGAATGCGCAAAGCCGCGTCATAGAGGAAGCTCTGAGAAAGTCGGGTGTGCCTTATCGTGTGTATGGCGGGCTTTCGTTTTACGAACGCAAGGAAGTGAAAGATGCCATAGCCTATTTCCGAATGACCGTGAACCCGAACGACGACGAAGCTTTCAGGAGAGTTGTGAATTATCCTGCACGCGGAATAGGAAATACCACTCTAGAGAAACTAATGTCAGTGGCTACGAACAACGGAATCAGTCTGTGGGAAACCGTAAACACATTTGCAGCAAAAGAACTCGGGGTTTCTGCCACTACCTACGGACGTATATCCAAATTCGTGGCTATGATAAACGGCTTTGCCGCAAAGGCTGGTGAACTTGACGCTTATGCGCTCGGAAACGAGATTCTTGAAGAGAGCGGGGTGAGAACGGAAATAGTAACCGATACGAGCGATTTGAGCAGAAAAGAGAACCTGGACGAACTTATAAACGCCTTGTATGATTTCGTGGCGCAGGAAACAGAGACAAATGGCAGTGCGGAGAATGCCACTATTGAAAATTATCTTGCCGATGTGGCTTTACTTACCGATGCCGACAAAAACGATGCCGACAAAGAGAAGGTTTCGCTCATGACAATACATTCTGCAAAGGGACTTGAGTTTTCTGCAGTGTGTATAGTGGGACTTGAAGAAGAAATCTTCCCAGGACATCAGGCTTTCTTTGATTCTCGCGAACTCGAAGAGGAACGTCGCTTGTTTTATGTGGCACTGACGAGAGCCAAAGAGTATTGCTATATAAGTTATGCCCGTTTCCGCTTTTCGTATGGTAATGTAACCGAATCCGATCCGAGTCGTTTCGTAAAAGAACTGAACTCCTCGTGCGTACATTTCAATGACAGGAAAAGCAAAGGCTGTTATGGTCAGCCGCGCAGGAGTTTCGGTGGTTTTGATGACAATCGTTTCACATTGCAAGCTTCGCCGGTTTTCGGCAGAACGGCAATACGTCGCGAAAATCAGGAATCGGACGGCGCCCAAACACTCGAAAGTGCCAAAACACAGGCGGGCGACATAATAAAGGTAGGAACCGTGGTGGAACACCGGCGTTTTGGCAAAGGCGTTGTCAAACGTATTATGGATGCAGGTGATACAGCGAAAGTCAACATAGAATTTTATGATTCTGGAACGAAAGATCTGTTGCTCAAATTCGCACCTCTTGCCGTTTTAGAATAAAAACGTGTGCAGCATTGCAAATTTTACAAAAAGAAGTAACTTTGCAAATGCGCTGAATCCAAAAGCTTTCAGTTGCGTGGCTTTTGAAATAAACTTGTAAATTAGTAATATGATTTCCTTTACAGTCAGTTTGGTGGCCTTAGTCTTGGGCTATCTCGTTTACGGGCGTTTTGTAGCGAAGGTTTTCGGACCTGACAATCGCCCCACGCCGGCTTACCGTTTGCAGGACGGAATGGATTATATTCCGATGCCGACATGGAAAATTTTCATGATTCAATTTCTGAACATAGCAGGCACGGGACCAATATTCGGAGCCATAATGGGCGCATTATACGGACCTTCGGCTTTTTTGTGGATTATATTCGGTTGCATATTTGCCGGAGCTGTTCACGATTATTTGAGCGGAATGATTTCTATAAGAACGAACGGATGCTCGCTAACGGAAATAATAGGAAAATATTTGGGACACACTACAAAAAAAATAATGGTTGTGTTCACGGTAATGCTTCTGATATTGGTTGGAGCAGTGTTTGTGAGTTCCCCTGCCTTGATTTTGAAAGATCTTACCTCGGACGTGCCGTTCATGAACATGTATTTTTGGATGGCGGTGATATTTGTCTATTATATAATTGCCACTCTTTTGCCTATTGATAAGGTTATAGGTAAGATTTATCCCATTTTCGCCTTTGCACTTCTTTTCATGGCTCTCGGATTAATGGTTGCACTTTATATACACTGGCCTTCCATTCCTGAAATAACCGATGGCTTGAATAATCTTCATCCGAACAAAGCTGCTCAACCCATATTCCCGTGTTTGTTCATAACCATTGCCTGCGGAGCAATCTCAGGATTCCACGCTACGCAAAGCCCTCTGATGGCAAGGTGTATGAAAAGCGAGAAGTACGGACGCCCTGTGTTTTACGGAGCAATGATAACCGAAGGAGTTGTTGCCCTTGTGTGGGCTGCGGTTGCAAGTTATTTCTTTTTCGATCCCTCAAGCGGCAATACGGATATGAGCATTCAGGCTCCGAATGTAGTAAATATAATGAGCAGACGCTGGCTTGGTATTGTTGGCGGAATTCTTGCGATATTAGGTGTGGTAGCGGCTCCAATTACTTCTGGTGATACTTCTTTGCGCTCGGCAAGACTTATTATTGCAGACTCTTTGAAGTTCAAACAAAAGAAATTGCTTTCCCGTCTGTACATTTCAATTCCTCTTTTTGCTTTGGTGGCGTTGATTATATGGTTCAACCTTTCCGATAAATCCGGCTTCGCAGTTATTTGGGGATACTTTGCGTGGGCAAACCAAACGCTTTCGGTATTTACTCTTTGGGCCATAACTGTTTATTTGTTGAAGAAAAGGAAGAATTATTTCATAACTCTCATCCCTGCATTGTTTATGACAACTGTTAGTGTAACTTATTTGTGTGTTGCACCCGAGGCGATGGCTCTTCCAAAGGGAATAGCTTATACTGTCGGCGGGATAGCGGTGTTTATAGCTTTGATATGGTTCTTTGTGTGGAAAACAAAACACGCAGGAGAATATTCTTCATCAGAGGAAAAATAAAAGTCATGCGCAAGCCGTATATAAGTTTTTGTGTTTGGATGATGATTTTCTTTTTATCATCCGGCATGATTCTGTCTTCTTGCGGAGGAAAATATGAAAAATGTGCCGAAAGTTCTAACATTGTTCCTACAATATTTCCCGATTATACAGATGTAACAGTTCCTGTAAACATTGCACCGCTGAATTTTGAGATAAAAGCCGCAAAACATGTGAAGGCTATTGTGGAATTCGAAGGGAAACAAGTAATAAAAGTCGAAGGCTCTACGGTTATAGATTTTCCTGAAAAGGATTGGAAAAGAATTCTTGGAGAAGCTGCGGGTAAATGTTTGGTTGTAAAAGTA
>OIWK01003613.1_pt1 | contig 10505 bp, 8 predicted proteins | sample 1587401 | NCBI WGS metagenome assembly OIWK01 (sample SAMEA3888911, study PRJEB22519) | human gut metagenome | biome: human gut; feature: human-associated habitat; material: faeces | place: Denmark | collected 2009
ACGACGGCTTTCCACCAGCTGAGCCGTAATCTCATTGTGATGCTCTGCCTGAATCTTGGCTATTTCCTGCTGAGCCTGAGCCGTCCCACAGATTGCCTGATCTATCTTATGCCTTTGACCCTGAACATCCTCCTGCAGTTCCACTGTCTTGGCCTCATATTCCAGAACCGTAAAGGTAGAAATCGCGTTTTCATCAGCCAGACGGGCTACCCGCTGGCTTTTCTCATAAGCAATATCATACAGCTTGGACAGCTTTTCATAGCCAGCCTGCTCCGCTGCCAGATTTGCCTCCTGCTGTCGCAGACCATAGGCCGCAGCCGCTAAACGGGTGCGATAAGCCTCCATACGGCTATGATACAGATTCAACTGGAACTGCCTGTCCTGCTTATCCAGAGGACTATCCTCCGGAATAACAAAGGGGCTCCCCTTTTCCTCTGCCAGCAATCTATCTATATCTGTCAGATAATAGCCAACCCTTTGCTTCATACTATCCAAATCCGCCTGAGTAACAGTAGTATCCAGCTCAATCAGCAAATCCCCCTGATGCACCAGCTGTCCCTCCTGAACACAGATGGACTTAATAACCCCCTTATCCTCAGCCTGAACCACCTTGCTTTCACCATTAGGAATAACCTTTCCCTCAGCTACAGCCACCTCATCTACATGGCCAAGGCATACCCATAGCACCACTGCCCGCCAGCACCCACAGAAGTCTGCGAGAACCAGGAGCCACAGGTCTTTCCATAGTTTCCAGTACCCCAGGCAAAAACTTCCTTTCCTGGGGAGAAAGCTCTTTTTTGTTGTTTTTCCCCTGCTTACCTGCCTTGGCATCTATTCCTGTCAGTCTGTCTATATACCCCTGCAGACCTTTCCACATAGCTATACCCCCTGCTGCATCCACAGCCTATAATATTCGCCCTTTTGCTCTACCAGCTCCTGATGGGTTCCCTGCTCCACCAATCTCCCCTTGTGCATAACCAGAATCCTGTCACAATGCTTTACCCAGGACAGACGGTGAGCAATAATCACCATAGTTCTGCCACCGGCCATAGCTTTCATATTCTTCATCACAAGGCTTTCCGTATGATAGTCCAAGGCACTGGTGGCCTCGTCAAAAATCAAGATGCCAGGCTCCATCAGCAAGGCTCTGGCAATAGCTATGCGCTGTTTCTGTCCTCCAGACAGCCTGTCCCCCTGCTCTCCCACCTGAGTATCATAGCCCTCTGGCAAATCCACAATAAATTCATGAGCACCGGCAATAACTGCTGCTCTAGCTACTGCCTCAATAGAAGCATTCGGCCGGCCAAAGGCTATATTATCCCGGATAGTGCCACGAAAAAGTATATTTTCCTGCTGTACTACCCCCAGCCTGCTGCGATACCAATGTCTATCCAATCTGTTCAAATCAATGCCATCCACAAGGACTTCCCCCTGAGCTGGCAGATACAGCTGTTCTATCAGCTTACTAATGGTACTTTTGCCAGAGCCTGAACCGCCTACAATACCTACCTGCTGTCCCGGCTCTATACAGAAGCTTACATCATCTACTGCCGGAGGCTGGCCTGCATCATAGGCAAAGCTTACATGGCGAAACTCTATAGCACCGGACAGCTTAGGAAGCACAGCCCCCGAGGCTGTCTCCGGCCTGGTATTCATAATATCCCCCAGCCGCTTTACCGACAGCATAGCCTGCTGGGCCTTCTGCCACATGGAGGACAATCTCAGCAGTGGCTCGCTCCCCTGTCTAGCCAACATCTGAAAGGCAATCAGCTGGCCTATAGTCAGCCTGCCATCCATAACCATATGACCTCCCACCAGAAGTATCAACAAGGTGGAAAAATTCTGCACTGCCGAGGTACCTGTATTAACCAGCATCCCCAGCTTGAAACTGCCAAAGCTTCGACTAAGACTGGCCGCCAACAGCTCCTCCCATTGATTGATAAAACGATGCTCCAGAGCCAAAGCCTTTACGGTCTGTACCCCTGTAACAGTTTCTACCAAAAAGGCGTTACTGCGGGCACCTGCCTGCCAATATTCCTCCAATCTCTTGCGATATACCGGCGTAACCAGTATATTCTGCACCAGATACAGAGGCAGTGCCAATAGGGCCAGCATGGTAAGCTGCCAGCTATAATAGGCCATCAGCCCAAAGAAAATAATGGAAAATACACCATCCAAAAGAGCTGTTATAGTAGAACCAGTAAGAAATTCCCGAATACTATTCAGAGCCGAAACCCTGGTGAGGGTATCTCCCACCCGTCTTACCTGAAAATATCTTAGAGGCAACGCCAGCAGATGATGCATCAGCTGAGTGCCCAGAATAACATCTACCTTGGCTGCAATATCCGTTTCCAGCCTTTTGCGGGCTATGGACATCAAGCAGACAAATACCGCCGCAAATATCAAGCCGATTCCCAACACGGTCAAGGTTGCAATCCCCTGCTGACCTATAACCTTGTCAATAATCACCTGAGTAAATACTGGTGTCACAATCCCCAGAAGCTGCAGCAGAAAGGCACCCAGCACCATTTCTCCCAAACAGCCTCTATAGCGGTTCAGCACTGGCAAAAACCAGCCCAGGCCAAAATTCCTGGATACACTATGGAGAGATAATCTTTCTGTCAACCGCAGACACAGTCCCTGACTGCTTTCCCTAAGAGCCTGCCAGGTCACAGGCCCGGCTTGGCCAGTAACTGGATCCAGCACCATAACCTGCTGATGGTTGGCCTGCCCCAACACCTGCCAATGACCATCCTTGCCCAAAAGCAATAATGGCTCCTTGGCCTCTGCCAGCTTTTCCATTTCCCCATGATATTTATATTCCTGTATTTTGATACCCAAGGCCTTACCGCTGGCCACAAGAGAGCCCCAATCTCCCCAGGCCTCTGCCTGCCATGCTGTCAGCCTATCCTGGGTTACAGGTATATTCTTTAGCTGCAGCACACAAAGTATGCCTTGTTGCAAATACTTTTTATCCCCTATATTCATACTTAACCCCTAGAACATTAGCAAACAATTTACATAGTAATGAATTGAGCACATTTTATCATCAATATTGCTACAAATCAATAGATTTATGCAACATTGTAAAAATAATTTTGAACAATTCGTACAAATAAATTAATATTTTCAATCTGACAGAAAATTTATTTTACCTTGGCAAAAACAATATTTCATTTTTTATTATTAGCCTTTTTATGAAATTGTTGTATATAATGACAAAGCTTAGGCAAATTTAGTATAATATTTCTTATAAGATTTTATAAATAAAAGGAGAATCCACCATGCATATTCCAGAAAATTATCTTAGTCCCAGCACCTGTGGCGTGCTGGCTGTCGCTATGGCACCTATTTGGTACATATCCATTCAGAAGGTAAAGGAAAAAATACCTGCCGAAAAACTGCCTCTTTTGGGCATTGCTGCAGCCTTTTCCTTTGTAGCCATGATGTTTAACATTCCTCTGCCAGGAGGCACCACCGGTCATGCTGTAGGCGGTACCTTGGCCGCAATTATGCTGGGGCCTTGGGGAGCCTGTCTAGCCATAAGCACAACTCTATTGGTACAGGCACTTTTCTTTGGCGATGGAGGTATTCTAGCTCTAGGGGCCAACTGCTTCAACATGGCCTTTGTCCTGCCAATGGCAGGCTACAGCCTCTACCAGATATTGCGCAAGCACCTGCTGGATTCCCTAGCTGCCGCTGTAGGAGGCTATATAGGTATTAACGCAGCCGCCCTTGCAGCCGCTGTTGAATTTGGCCTGCAGCCCCTGCTCTTTACCAATGAATTGGGACAGGCTCTTTATTGCCCATATCCTTTGTCCATTTCCATTCCAGCCATGATGGCAGGCCATCTAACAATTTTCGGCTTGGCAGAAGCCATTTTCACCGGAGGACTGGTACTCTATATGTCCAAGGCCAAGGCAGGCAAGCAGATTGGCACCAACCCTGGCCAAAGCCCTATTTCCGCCCTTTATGCCATCCTGATTGCCATGATTGTACTGTGTCCTTTGGGCCTGCTGGCTGAAGGCACTGCCTGGGGAGAATGGGCACCAGAGGAAATAGCAGAGCTGACCGAAACCGGCACCGCCCTAGGCTATACCCCTCAGGGACTTTTAGAGGGCTTCAATCTGGAGGTATTCTTCCCAGATTACGCCATTAGTGGACTGCCAGATATTTTTGGCTATGTACTGTCTGCCATTATGGGTACAGCTATGGTCATTCTAGCCTTCAAGCTAATGTCCGCTGCCGCTGCCAAATAAACCAAAATGAAATTACCAGAATGGATTGTCAAAGAGGAAAATTACCCCCCCGCCACAGATAGAGAATACTTTCTAGCCAAATCCCTGCTGAAAATAACCAGCATACTAAGGCGCTATCAGCCCAGCCTCCAGCAAAAGCCTCGCAGCAGGCTGAACCCATCCCCTATGGGGGCTCTGGCTTCCTGGCTGGTGGTACTGCTCGTTTGTGCTCTAAGCCATCACAGCATTTTACTCCACAGTATCTGCTGTATTTTGTTGTGCCTCCTTTGCCTCTATCAAGGGAAAACCATTTGGCAGATTCTCAGACCAGCCCTGCTGATGGGAATTTTTACTATGGTGCTGATACTGCCAGCCCTCTATCTCACCCCCAACCCTTTGCTGATGCTATTACCCTACAAAAGCTTTATTTCCTTGGTGTCTACGGGAATATTTATCCACAGCTACAGCTTTCAGCAAATAAGCTGTACCCTTAGCTGGCTGCACCTGCCCCATATGTTTATTTTTATTCTGGACACCACCCTGAGATATATTTATCTGCTGGGAGGCATTGCTCAGGATTCCCTTACCGCTCTGAGCCTCCGCTCCGTCGGACGAAATCCTCACAAAACCAGCATTACCCTGAACATTCTAGGTACTGTCTATCTCAAATCCCAGCAGATGTCCCTGGAAATGTATCAGGCCATGATCTGCCGAGGCTTCTCCGGCCAATATCTCCATCGGCATCAACAGCCCTTTGGGCTGGCAGATATATGCCCTGCCATCATATGCATTCTGCTTATAGTATTACATATATACTTAGAGTATTAACTCCCAAAGGAAAAATACGAAACAAAGAATTTAGTTGAGGTTTTTGACTATGCTGCCTATAATTACATTAAAAAATATTACCCTTGGCTACGAGGGAGCCAGCCCCATATTGCAGAATTTCAGCTGTACAATTCATGGTGGCGAAACAGTGCACCTAATGGGAGATAACGGCTGTGGCAAAACCACCCTGCTAAAACTCCTTAACGGCCTGTTACTGCCCCTGCAGGGACAGTACATCTTTCAGGGCACAGAGGTAAGCAGGAAGCTGTTACAGCAACAAAGCTGGTCCAAATCCTTTCATCAAAAAATCGGCTATCTCTGGCAAAAGCCAGAGTCCCAGCTGTTTTGCAGTACAGTAGAAGAAGAGCTGGCCTTTGGCCCCCTGCAAATGGGGCTAACCAAAGCTGAAATCCAACAGCGGGTGCAGGATACCCTGGAGCTTCTAGGCATAGACCATCTCAGAGAACGCACCCCCTACACCCTAAGTGGCGGGGAACAAAAAAAGACCGCCATAGGCGCCATCCTAACCATGAATCCCACTATCTGGATTCTGGATGAACCTATGAACGATCTTGACCGCCAGTCCCAAAGCTGGCTGATAGACTTTCTCACCAGCCTAAAAACAGCTGGCAAAACCATTATCTTCACCTCCCACCACCAACAGCTAAACCAAATCGCCGATAGAAGTATTATTTTGGGGTAGGTAAAGAATCAAATGAAACCGGAACAGATTGCTAAAATTGCCAACATGACTGTAGAGCAGATTATCTCTATTGGCAAAAACGCAGCTGTTCTATAGAAATAACAATCCAATAAACCATAAGCAAAAAGCAGTGAGTTATGATATTATCACCTATCTTCACTGCTTTTTATTGATTTAAATACTCTCGACAATACTAGATTCTGTGCCAGTACCACAAATGATGAAGAATTTCATCTCTGCTTTGATACATACAATGTGTACTCCTACCTACAGAACCAGTAAAGGGCTGGTATAACTTTCATTCTGTCTAATATGACAACTTGAAAAGATTAATATATTTCGTTATTTTACATTAGTTATTTCTGCATATACCCCTTGTCTATGGTATGTTATAGAAGTATCATAAGGATGTAGCCCAAAGCAAGGCTAACAACAACAGTGAAAGAAGATGTTATTATGTCAGCAAATCATCATTTGGTATTTTCCCGTAACAAGTCCAGCCAAACTCTCATCATTACCGACCAAAATTCAAACCTAATCAAAGCCAAAGTATTGAAAGCTATGAAAAATATGGTAGCCCGCAAGACTATTCCTGCAAGCAAGAAGATTGTGGAACTGCAAAAATAATACTATACGACCACAATTCAATCATAAATTCAATTGCCTAGCATCTTTTACTATGTTATAATCAAATTAGAAACATGTTTTCTTATGCGAAAGTGGGATTATATGACAAACAGAAAAATTCGCGATACTGTTTTTTGCCATTTCATGAGTAATGAATCACATCCTTTGTCACTCTGTAATGCACTAAATGATTCAGATTTTGACGAATCATCAGATATTACGATAAACACTTTAGAGGGCAGTTTTTTCAGCAATATCAAGAACGATATTTCCTTTCTGCTGGATAATCTCATGGTGGTGCTGATTGAACATCAGACTACCATAAATCCCAATATGCCCCTGCGTTTCTTGAGCTATGTTGATGAGCTGTACACACGTTATACCAGCGCCTCTCACAAAGAGATTTATGGCTGCAAATTAATCAAGATACCTGCGCCAGAGTTTTATGTATTCTACGATGGAAATGATACATCATTTGAACGGCAAACCCTGAAGCTAAGCAATGCCTTTGAAACTCAGTCAGATAAATTGGAACTTACTGTCCATGTATATAATTTAGCTGATGGCATGAATGAGGAGCTGAAAAGGAAATGCCTGCCTATAGGAGAATACAGCTTCTTCTCCAACGCATATAAGCATTTCCGTCAACAAAAATTGGAAGTTGACCATGCTGTCGACGCAGCCGTTAAATATTGTCTTGAGAATAATGTTATGGTTGACTATCTAAAAAACAACCAAAAGGAGGTTATAGATATGTTCGGATTTGAGTGGAATGAAAAAGAGGCACAAGAAGCTCTGATAAAAACCGGCGAAGCTCGTGAAAAGCTTGAAGGAAAACGTGAGGGATTATTAGAAGGAAAAACCAAGGCCACAACCCTTAACATTAAAAATCTTATGAAGAATATGCACCTCTCCCCAGAGGATGCTATGAAGGCTCTAGGAATCGCACCTTCCGAATTTAGTCGTTACCTTGCCTTACTCTAATAAAACAATATTGAAAATACTCATAAGTTAGACCTATACCGACATCCAGAAATTAGACCTAAAATCTAATTTCTGGATGTCGGTTTTCTTTTGGCAAAATATAGTGCTATTTTATAGAGATTCTTACCATTGCCACTCATGAAACCCACCGTTTCTAGCATATCCCCACAGATTAACCATCATATCATCACTATAATTTTGAAAATCCTCCGCTACACATTGCAATGAACTGCCATACGTACGGATAATATCATTACGCTCAATGACAAAACGTATCACAGGCTTTGTTGGAATACGATTATTTTTGCTTGCATTGCAAGAAGGACAAGCCAGAACAAAATTCCATAGCTTATCCTCCCGCACCATCTGCCAAGGAATCACATGATCCACCTGGGACTTATCTGTTAATTTTTTGTGACAATAGAAACAGCTTACCGCACCAAATTCATTTCTCAAAATATCTCTGTAGAGCGACAGATTATGCCGTTTCGGCGTTGCAGCCTCCAATTTGTTTAGCAAGCAATTGGTCACATTTCCGCCATTATACTTCTCCAAAAGCTTTGCCCAGGCATAATAATTATTCTGTTCTATATTTAACTTAAACTTTTGCAAAAAAGCATAAAACGGTATATTAAGCCATATTCTTCCTTCTTTTTTGCTAAAACCATACATCTTCCCAGCAAAATCCACATATACAGCACCCACGACATTTTCTTGGCAGACAAACATTACCTTTTGGGCAATCTCCTTCCGCAGTGACGCATCTAAAGAACTATATTCTGCAAATTCAGGTAATCTATATTGGTGTACAGCCTCTCGAATAATACACTCTATACCCGAATATTTAACTCTGCTAGTTACTTTTGCCTGCTTTAGATTGTACTTTAGAATTAAATTCCAGTAATTTTCTGTAAATTTATCGAAAAGCTGCTGAAAGCTCAATTCCAAACCTCTACTCGTTGATTCTACAGAAAATAGATTATCCAGGATGGCTTTCAAAAAACCATATTTATAAGTTGTTTGCTTACGGCAATTATTTGAAAAGAAATTATTAAAAGCTCTCCATATTTCTTCTTCAAAAACAACTCCATCTGAAATATCCCCACTAGAAAGATTCCATCCTGCCATAATTCTCACCACCCTGCCATAAATCATACCAGCATTTGTTTGATATGAATATTATAACATCACTGGTGGTAAAATACACCATATAGAATAATCTTTTCTTATCCTAAATTATATTAAAATTTCTACTGCAAGCCACTGTAAATATCTCTTATGGATTTTTTGAAAGCTCCTTGACGTGCGTGTAGTTCACTGCGCTTAGAGTCATCCTTGTTAGTAGATGAATACCTTCCTAGCAATTTATCTTTGCCTAGCAGAAAACCTTTAATTTCGACTGATACTCTTTTTTCCTCTAAAAATCCAAATAAACCTATTTTTCGTGTATCTGCTACATCTCAAATCACAATTTATGGCATACCAATATCACAATGTGTTTTCAACATGATATTTATCATACTTGTCAACAAAAAATTGCAAAAAAGAACCATATGCTTTTTTTGCTTCAACACAATCATCCATATTGTACTTAGTAATAGAAAATGGACATTCTTCTAATATACCATAAAAATTTGGCTCTTTTATTCCACCCTCCCATAAAAAATAAGGATCGTAATCGCAATATTGTGCCGGATTTAGCCAATGTTGATTAAAAATCCCATTAGTATCAAATAACTCGAATTCAAATCCTTCTCCCTCATACCACATCCTTGGCATAAAATTGCCTTTTTCATCTTCCCAAACTATCTCACCATTTGGCAAATAATTTGGTGCTGGCCAATCAAGAACATCATCCAAAACCAAATTCTCACTGAGCAATGCATACTTCCATGTACCATTACTTCTAATGTAGTTGCATGAAATGTCCATTAAAGCTACTTCGTGGAATCCCCTATTTTCATCTACATTTCCTATAACTTGCTCCATAAGGTCATCTGCCTCTATCAATGCTTTATTTTGAAAAACTATTTCATCATCAATATTTTTGATAGTCACTTCAAAAGAGCTAACTTCTATCAATTTCCTAAATTCAACGGCTGCCATTTCGTACAAGCCGTCTACATCACTATCAACATCCTCATAAATATTATGTTCAGCTATATCCCACATAATATCTCTAAACTCATCGACAAGACCTTCCGCTATAAATTCGATACATCTACTATAAATCTCACCATTAAGTAAAATATCTTCACTATTCCATTTAAAGAAATCATTTTCCTGAAAAAGCTCTAAAAATTGATTAATATATGTTACATGGTAAGTATATATCATGTTCTATTCCTTTTCATCAGATATTATTGCCAGTCTAAAAGACAGTCCTTTATTCTATTCTCCACCTCTCCCTTCAGTGCATCGAATCTATTAGAAAGAATACCTTTTATTTTTTCTGTATTTTCAACATCTGATTTATTTGAGTATACACTAATATGTAACGCAGATTTTGCTCCATCCAATAATCTAGAGGCATAATAATCTAATGATTGTGCTGAAATAGCTTTATTTGCTTTTTCAGTAATATAAACCAAATTAATCGGCGAATTGCAAATGTGTTCAGGATTATCCCTTAATTTTTTGCTTGATTCACCGATTTTTTTCATATTTGCAAGTGGTATAATGTGATGAATTTGCAAATTTTCACTATCTGCACAGAATACACTAATATTTTTATCATTATCAAACATATCTGGATATACTTTTGCCAACATATACTGGCATATAAAATTTCCAATGTTTTTTTTCGGTCTCCTCCCATCCTGCACTTTTTGCATCAACAGTAATTTTTTATCTGAAAAATTAGGAAAATTAAATACGTTTATTTTTATCGTATTCAGCCATGTTATATCTTTTGTTTTTATGGTACTAAGTATATTTTTTAGGTTATCAATAGCTCGGGAATTTTGGTCTTTATCATATTCGCCAGAAAATAGTACCGACCAGTACCAAGCCTCTAACAAATCATGTATTTTTTTCTCATAAAAGTTTTTCTCCTCCAAAAATACCACTGTTATTACTAGCAGCATAAGCGCATAATTTACTTCCTTTATAGAACGAATACCACA
>OIWK01003618.1_pt1 | contig 10486 bp, 8 predicted proteins | sample 1587401 | NCBI WGS metagenome assembly OIWK01 (sample SAMEA3888911, study PRJEB22519) | human gut metagenome | biome: human gut; feature: human-associated habitat; material: faeces | place: Denmark | collected 2009
TGAAAAATGCAGAGGAAGTGTTGGATTATCTGATGCGTGCAGTGGAAGAGGCCGGATATGAACCGGGCCGGCAGATAGCATTTGCACTGGATGTGGCAGCAAGTGAATTATATAACAAGGATTCCGGGGTGTATGATTTCCCGGGAGAAACAAGGTTGAAGCTGTCAGAAGCGATTTCACTGCCGGTGCATCGGACTACCGAGGAAATGATTTCTTATTACGAAGAACTGATTTGCCGCTATCCGATTGTATCCATTGAGGACGGGCTGCAGGAGAACGACTGGGATGGATGGTGTGAGATGACGAGGCGTTTGGGAGATCAGGTGCAGCTTGTGGGAGATGATCTCTTTGTGACAAATCCGAAACGTCTGAAAGAAGGCATCCGGAGAAAAGCAGGAAATGCGATACTGGTGAAAATCAACCAGATCGGGACTCTTTCCGAAAGCTTTGAGTCAATCGTGCTGGCGAAACGAAACGGTTACCAGACGGTGGTATCTCATCGTTCCGGGGAGACAGAGGATACCATGATCGCAGATATTGCAGTGGCTTTCAATTGTGGACAGATCAAGACCGGGGCACCCTGCAGGGGGGAGCGTACGGCAAAATATAACGAATTGCTCCGGATTGAGGAAATGGTGTAACTGTGTGATAACGGAGGAACTTTTTGCAGACAAAAAGAAAAATGAGAAACAGAGAAGAGACGGGAGGTCTTGTCAGAATGAATGAAATTTGTTATGCTATCTAATTAGTATTAATGTATTCATAAAATAGATAAAAAGGTGAGCGCAAAAGAGAAGCACTAGTTGTTCCTGCAGGGAAATCTGCCTGGGATAGCTGCTTCTCTACATAAAAAGGTTTCAGATACAGGTGTAATAGGAAAAGAGGATTTTAATGAAAAAAATTTTTCAAAAGAGTTTGATATGGTTTATCTGTGCGGTATTTGTTTGTCTGTCAGGTGCGCAGACAGTCCGTGCGGCAGAGATTTCAGAACAGTCTGATCTGGCACAGCAGCTGGCTTACCAGGCAGCGTTGACGATGTATTATGATGACCGGTATTCGATCCAGAACGATTATCCGGATTATGTGATTGAGCGGATCAGTGGACAGATTGTGACGTCACGTCAGGTACAGAATGGTCAGGTCAGTTATGTCAGGGACAATAATGTACTGGTAAAGACTTCGGATACAACACTGACAGCTGCCGGCACCGGTACAGCGACAGTCGTACTGAAAAAGGGCAGTGGCAGGAATGCGCAGTATAGGAATCTGCGTATTGATGTAAAACCGGCACGGCTGACGTTGATTTATCTGCTGGGTCAGAGCAATATGGAGGGCATGTGCTCCTGGAATACAGGATATGAAAACGACAAAAATATTTTAAATACGGCAGGAGCAGTGTATTCTACTTACCTGCCGACTGCTATGAATCCATCGAACTATATGACTGATATTTTCTGGTCAGAGTATGGAACGCGTTACAATGCGAATAAATTTGTACCACAGGCTCTGACAAGTGCGTACTCACTGGCTGGAACTGAGTTGCAATATCCGTTAAATACACTGACGACAGAAGTGCTTCCAAACCGGGGGAAAGGTGGCATGGACAGTGCCATTGCCTATGAGTGGCGGCAGCGGACCGGAGATAAAGTGTGGATTGCCAATCTGGCATATTCCGGTTCCAGAATTTATGAGTGGGTACCGGGAAATGATGTCTATGAGCGGGCAGCAGTGACAGCGCAGCTTGTACGACAGGTTTATGCGGCAGAGATTGCAGCAGGACATTATACCACAGGAAATCAGCTTATGTTCTGGATGCAGGGGGAGCTGGACAGTCTGACAATACAGGCAGCGGATTACCGACAGTACTTCCTGAGCATGTATCAGGGTTTTACAGCGCGTGTTCCGGTGGAAAAATGTGGGATCATTATCACAAGAACTGCAGCCGGTACACACAAATATACGGATGATCTTTATCTTACAGGCCCTCGTATTGCACAGTATGGTATGGGTGCCAGCCCGGAACTGTCAAACATTTATGTGGTATGCAATGTGCATGAACAGTGGATTACCGATGAAGGGACGGCACAGTATTTCCGGAATCGCTATCCGTATGGCATTTTTACCTATCCGGTGCGCAATGGGGCTTATGCTATTCCGACTTGTATCAATGATGCTCATCATGATATCCATTTTTCCCAGATCGGGCATAATGAAAATGGCATTGTGGCGGCAGATAATATGTATGCAGTGGTATACGGTGCCTCTGCGGGTCAGAGAAATTTCGTCTGGAGAGATGCAGAGTATCAGGCAGTCAGTCAGGTGACGCTGCGCAAAAATAATGATATGGTGCTGGTTGGTATACTGGATCCGGTTTATCTGTCAAAACAGGTGAGTTACGTGACATCTGCCGGATTATCTTATGACTTCCGGACCGGAACACTGACGGCCGGTGCAGCAGCCGGGGATCAGTATGTGGATGCCCGGATGTCGGATGGTACATTGCTGGCGCGTCTGACGGTGCATGTGGTGGATCATTATGATTATGAGGATTCCGCCGGAAGACCATATACCGGATTGTATCAGCAGCAGGACGGACAGTGGATTTATGTAAAAAACGGATCCTGGGCATATGATTATACCGGTTTTGTCGCAAAAGATGGCGATTGGTGGTATGTGGAAAACGGCCGGATCACGTTCCATTGTAACGGGCTGGTAAGGGGGCTTGTAAATGGAAACGATACCTGGTGGTATGTCACCGGCAGCAAGGTAAACTTCTGTAATACAGTGGCCTCCAATGCCTGTGGCTGGTGGAAAATCACGAATGGACGGGTAGATTTTGATTTTTCCGGTCTGGCAGAAAACGCTTATGGCTGGTGGAAGATCACCAATGGTCAGGTGGATTTTAGCTATGTCGGCTATGAACAAAACGGATCCAACTGGTGGTATGTATATGGAGGCCAGGTATGCTTTCAGGCAACAGATGTCCTGCCGGGAACCGTAGGTGGTCAGTATGGCTGGTGGAAAGTCTGTGAAGGAAAAGTGAATTTCGATGATGATGTCTGTGAAAATGCCTATGGCTGGTGGAAAATTACCACAGGAAAAGTAGATTTTCAGTATACGGGCCTGGCACAGAATGCCTGTGGCTGGTGGATGATCCAGAATGGACATGTTAATTTCGGAAGTAACGGTCTGGTGGACAATGGAAACGGCTGGTGGCTGGTGAAAAATGGCTGCGTGGACTTTACCTATAACGGTCTGGTGGACAACGGAAACGGCTGGTGGCTGATAAGAAATGGCTACGTGGACTTTAACTATAATGGACTGGTGGACAACGGAAATGGCTGGTGGCTGGTGAAAAACGGATGTGTGGATTTTTCCTATCAGGGATATGTCCAGAATGAATGTGGTGTCTGGTGGGTCAGCAACGGTCAGGTACAGTTTTAACAAATATTAGAGGAGAAAAATGAATGCAGGAGACGGAACAGACACAGGAGCAGCAGGACACTGCACGGGAACTGGCGGGCAAAATCATGGTGTATGCCAGGGATGAACTGATGATATCCATGCGGTTTCTGGATCGGGCACTGTTTCGGATGCCGCTGATAGCGGCGGACAGTGTGGCGGCCTTTGGTGTGGACGGAGAGACGATGTATTACAATCCGGAGTATGTGCTGCATGCCTTTAAAAAAGAAAAAAACGCATGTACCAGGGCATTTTTACATATGATCTTTCACTGTATCTTCAGCCATCCTTTCCAGTATGAAAAACTAGATCGGGAGTGTTGGGATCTGGCAACAGATCTGGCGGTAGAACATGTGATACTTGATCTGAATCTGCAATCAGTAAAACTGGAGCGTGATGGACAGATGCAACGGATCCTGTCACGGCTGCAGAAACAGGTACCGATTCTGACGGCGGAGAAAATCTATCGCTGGCTCTGTGAGCATCCGGAGAAGGCGGCAGAGTTTTTCCGTGAGGAGCCTCTTTTTATGTGGGATGATCATCTGAAATGGATTCCGGTGAAAGAAACACAGAATCAGGACCGCAGAAATGATAGCATTACCACGGATACGCGGACGGCCATGATCGGCTGTCATGAGGCAGACACCGGAGAAGAAGGTGAGCAGGAAGAGATTGATGAAGCACTGGTGGGGCAGCGTCAGGGAGAATGGCAGGAAGTCAGCCAGCATGCCAAGACGGATCTGGAAATGTTTTCCCATGAACAGGGATTTGGGGCAGGAAGCCTGCTGCTGAATCTGAATGCGGCATTGCGGGATAAGTATGATTACGGAGAATTTTTGCGGAAGTTTGCAGTACTTGGGGAAGAAATGCATGTCAATGACGATGAATTTGACTACATTTATTATACTTATGGTTTGCAGCTGTATGACAATATGCCTCTGGTGGAACCGCTGGAATACCGGGAGAACAAGCGTATCCGGGAATTTGTCATTGCAATCGATACATCGGGATCCTGTCAGGGAAAAACAGTGGAGCGGTTTCTGCGGAAAACTTATTCCATCCTGAAAAGCAGTGAGAGTTATTTTGAACGGGTAAATATCCACATCATTCAGTGTGATGAGAAAATCCAGCGGGATGTGAAAGTTACGACGGATGAAGAATTTGAACAATATATGCAGGATGTGGAGTTGTGCGGTTTTGGAGGCACCGATTTCCGTCCGGTGTTTGAATATGTGGACGGACTGATCCGCAGACATGAGTTTCAGGATCTGAAAGGACTGATTTATTTTACCGACGGACAGGGGACATTTCCGGAACGGATGCCGGATTATCAGACAGCATTTGTGTTTATCCAGGAAGGATATTCCATCCCGGAAGTGCCGGTGTGGGCAATCCGTCTGATCTTGGATGAAGAGGACGTATAGCAGGATATCGCAGGGAAAAGTACAGGAGGATAAAAGTACATGAATATACAGGAAGCAAAGGAACAGATTGAACAGGCGGTGCGTATTTATCTGATGAAAGATGAGTATGGCGATTACCGGATTCCGATCGAGCGGCAGCGGCCGGTATTTCTGCTGGGAGCACCCGGTATCGGCAAGACTGCTGTTATGGAGCAGATTGCCCAGGAGATGGATATTGCGCTCGTTTCTTATTCTATGACGCATCACACGAGACAGAGTGCACTGGGACTTCCGTTTATCAGTCACAAAAAATATCAGGGTGCAGAGTTTGATGTATCGGAATATACCATGAGTGAGATTGTTGCATCTGTATATGAGACGATGGAAGCGACCGGAAAGACTGAGGGAATCCTGTTTCTGGATGAAATCAACTGTGTATCCGAGACACTGGCTCCGTCTATGCTGCAATTTCTGCAGTATAAGACTTTTGGCAAACATCAGATCCCGCAGGGCTGGGTGGTTGCCACAGCCGGCAACCCGCCACAGTTTAACCGTTCTGTCCGGGAGTTTGATATCGTGACCATGGACCGACTGAAAGTGTTGGAAGTGGAAGCGGACTATGAGACCTGGCGTAACTATGGGGTGAATAAAGGAATACACGGTGCGATCCTGACCTATCTGGACATTAAAAAACAGGATTTCTATGTGATTGAAAATACTGTGGATGGAAAATCCTATGTCACGGCCCGTGGTTGGGAGGATCTGTCAGAGACACTTTATCTGTATGAAGAAAATAATTTTACCGTGGATGAAGTTCTGGTAGGACAGTACCTGCGCAACAAGCGTATTGCCCGGGAATTTTCTTCCTATTATGACCTGTATCAGAAATATAAAAAAGATTACCGTGTGGCACAGATCCTGGCAGGAAATGCAGATGCGGATGTGCGCAAACGTGCGAAAAATGCGGCTTTTGATGAGCGTATTTCCCTGCTGGGACTGCTGCTGGATGCCCTTCAGGAAAAAATCCGCCACAATGTCGAACTGGAAGATTCCCTGCGCCGGATACTTCCGGTCTTAAAGGAAATCAAAGCTTGCAGCAGCGGATGACAGGGTAGATGCCGCTGCGATTATGGAACATCGTGCGGATACGCTGCAGCAGGAGATGGAGCAGGAGGACAAAGCAAATGCGTTGTCGTCTTCTGCGCGAAAAGGCTATCAGCTGATCCTTCATACACTGCGTCAGGATGCAAAAGAGCTTCGTATGAAAGATATCCGTGATGCGAATGCAGCATTTTTATATATCAAGGAAGCTTTTGATGAACAGGTGGGCAGCATGCAGGCGGAAAGCAGCCGGATTAGTCAGGAACTGGCAAATCTCTTTGCTTTTGTGGAGAAAATTTTCGGAGACGGCAACGAGATGCTGATTCTCGTAACGGATCTGACTGTCAATGCGGACAGCATGAAGTTTATCAGCAGAAATGGCAGCAAAGAATATTTCAAATACAACAAAAAATATCAGTTATATGAGAGACAGCAGGAAATCGCAGATGCTTTGGAACAATTACAGATATAGGGTTGAAGATGACAGTATCGTCATCGAAGATTACTGTGGGGAGGAACTGGATGTCAGTATCCCGGCAGAGATAGAAGGGCTTCCGGTAAAGAAGATTGCACCGGAGGCATTCAGCATCCACGGTGCAATGATTGAGCGTGTAGAAGTCCCGGGCAGTGTGACAGATATCGGAGACGGTGCCTTTAAGATGTGCATGAGTCTGGAAGAATTGGTGTTGCAGGAAGGTGTCTGCCGTATCGGAGAAAATGTCCTGCTGGTGACAGCAGTGACGCAGTTGTATCTGCCGACCACAGTGGAAAAACTGAAATGTCCATGGGAATGGGGAAAAGTAGCGGTTGATGTGGCACAGGAGAATCAGCATTATTTTTCAGATGGATATGGTTTATATGAGAAACGGGAAGACGGGTATGCACTGGTGGCAGCGCGGGCAGAGGATCAGAGAGTCCGGTATACGGTAGCTTCCAACACAACGGTGATTGAACGGCATGCCTTTGAAGGACAGATGTATATTCAGGAGGTGGAACTGCCGGAAGGTGTGATCAGTATCGAGGAGGAAGCCTTTGAAAGCTGCCAGGCTCTGCGGCGGATCGTATTACCGGAGGGACTGACCAGGATCTGCGCGGATGCATTTCGGTGTTGCATCAGTCTGGAAGGACTGGAACTTCCTTCTACGCTGAAAGATCTGGGAGAACATGCGGTGACGGATACTTACGGCTGGAGTCCGAGCATGAACGGCATTATGTATATGCGTGTGCATCCGGACAATCCATATTTTTATCATGATGCCAATGCATTTTATCAGAGAAGGGAGAATGGAAGCCTTCTGATCAAATATTTTGGTAAAAATGAGGTATGGAAGATTCCGGAAGAAGTAACGGAACTTGGTGCTATGGCACTGCGCCGTTCGAACCTGCGGGAAATCATTATCCCGGAGACTGTAAAAAGCATATCGAAGGATGCTTTTGCAGAATGTGGCCGGCTGGAGTGCATGGAATTTGCGGCGGATGGCGTAAAACTGTATGTTCCGGAAAATCCGGTGTATCGGAAAGGAGAAATCAGCAGTCTGTTTTATCGGGACAACGCAGGGCAGCTGCATTATGATTATGAGACATATGATTCATTACTGGCGGACTGGTCCCAGATCCTGATCCGCTGCCGGATGGCAGCTTTCCGATTGGAATATCCGGTGCAGCTTCCGACGGCTCGAAAGCGGGCGTATGAAGCACTGATTGCGGAGCATTTGAAAGATCTGGTGTATGATATCTGCAAAAGGGACAGTCTGATGGATCTTGCGGCACTTGGAAACGCCGGTATGATCACTGCAGAACATATTGAGGAAATGATCGACTGGACCACAGCGTGCCGCAGAGGAAAACTTACCGGATATCTGCTGGAGTATCAACAGGAACATTTTACAGAAAATACATTTGATTTTTCTTTATAAAAGAGGGGAATATGCAGCAACTGAGAAAATTACAGAAACTGATTATCGGAATGGGGGAAGCACTGCTTTGTTATGGTGCTGAGATTTCCAGGGTAGAGGAAACGATTCAGCGCGTGGCGGATCACTATCAGGTGGAAGAAGTGGAGATGTATGTCATCACCAACGGACTGTTTGTGAATTTGCATCAGCAGGAGGATTATACATACACACGGCTGAAATATGTACCATCGATATCTGTAAATTTAAAAAAATTATGTGATATTAATGAACTGTCCCGCAGAATCGAACAGGAAAACCTGTCTATTGATACTGCCTTTGAACGTTTGCAGGAGATTCAGAAAGCAAAAAATGAACCGGTATGGGAGCTGGTGTTTTCTTCCGGTGTGGGTGCAGCTGCGTTTGGTTATCTCTTTGGCGGAAGCCTCTGGGATTGCCTGGCAGCGTTTGTGTGCGGTGTGATCCTGCAGCTGTTTTTTAGTTTTCTGGATGAAAAACAAGTCAATATTTCAAAGGTGTTACTGGATATCATAGGGGGACTGCTGGTGACGGTTATCTGTGTGGTGTTGAACCGCATCGGGGTATCAGAACATCTGGATCTGGCTATTACGGGTGCGATCATACCGATGATTCCGGGTGTGGCTTTTACCAATGGAATCCGTGACATTGTGGATGGTGATTATCTGTCAGGATGTGTCCGGCTTCTGGATGCCATTCTGGTATTTTGTTCCATTGCCATTGGTGTGGGGCTGGGGCTCAAACTATAAGGAGGAGAAATCAATATGCTGATTAATGCAATCGGACAGCTGGCTGCAGCATTTCTGGCAACTATCGCATTTTCCGTACTATTCCATGTGCCGAAGAAACAGTATATCATCTGTGGACTGACAGGAACCCTGGGATGGCTGGTGTATCTGCTGGTGAAGCTTTACTTTTCCAATACACTGGCATGTTTTGCGGCAACTGTGGTAATCGTATTCTGTGCACGGTTGTTTGCTGTCTGGCGGAAAGTGCCTTCGAACGTATTTATGATATCCGGGATCTTTCCTATCGTCCCTGGTATCGGTATTTATAATACAATCTACGATATTATGATCGGAGATGCAGCGGCAGCCATGAGCAGCGGATTGGAGACTTTTAAGGCGGTGGCAGCCATTGTGCTTGGTATCGTATGTGTCTTTGTAATTCCGAATAAATGGTTTCGGAGCCTGTGGTAGTTACCGTTCTGTCTGCGAATGATGCGTGTGCTCTGAACATAGTTGAGGTTAAATGTACAGTTTTAATGGGGTAAATTGAAAAAATAATTGCTTTTTAGAGTCAGATATGCTATCATATTAGATGATTATGGGTGTCTTAGGACATTTAAGAAGTTTAACCGTGGGAGGTGGATACAGTGGAAATCGCAAGAACAATCATACAGATCGTATTTATTATATTAAGTATTATCATGACAGTTATCGTATTAATGCAGGAAGGTAAGAACAATGGACTGGGAGCATTAACCGGTTCCGCCGATACTTATTGGAGCAAGAATAAAGGACGTTCCATGGAGGGAATGCTTGTTAAGGTTACAAGAGTTCTTCTGGCACTCTTCCTTATCGTTTCCGCAGTACTGACAATTGGACGTTTTCAGTAAGAATACCTAAGAGGCTGTCGTTATCGACAGCCTTTTACTTTGTTTTTGCCTTATTCGGGAAAAGATATGGAAACGTTTTTTCGGGGGATAGAAAATTATGAGAAGAGAATTATTAGAAGAGAGAAAACAGACGGTATACGGACTGATCTGTGATGAGTTTTATGTACCAATGAAGGCAAAAGAGATGGCCATTCTGATGAATGTGCCGAAAGCTCAGCGTCACGAATTGCAGGAAGTGCTGGATGCACTGGTGGCAGAGGGCAAGATCGAAGTTTCATCGAAAGGAAAATATACGAAGGGAACAAGTCCGAATCTTACCGGTGTCTTTACGGCTCATGCCCGTGGCTTTGGATTTGTCACCATCGAGGGTGAGACGGAAGATGTTTTTATTCCGGAGAGCAGCACGAATGGTGCGATCCAGGATGATGTAGTGCAGATCGCACTGGTTCCTTCCAGTGGAAAACGTCGGGAAGGAAAAGTAGTAAAAATTGTGGAACACGGACTGAAAACGGTCGTTGGAACCTTTGAAAAAAGCAAAAATTTTGGTTTTGTCCGCCCGGACAATCCACGGATCAATATGGATATCTTTGTTCCGGCTGAGCGTTCCAAGGGTGCAGTCACCGGACATAAAGTAGTAGTGGAACTGACGTCTTATGGTGGAAGTGGCAAAAAACCGGAAGGAAAAGTTATCGAAATCCTAGGGCATGAGAATGATCCGGGAACCGATATCCTTTCTCTGGTGAGAGCTTACGGATTACCGATGGAATTCCCGGAGAAAGTGCTGAATCAGGCAGAACGAGTGGCAAAGGATGTGACATCTGCGGATATGGCAGGGCGTATGGATCTGCGGAACTGGCAGACCGTTACCATCGACGGTGAGGATGCCAAAGATCTGGATGATGCGGTGACATTGACCAGAGAAGGGGATTTCTGGCAGCTGGGTGTGCATATCGCAGATGTGACGAATTATG
>OIWK01003619.1_pt1 | contig 10486 bp, 9 predicted proteins | sample 1587401 | NCBI WGS metagenome assembly OIWK01 (sample SAMEA3888911, study PRJEB22519) | human gut metagenome | biome: human gut; feature: human-associated habitat; material: faeces | place: Denmark | collected 2009
GAGAACGGCACGTCCATCATGCTCATGAAAAACTGCGGGTTTTTCTCCTTCACAAGGCCGAGGATCTCGAAATGCTCGTGACCGCGGTGCATCATCTGGCACGTCTCGGACGAGAGCAGCGCGTCGAGATAGTCATAACCGCCCTCGATGCCTCGCTCGAGAATGCTGCGGGTATACGAGCAGATCTTGCTCGACATGTAGTACGTGCCCACATCGATGCTGCCGGTATTCGGCGCACGCAGGCGGCTTGAGAAGCAGCCGGGCAGGTTCAGCAGCGTCTCCGGCACAAAGTAACAGGTGTAGCCCAGGGCGTGTTCCCCCTCCGCCTTGGCCTGCTGTACCAGCTCGTTGTTGGCCTCCTGCAGCAGATTCTCAAAATAGATCAGATGCTTCAGGTCTTTCATGGTTTGCTTCCACCTCTCACAGTTCGTCGCGGGTCTCCGGTCTGCCATCTGGTTCAACCAGAAGCCCTTCGAACCAAAGATAGCATAATTTTTGACAATGTGCAACTGGTTTTCGTCCACTGTCCCATTTTTATCGCTTATCACAACGTATCTGGTCAGATCACGACCAGAGGCCTGCCAACAAACCGGACAGTTTTTGCACTTTTCCGAACAACGATTGACAAGGCAGGGCGTCAGATTATAATATGATATGGTTTACCTCACAACAACGCCAAAGGAGTTACACAATACATGAACAGAATCTACGTCACCGGCCACCGGAATCCGGACACGGACTCCATCGCGGCCGCCATTTCCTATGCCGCACTGCGCAACGCGCTCGGCGACCGGGATTACGTGGCCGCACATCTCGGCCACATCAGCGATGAGACGAAGCGTCTGCTCGATCGCTTCGGCTTTCAGGAGCCGGTCACGATCAGCAACGTCCGCACGCAGGTGCGCGATCTGGACTTTGACACGCCGCCGGCGCTCAACTCCAGCGTCACGATGGACCGCGCCTGGCACATCATGCGCGACCAGAACATCTCCGCCATGCCCATCATCAACGAGGACGGCACGCTCTACGGCATGCTCTCCGCCGGCGACATTGCGGCCTACAGCATGCGCACGATCAGCGACCGGCACGTGGACGCACTGCCGCTGTTCAACCTCCTGAGCGTCATCGAGGGACGCATCCTCAACGACGGCGCCGAGCAGGTCGACCGCGTGTCCGGCGTGGTGACGATCGCCCTGCCGCAGAGCTGCGACAACCTGCTCTTCTCCGACCCCGACAGCATCATTCTCTGCGGCAACCAGCCGGATATGATCCGCCGCGCGCTCGACATCGGCGTGCAGTGCATCATCCTCTGCCAGACCGACGTCGACCCCGCGTGGCTTGAAAACGCCGGCAAGACCTGCGTCATCTCCACCCCGCTCGATGCCAGCCGCGTGGCGCGGCTGGTGTATCAGGCGATCCCGATCTCCCGCCCGTGCAACACGGAGGATCTGGTCAGCTTCCACCTCGATGATTACATCGACGACGTGCGCGAGGTCGTGCTCGAGAGCCGCTACCGCTGCTACCCCGTGCTCGACGAGAACGAAAAGGTCGTCGGCACGCTCTCGCGCTATCACCTGCTGCGTCCGCGGCGCAAGCGCGTCGTACTCGTCGACCACAACGAGCTGGCGCAGGCCGTGCCCGGGCTCGAGCAAGCCGAGATCCTCGAGATCATCGACCACCACCGCCTGGCCGACATTCAGACCACGCAGCCCATCCGCGTGCGCAACGAGCCCGTCGGCAGCACGACGACCATCATCACCAACATGTATCAGGAGCACGGCGTCATGCCGTCGCCGAACATGGCGGGGCTGATGGCGGGCGCGATCTTGTCCGACACGGTCATGTTCAAATCCCCCACATGCACGAAACGCGACATCGCCATGGCAGAGCGTCTGGCCCGCATCGCCAACGTCTCGCTCAAGGAGCTGGGCAACCTGCTCTTTGCCGCCTCGAGCGCGGGCGACAAGTCGGCTGAGGAGCTGTGCTTTGCCGACTTCAAGGAATTCCACATCGCCGACCACTATCTCGGCGTCGGTCAGGTCACGTCGCTCGATTCCGCCAAGGTGCTCGAGCGCAAGGACGAGCTGCTGGCCGTCATGGCCACGAAGCTCGAGCAGCAGCACTATGACATGATCGCGCTCATGGTCACGGACGTGCTCCTGGAGGGCACGAGCCTGCTCTACATCGGCAATGACGACACGATCCGCGCCGCCTTCTCGGTCGAACCGAAGGACAGCGCCGTGTTCCTGCCCGGCGTGATGAGCCGCAAGAAGCAGATCATCCCCATGCTGACCGCCCTCTGGGGCTGAGGCGCATATACAAAAAAAGTCCGCACAGGCAGTGCCTGTGCGGACTTTTTTGATTCAATCCGTCATGCGCACGATGCGGTAATACGTGCGCGCCGTGAGCAGGTACACAAAGGTGTACAGCAGCGCAAAGACGCCGAACGTGCCGAGCGTGCACAGCAAAAATAGATGCACGTTCTGCAGCCCGAAGGCGAACACGATCTGCTTGATGAGCGGAAATGCGAACGCGATGTGGATCGCCGCCGTCACAAGCGGCAGGAAGAACATGAGCAGCACCTGCGTGCGGATGGTCGCCTTGACCTCCTTCGGCGTCATGCCGACCTGCTGCATGATGCGGAAGCGCCCGCGGTCGTCATAGCCCTCGGAGACCTGCTTGTAGTAGATGATGAGCACCGTGGACAGCAGGAACAGCAGCCCCAGAAACACGAACAGGAACACGAACCCGAGGAAAAAGCCGAGGAACAAAAAGCCGCCGTACGTGCTGCGCAGCGTGGGATAGCCGTCGGCGCGCATATCGGTCGTGTATTGCACGTTCGCCGCCTCGGCAGCGGACTCAAACGCGGGGTCGCTGAGAAGCGTGTGCAGCGCGTCGAGCTGCTCGTCGTCCGTGCCGGAGAGGTCGAACTGATACGTGTAGTTGAGCATGCTGCGGGTGCCGCCGTGCTCGTTGGCGTAGGCGTTTTGCTGCGCGCGCAGCTCGAGCACGCTGTCGAGATCCGGCACGACCAGATACAGTGTGTGCAGACCCATGATGGAGCTGCCGCTGACGAGCGAGAAGCTATCGAGCTGCCGCAGCCGCAGCGTATCGCCGCCGAGCGTGAGCGTGTCGCCAAAGGCTGCGCCGTCCGTCCATGCGAGCGCCTCGCCGGGCGAGAGCGTCACCTGCTCGCCGGTCAGGTCGGCATAGCCCTCCGTGTCCAGAACCATGACGGCGTATTCATCGGCGCCCGAGCCGGTGAGCTGCTCGCTCGTGAGATCGAGCGCATCGCCGCTGCGCAGCGCGGAAAATTGGACGGTGCGATAGCCGTGCACGTTGCTCTGCGTGAGCCCCGAGCGCGTCATGGTGTCGTCCACCACCCGCAAAACCGGCGCGACGTCCGGCACTGTGTTCGTCCGGGTGTCGGTCATGAGCGTGAGCGTCATATCCTGCGGCCAGCGCACGTCGGCGTAGGCGTCCAGCCCCTTGTACAGGCTCACCGTGGTCGAAACCGTCACAAGCACCATCGTCGAGAGGATGCAGATGCTCGCAAGGCCGGCCGCATTGCGGCTCATGCGGTAAATGAGACCAGAGACGGTGGCAAAGTGGCTGGTTTTATAGTAGTAACGCCGGTTTTTGCGCAGCGCCTTGAGCACGACGACGCTCAGCGCGATGAACGTGAGATACGTGCCGATGATGACAAGGATGACCGCCGGGAAGAAATTCTGGATGGCGTACAAGGCCACGTTTGTGCGCAGGGAAATGATATAGCCCGCGGCAAGGCACACCGCGCCGAGCAGTGCGAGGATCCACTTGCTGCGCGGCTCGCGCTCGCCCTCACTGCCGGCGCGCAGCAGCTGCACGGGGTTGGACAGATGGATGATGCGGATGGTATTGAGCAGGAGCAGCAAAAACAGCGCGCCGAAGAACACCACCGTATAGCCGATGCTCATCAGTCGGATGTTCAGCCCGAACGTGGCCTCCCCGCCGATGAGCCGCATGAGCACGAGCTGCAGAAGCTTGGAGAACACACCCGCCGCCACGAGGCCGAAAAACAGTGCCATGGCCGCCGTATACAGCGACTCCCAGAAGAGCACGTAGGAAATGTGGCGCTTTTCCATGCCGAGGATGTTGTAGATGGCAAACTCGCGCTTGCGCTGCTTGGTGAAGGTACTGTTCGTATAAAAGAGGATGATGGCGGAAAACAGCGCCATGATCGACACGCCGAAACCGAGCACCTGACTGACGCTGCCACCGTGCTGCATCTGACCGAGATAGGGATCGCTCGCGAGCGTGAGGATGATGCAAAACAGCGCCACGATCACGATGCAGGCCAGCAGATACGGCAGGTAGAACCGGCGGTTTTTCTTCAGATTCGTCGCCGCCAGACGCGGGTAGAGATTACGCATGGCGCTCACCGCCCGTTGCCAGCATCGTGAGCGTGTCAGAGATCTTCTGATAGAGCTGCTCATCCGAGCTCTCGCCGCGATAGATCTCGTGGAACACCTCGCCGTCCTTGATGAACAGCACGCGCGAGGCGTGGCTGGCCGCCTTGACCGAGTGCGTGACCATGAGGATGGTCTGACCGTCGCGGTTGATCTCCTCGAACAGGCGCAGCAGCTCATCCGTCGCACGAGAATCGAGCGCGCCGGTCGGCTCATCGGCCAGCACGAGCTTCGGCTGCGTGATGAGCGCGCGGGCGACGGCTACACGCTGCTTCTGTCCGCCGGAGAGCTCATACGGGAACTTCTGCAGCAGCTCCGCAATGCCGAGCTGCCGGGCGATGGGCGCAAGGCGTGCGGCCATCTCCGGATACGCCTTGCCTGCGAGCACGAGCGGCAGGAAAATGTTATCCTGCACAGAAAACGTATCAAGCAGGTTGAACTCCTGGAACACGAAGCCGAGCTGCGAGCGGCGAAACGCCGCGATCTCCCGCTCCGGGATCGTGCCCAGCGCCCGACCGTCGAGCACGACCTCGCCGCCGGTGGGCTTGTCGAGCGCGGCAAGAATGTTGAGCAGCGTGGTCTTACCGCTGCCGCTCTCGCCCATGATGGCGACGTACTCGCCCTTCTCGACCGTGAAATTCACATCGCTGAGCGCCTGTACCTTCGTGCCGCCGAAGCGTGTGGTGTAAATCTTCTGAACGTGACGAACTTCCAAAAACGACATAACCGTTACCTCCTGTGTAATGACAGGCTCAGTATAAACCGCCGGGGAAATGGCTGCCATGCATCTGGCTTACATTTTCCCGGCGGAAACTTACGATTCTGTAAGGCTCACTCGACCTCGAGCGCGTCCTGCGCAAGGCCGATGCGCACCGTCGTACCCACGCCCACCTCCGAGGTAATGGCGATCGTGTGGCCGAGCTTTTCGAGGATGCGGCGGCAGAGGTACAGCCCGATGCCGGTCGCACGCTTGTCCGTGCGGCCGTTGCTGCCGGTGTAGCCCTTTTCAAACACGCGCGGCAGATCCTCGGGCGCAATGCCGATGCCCGTGTCGCGGATGCACAGCGTCTTCGGCGCTTCGAGCGTGATGGAGACCGAGCCGCTGCGGGTGTACTTGAGCGCGTTGGAGAGCACCTGCTCGATGACGAACAGCAGCCACTTCTCATCCGTGATGATGCTGACGTTCAGCGGCGTGTACTCCAGGCGCAGCCTGCGCCGGATGAACTGCGAGGCATACTTGCGCACCGCCTGCCGGACGATATCGTCGAGTAGGTAGTTGCGGATGACATAGTCCGACGACGGGCTCTCGAGCCGCAGGTAGCCGAGCACCATCTCCACATATTGCTCCACGCTCTGCAGCTGCTCGAGCAGCGCGCGCTGCTCGTCCGTGTCCGCGTCCTGCAGCAGCAGGCGCATGGCGGCGATGGGCGTTTTGATCTGGTGCGCCCAGACGGTGTAATACTCCACCAGCTCCTGATAGCCCTGCTGGCTGCGCGTCAGCTGTGCGCGGCGGTCGGCATCGAGCGCGCGCACGAGCGCCTGATACTGCGCCTCGAGCGCACCGTCCGGCTCGGGCAGCTGCTCGGTGCTGAGCGTGATCTCCTGCTCCAGCCGCCGCAGCAGGCGCAGGCGCACGGCAAAGCGCCGGTAATCGACCGCAAGCCAGACCAGCAGCAAAAACAGACACACGAGCGCCGCATACCCCACCGCATACCCCACCGCGCCCAGCGGCAGCCGGTAGAGCCAGAATATGAATCCAAACACGGCCGTGTAGACCGCGAGCGCGATCACGACCTTGCGGTTTTCCCGCACATAGGCACCAAACATATCTTGCCCCCTCACTCGATGAGATAGCCGAGGCCCTTTTTCGTCGTGATATAATCCGACAGACCGGCGGTCTCAAGCTTGCGGCGCAGACGGGCGATGTTGACCGTGAGCGTGTTTTCGTCCACGAAGCTGTCCGTCTCCCAGAGCTTTTCCATGAGCGTCTCGCGGCTGACAACGCTGCCCTTGCGCTCGAGAAGTGTCTGCAGGATGCGGTAGTCGTTTTTCGTCAGCTCGATGCGCTGCCCCTGATACATCAGGCTCGCATCCGCCGTGTTGAGCACGGCGCCGCGATGCTCGAGCGTGGGCGCAGGCGCGGCAAAATCATACGTGCGGCGCAAGATCGCCTGGATCTTCGCCAGCAGCACGTTCAGATCAAAGGGCTTGGCGATGAAATCATCCCCGCCCATGTTCATGGCCATGACGATGTTCATATTGTCCGACGCTGAGGAGATGAACACGACCGGCACGTTCGACACGCGCCGCAGCTCCTGACACCAGTGGTAGCCGTTATAAAACGGGAGCGTGATGTCCAGCAGCACGAGCTGCGGATCGAACGCCGTGCACTCGGTGAGCACATTGCGGAAATCCTCCGCGCAGCGCACGTCAAAGCCCCACGTCGTCAGGTGCTTTTGCAGCGCGGCGGCAATGGCCGCGTCATCTTCCACGATAAAAATGCGATGCATACGATCACCCCAAAAAGAAAATAGCAGGTACCGTTCGTACCTGCTATTTTACGATACTTTGCCGTCGATTGCAACGGCTGTGTCAATCCCGGCGGCGGTTGCCATAGAGAATAATCAGCCGCAGCAGCTGCGCGAACGACACCAGCAGCGCCGCGACATACGTCATGGCGGCCGCCCGCAGCACGCTGCGCGCACCGCGCAGCTCATCGTCCGTGAGCAGGTTGCGCGACTCGATGGCAGCCAGCGCCCGACGGGAGGCGTTGAACTCCACCGGCAGCGTCGCCAGCTGGAACACCGTCACAAGGCCGAAGAGCAAAATGCCCGCCCAGACGAGCGCCGTCCAGTTGAAGATCAGCCCCGCAATGAGCAGCGGCCACGAGAGATTGGAGCCAATGCGCGTAGCCGGGATGATAGCCGCGCGGATGCGGATGGGCGCGTAATCGGTCGCGTACTGCACGGCGTGGCCCGCCTCGTGCGCCGCGACGCCGACGGCCGCGATCGACGCGACGCCATACACCTCGTCCGAGAGGCGGATAACCTTCGCCTGCGGGTCGAAGTGGTCGGTGAGCTTGCCGGAGATGTGCTCGATGCGCACGTCGGTGATGCCGTTTGCCTGCAGGATGCGCTGCGCCGCCTGCGCGCCGGTCAGCCCGCTCGTGCAGCGCACGCCGGCATAGCGCGAAAATGCGCTCTTGACCTGGATCTGCGCGATGAGCGCGATGAGCAGCGCCGGCACGACCAGCACCAGATACGTCATATCAAAGCCATAATAATAACCGTTGTACATGGCAGTCATCCTTTCTGATTCGTGCTGCTATTGTACCGCCAAAGCGTGTGCACGTCAACCGGGACAAACTTTGTATATTGTGTGGTTTTTTCCCGAAAAAACATCCCCCCACCGGGCTTGTGCGGCGGTCGTTTTTTGTTATACTTGTGTCAAATACACGATAAAAAGTATGGGCGATCCGATCATGATTGATGCACACGACATTCGATTTTCCTACGACGGGCCGGGCGGCCGCCGCTCCCTCAACGGTGCGCAGCTGCACGTCGCCCCCGGCGAGTTTGTGGCCGTGCTCGGGCACAACGGCTGCGGCAAATCCACGCTCGTCAAGCACTTCAACGCCCTGCTGCCGCTGCAGCACGGCACGCTGACCGTCGACGGCATGGACGCTGCCGACCCCGCCAACCGCTGGGCGCTGCGGCGCAAAGTCGGCATGGTGTTTCAGAACCCGGACAACCAGTTCGTGTCCACGATCGTGGGCGAGGATGTTGCCTTCGGGCTGGAAAACTACGGCGTGCCGGAAAACGAGATCCCCGCGCGCGTGGCTGCGGCGCTCGCCGCCGTGGACATGGCAGGCTATGAAAACCGCGCGACGCACACGCTCTCCGGCGGGCAGAAGCAGCGCGTGGCGCTGGCCGGCGTGCTGGCCCTGTCGCCGGACATTCTGGTGTTCGACGAGGCCACCGCCATGCTCGACCCCGACGGCCGGCAGGAGGTGCTGCGCACGATCCACCGCCTGCACAAAGAGCAGCACAAGACCGTCATCATGATTACACATTATATTGAAGAAGCCATCGGCGCCGACCGCGTCTATCTCATCCACAACGGCAAAATGATCGCCGACGGCACGGCGCGCGAAATGCTCACGCAGCCGGAGCTGCTGGCCGCGGCAGGGCTCACGCCGCCGATGCCGGTGCAGATGTACTACGACCTGAAGCAGGCCGGGATCGTGCTCGCCCGCTGCCCGCTGACGCTCGAGGAACTTGCGGAGGAACTATGCCGATCACAGTAACGAATCTGACGTGTGTCTACGGCGCGGGGACACCCTTTGAGACCACTGCGCTGCGCGATGTGTCCGTCACGGTCGAAAACGGCAGCTTCGTCGGCATCCTCGGCCGCACCGGCTGCGGCAAGTCCACGCTCATCCAGATCATGGCCGGTCTGCTCACGCCGACGGCCGGCACCGTCATGCTCGACGGGCAGGACATCCATGCCCGCCGCTATGACCGCAGCATCCTGCGACGCAAGGTCGGCATCGTGTTCCAGTACCCGGAGTGCCAGCTCTTTGAGACGACCGTGGAAAAGGACGTGGCCTTCGGCCTGAAGCACAGCGGCCTGAGCACCGCCGAAAAGCAGGCGCGCGTGCGCTGGGCGCTCGAGACCGTGGGCTTCTCGTTCGAGAAAGTCCACGACCAGCCGCCGATGGGCCTCTCCGGCGGGGAGAAGCGGCGCGTGGCCATCGCGGGCGTGCTGGCGGCGAAGCCGGAGTATCTGATTCTTGACGAGCCGATCGCGGGGCTCGATCCGCTCGGCCGCGAGGCGTTTTTGCGGCTCATCACCGAGCTCAACCGCGGCGGCATGACCATCCTCATGGTCTCGCACAACGCCGACTGTCTGGGCGCGTATGCGCAGCGGCTGCTCGTGCTGGAGGACGGGCAGCTCGTGCGCGACGGCACGCCGGAGGAGATCTACGCCGACCTCGACTGGATGCGCGCGCACCGGCTGGGCGTGCCGCAGAGCCGCACCGCCGCCGCCCTGCTCCGGCAGGGCGGGCTGGACATTCCACAGGACATCGCAAGCTATAACGCGCTGCTCGCGGCCGTGCTGCGCGCGAAGGGCGGTGGCCGCCCATGAGGGAACACCTGACCGGACAGTTCACCCCCGGCACCTCGATCCTGCACCGGCTGGACGCGCGGGCGAAGTTTTTCGGCTTTCTCATCCTCATCGCCGCCACCGTGTGCACGGACGCCTGGCTCGGCTATGCGCTGCTGCTCGCCGTCACGGCCGCCGTCGTGGCCGTCTGCGGTCTGCCGCTGCGCACCGCACTCGCGTCCGTGGCGCGCATGGGCTGGTTTTTCCTGCTCATCTTTGTGATGAACGCCCTGTTTTTCGCCACCGACGACGCCATCTGGCACTGGTGGATCCTCACGCTGTCCGTGCCCGGCATCGTGCAGGGCGCGCAGGTGACGGTGCGGCTCGCACTCATCCTCGTGATGAGCAACGTGCTCACGTGCACGACGCCGCCGCTCGAGATCACCGGCGCGATCCAGACGTTGCTCAGCCCGCTGCGGCTCGTGCGGCTGCCGGTCGAGGACATTGCGATGATCCTGTCCGTCGCCGTGCAGTTCATCCCGACGCTGCTCGAAGAGACCGACACCATCCGCAAGGCGCAGATCGCGCGCGGCGCGCGCTTTGAAAGCCGCCGCCTGCACGAGCGCGCACAGGCCATGCTGCCGCTGATCGTGCCGATCTTTCTCAGCGCCTTCAAGCGTGCCGACGAGCTCGCTATGGCCATGGAGGCGCGCGGCTACCGCGGCGCGCGCGGCCGCACCCGGAAAAAGTCCGTTCCCCTGCCCCTGAGCGGCTGGGGCGCGCTTGCGCTGTGCGCCCTTGTGTGCGCAGCGGAAATACTCCTGTAAATCCGAAATCAGAAAGGAACCGAAGTCCGATGCAAACCATGTCTACCGTCAAAAAATCCATTATCACCGCCGTGTGCATCGCCCTGTGCTATGTGCTGCCGCTGC
>OIWK01003621.1_pt1 | contig 10481 bp, 9 predicted proteins | sample 1587401 | NCBI WGS metagenome assembly OIWK01 (sample SAMEA3888911, study PRJEB22519) | human gut metagenome | biome: human gut; feature: human-associated habitat; material: faeces | place: Denmark | collected 2009
CAGTCAAGGAGAGCTTCCTGAAGGCGCTGGGGACGGGATTTGCTACGCCCCTGGACAGATTTTATGTGAAATTCCGTAAAGGTTCTGATGTAAGTAATGCCGTGAAGAAAAATGCGATGAAAGTTCCATATATTATACAGAACATAAATCATAAACAGTACCTATGCCGATTACTTTCTGTAAAGGATGAAGGGTACACAGCGGCATTATGCATAGAAAGTCTGGATAAATCTCTCCAGGAAGGAGAGTTATTTTCCACTTTGGAAGTGGAAGAGATAGAAGAATAAACAGGAGGATCGTATCATGCAGCAGGAATTGGAAACCTTAAAAAAATGGATCGACAACAGTGATAACATTGTATTTTTCGGTGGCGCAGGCGTGTCCACGGAGAGTGGGATTCCGGATTTCCGGAGTGTGGACGGTCTCTATAACCAGCAGTATGATTATCCGCCGGAGACGATCTTAAGCCACACATTTTTCAGAAGAAACACGGAAGAGTTTTATCGATTCTACCGGGCTAAGATGCTGGCATTGGATGCAAAGCCCAATGCAGCACACAAGAAGCTGGCTCAATGGGAACAGGAAGGCAAGTTAAAGGCAGTTGTGACTCAGAATATTGACGGTCTTCATCAGGCGGCGGGCAGCAAGATGGTCTATGAACTTCATGGCAGTGTACATCGGAATTACTGTCAGAAATGCGGCGCATTTTACGATGCCAGATATATGCTGGAGAGCAAGGGGATCCCGAAGTGTGAAAAATGCGGAGGTATCATCAAACCGGACGTGGTATTATATGAGGAAGGTCTTGACGATGCGACTATGAGAGGGGCGATCAGAGCCATCAGTCAGACAGATGTGCTGATTATTGGAGGAACCTCTCTGACGGTCTATCCGGCTGCAGGACTGATCGACTATTATAATGGAAATAAACTGGTATTGATCAATAAATCAGTGACACCTATGGACAGCAGAGCAGATCTGCTGGTACAAGGTCCTATCGGTGAAATATTCAGCCAGTTATAAGAAAGAGGAAAATATATGGAATATCAGATCGGTGATATTATTAAACTGAAAAAACCCCATCCATGTGGAAGTCAGGAATGGGAGATCCTGCGTGTTGGTGCAGACTTTCGACTGAAATGCATGGGGTGTGGACATCAGGTTATGGTGTCCCGGAAGCTGGTGGAAAAGAATACCAGAGGAATCCGCAAAGCCTGAAGTTTGTTATTATTCAGAGCTACATTCGTATTTGCAAATACATTCGCAAAATCTGCATTTTCTGCTTGATTTTCAGCAGGAAATATGGTAAAGTCTTTTATTGTGATATATTATAGCTCTGTAATCAGAGAAATTCCTTGCGCATAGCAATATGACCGTGCGCCAGAGACCAGAAGGAGGTAGAAAACATGAATAAGTACGAGTTAGCAGTTGTATTAAGTGCAAAGCTTGAGGAAGAAGAGAGAGCTGCAGCAATCGAGAAGGTACAGGGCTACATCACCCGTTACAACGGCGTTGTTACCAACGTTGATGATTGGGGTAAGAAGAGACTGGCTTATGAGATTCAGAAGTCTAAAGAGGCTTACTATTACTTCATCCAGTTTGATGGTGATGCAGAGTGTCCAGGTGAAGTTGAGAGACACATCCGCATTATGGAACCGGTTGTCAGATATCTTTGCGTTAAGCAGGAAGCGTAAGCAGGGCGCTTAGGCATCAGGCTTAAGCATTTTAGAAAGGGCATGGTTATTAACTATGAATAAAGTTATTTTAATGGGAAGACTTACCCGAGACCCAGAAGTTCGTTACTCACAGGGAGAACGCCAGATGGCTATTGCAAGATATACACTGGCTGTAGATCGCAGAGGACGCGCAAATACATCCAATGGTGAGCAGACAGCTGACTTTATTCAGTGTGTAGCATTTGACCGTTCAGCAGAGTTTGCTGAGAAATATTTTCATCAGGGAACAAAGCTAGTGGTTACCGGACGCATTCAGACCGGCAGCTATACCAATAAGGATGGCCAGAAAGTTTATACGACAGATGTGATTGTTGAGGATCAGGAGTTTGCAGAGAGCAAGTCAGCAAGTGCAGGTTCAGACAATGGCGGTTACAGACCGGCAATGTCTCAGTCCAGACCAGAGCCAGCAAGCGCAGTTGCAAGCGGATTTATGAACATCCCAGACGGCGTAGAAGACGAAGGACTTCCATTTAACTAATGATGTCAAAGACAGACGGAGAAAACGTCCATAATCAAAGCGAAAATCGCTTGATAGATTGAAAATCAAAAAGGAGAGAAGAACATGGCTTACAATAAGGCAGAAAAAACTGATTCCTCCATGAAGAGAAGAGCACCTCGCAGAAGAAAGAAGGTTTGCGTATTCTGTGGAGAGAACAACGGCGTTATCGATTACAAGAACGTTGCAATGTTAAAGAAGTATGTTTCCGAGAGAGGAAAGATCCTTCCGAGAAGAATTACCGGAACTTGTGCAAAGCATCAGAGAGCAATGACCGTAGCTATCAAGAGAGCTCGTCATATCGCACTTATGCCATATACAGTAGAGTAATCAGATATAAAAATAAAAAATCTGGTGTAATAACTAGATTATTGAAAGGAGCGCACGAAAGTGCGCTCTTTTTTTTAGAAGATACAATCACATCAGTTAAGATCAGCAAGGTAGATATCGCCGATGGAGAGGAACTGGAAGGAGCAACTATCCAGCTCATCGATAAAGACAAATGCAGGGGCGGTGCCCTTCGTTTGTAACACAATTGACATATATTTGCATTTGCTTTATCATGGTATTGTATGTGAAAAGTCGCATGCAGAAAGGAAATGTATCAATGAGTGAGAATGTAAATGTATGTGAGTATATAGAATCAAAATGTGTTCATGTTGAGGCAGATTGCTTTGACCTTGAACAGATCATGGAGAGTGGACAATGCTTCAGAATTTATAAACTTTCTTTGCAGGAGCAGGAAAAGCTTTGCAAAAGCATGGGTTTGGAGAATTGTGAAAGCATGGCATGGTATCGAGTCATGGCTGCAGATAAAAAAGTTTTTGTTTGCCAGAATGGTGTCCATCTGATATTCTTTTGCAGCAAAGAGGAATACAAGCAGTTCTGGTGTCATTACTTTGATTTGGATTTTGATTACCGCAGCTATGAAAAGGCAATTGATGCGGATGACAATTATCTAAAGTCTGCATTTGCATATGGAAAAGGTATCCGTATTTTGAACCAGGATCCATGGGAAATGCTCATCACCTTTATAATTTCACAAAGAAAAAATATTCCAGCAATACGTCAGGCAGTGGAAAGCTTATCGACGACATGCGGAACATGTATAGATAAGGAAAATAAGTTTTTTGCATTTCCAACGCCAACGCAGCTAGCAGGATTAAGCTTGTCTGATCTGCAGGATCTTTCTTTGGGATATCGGGCAAAATATGTGTATGAAGCTGCCCAAAAGGTAGCATCCGGGGAATTAGACATAAAAAAATGGGCTATGCTTGGTGATGACGACTTGCATAAAGCACTTCTTTCATGTTATGGCGTTGGTGAAAAGGTTGCAAATTGTGTGGCGCTGTTTGGATATCATCGTATAGGTGCATTTCCGGTAGATGTATGGATTGACCGAATCCAGAAAACCTATTATAATGGAAGCTTCCCAGTAGAAAAATACGAAGGATTTGCCGGTGTCATGCAGCAATATATGTTTTATTACGAAAGAAAAATGGCCACAGATCATTCAAAAAAAGCACGTAAACAGTCGGAAAAATAGAATAATTCATATTTATTTCACACAAAATTTAGCACTCTCACCTTGACAGTGCTAATGAAAAGGGGTATGATACGAATAGGCTAAAATATGCCGAAAGCTTTGGAAATCCAAGGCAGAATGTGAGGTGCTTATGGAAGTAGATGACAGGCCGAACAGGCCAAAAAAACCGATGCTGACCTATTGGGTCATTGCCATCATTGTGTTTTTGCTTTTAAATACATTTGTATTTCCGAATCTGTTTAGACGACAGGTAGAGCAGACGGATTACAGCACATTTCTCCAAATGATCGAGGAAAAGAACATTGGAGAAGTCAGTGTAGAAGATACGCAGATTACCTTCTCAGACAAGAGTGGTGAGCATATTTACAAGACAGGAACAATGAACGATCCTGATCTTGTAAATCGTCTTGAGGAAGCTGGTGCTGTATTTAGTAAGCCAATTGTTCAGCAGATGGGCATGCTTGAATATATGCTGTTAAGCTATATTCTTCCAATTGCGCTTTTTGCTCTTTTGGGATGGTTTCTTTCCAGAAAAATGATGAGCAAGATGGGCGATGGAGAGAGCATGATGACCTTTGGCATGGGCGGCGGCTCCAAGAGCAATGCCAAAGTTTATGTAAAATCCGTTGATGGTATTAAATTTAAAGATGTTGCCGGAGAGGAGGAAGCCAAAGAACTTCTTCAGGAGATCGTTGATTTCCTTCATAATCCGGAAAAGTATCGCGAGATCGGTGCGAAAATGCCAAAAGGTGCGCTTCTTGTAGGCCCTCCTGGAACTGGTAAGACAATGCTTGCCAAAGCAGTAGCTGGTGAAGCAGATGTTCCGTTCTTCTCCATTTCAGGTTCCGAATTTGTTGAGATGTTCGTTGGTATGGGTGCCGCAAAAGTAAGAGATCTGTTTAAACAGGCCAATGAAAAGGCTCCATGTATTGTTTTTATCGACGAGATTGATGCAGTTGGAAAGAAAAGAGAGAGTGGTCAAATCGGCGGCAATGATGAGCGTGAGCAGACGTTAAATCAGCTGCTGTCAGAGATGGATGGTTTTGATGGTTCTAAGGGTGTTGTCATTTTGGCAGCGACAAACCGTCCGGAGTCTCTAGACCCTGCACTTCTTCGTCCAGGCCGTTTTGACCGCCGTATTCCGGTTGAACTGCCTGATCTTAAGGGTCGTGAGGATATTTTGAAGGTACATGCGGCAAAGATTAAGATTGCAGATAATGTTGACTTTAACGCAATTGCGCGAACAGCAGCAGGTGCATCTGGTGCTGAGCTTGCCAACATTGTTAATGAGGCAGCACTTCGTGCCGTCCGTGATGGAAGAAAATTTGCAACACAGACTGATTTAATGGAAAGTGTTGAAGTAGTTATTGCTGGTTATCAGAAAAAGAACCGTATTCTTTCAACGAAAGAAAAACTGATCGTTTCGTATCACGAGGTCGGACATGCGCTTGTAGCAGCGCTACAGACAAATTCCGCACCAGTGCAGAAGATTACTATTATCCCGCGTACATCAGGTGCGCTTGGCTTCACAATGCAGGTTGATGAAGGCGAAAAGTATTTGATGACAAAAGAAGAACTTGAAAACAAGATTGCAACCTTTACCGGAGGACGCGTGGCAGAGGAGCTTGTGTTCGGTGATGTGACAACAGGTGCATCAAACGATATTGAGCAGGCAACTAAGCTTGCACGTGCAATTATCACCAGATATGGCATGAGTGAGTTCGGTATGGTAGCAATGGAAAGCTTAAATAATGTTTACTTAGGTGGAGACACCAGTATGAGCTGTTCACAGGAGACAGCTGCAAAGATCGATGATCTTGTAGTGGCACTTGTGCAGAAGCAGTATGAAAAGGCAAAGAATCTTTTAAATAGTCATATGGACAAGCTTCATGAGATTTCAAAGTTCCTTTATGAGCACGAGACAATTACGGGTGAGGAATTTATGGAAATCTTAAATCGTCCACAGATTGTGGCACAGGATTAAGCACAGATTTTGTCACAAAATAAATGAATTTGACGATGATTGCAAAAGAAATTAAATTTACCGTCATATTTTTGATCAAAAAAATACAAAAAGTTAATAAAATGCTAATTTTATTCATTGTAATTATTAAGAAAATGCGGTAATATAATCTCGTTGCCTTAGAAAAAAAGTATTGCCCACATGGCAGGATTTATTCTGGGAGCAAAAAAACAGCTGTAAAAACAGAAGATACTGTTGTCTAAATTAAGGTACAGAAAGGGATATCGCGATGTTAGAATTAACAAACACAGAACAAGTGATCATGAAATGTATCTGGGAAATTGGTGACAATGTAGCTGTAGCAGACTTATTAGAGCGTCTGAAGACAGAGTATGGTAAAGAGTATGCTAGAACAACAATTAGCGTATTTATGTCCTACCTGCGTGACAAAGGCTATGTAACATATGAAAAGAGAAGTCATGCATATGTTTATAAACCATTAATCTCAGAACAAGATTATCAGAAAGAGTTGATGAAGCGCTATCAGAAGACTAGCTTTAGTGGCTCTGCGGTAGAGTTCATCCGTGCTTATCTTGACAGTCAGGAACTGACAGCCGAAGATCTTAAGGCTATTCGTGAACTGGTTGAGAAGAAGCAGCAGGAAGTAAAGTAAAATACAAAATGAGTAATAAGCAATAAGAAAGGGAATCACCGCAAGGTGGTTCCTTTTTATGTGGCGGGATTGTCAAAAGTGTGGTAAACTGGTATGGTAGAAAAAAACCAGATACACTCGTGATATAGATCTGGATAAAAAATAGACAAAGCAGTACAGGCAAGGGAGGACATGCAATATGGCGAATCGTATCAATAAGATTATTTCGACAAAGGCAAATACATTGTATGCGATGAAAAACCTGATCAAAAAGGCAAGCATTGAGGAAATGTATATCCTTAGAGTTGAAGACTTCTGGCGCAATAAAAATCAAGTCTGCACAGAGATTATGGAAAAATTTGGTGGCTGCAGAATCGTTGTGCGAAGCTCCTCTACGCAGGAAGACTGTATGAAGTCCTCCAATGCAGGACATTATAAAAGTATTCTTGATGTAGATTCAGCGAGTCGTGCGCAGATCGTAGAATCAATCGAGGCTGTAATTCAGTCATATGAAAAAGATATAAAGGGTATTTCAAATGAGCAGATACTGATTCAGCGCCAGGCAATGGACGTGTGTGTCAGCGGTGTTGTCTTTTCACGTGACTTAAAAGGAAAGCGACCATATTATCTTGTTAATTACGATGACTTGGGGTCAACAGACAGTGTAACAAGCGGTCGTGGCGGCAAAACGCTTTGGATTGCGAGAAATGTTTCACTTTATCAGCTTGAGGAGCGCTGGCGCAATTTGATTACAGCAGTAACAGAAGTAGAGAGCATCATAGAGGATATTCCGCTTGATATTGAATTTGCCATAGACAGCCATAATCAGGTGATTCTATTTCAGGTTCGTCCGCTTGCAGCAGGCTATCGTGAAGGACGTTATATTGATGATTATTCTTTCTTTGCAAGAAAGGGCCAGATTCGCCGGGAGTATGAGGAGCACCTTGATGCAATTACAGGAAAGCCGATGAAGCTTTCTGATATGGCTTTTTGGAATCCATCTGAGATCATTGGAAGCAATCCAAGGGCGTTAGATTATTCACTGTACCGCGAGATCATAACGCATCATGCATGGAATGAAGGAATCCGTACATTAGGCTATCGTGCATTTAATGAGGATCTTATGTATCAGGTTGGAAATAAGCCATATATTAACTTGACATATTCCTATTATTCACTGATTCCAGCAAGTATTCCGGAACCGCTCGCACTTCGTCTTGTTCAGTATTATCAGACAAGGCTTGAGGAAGACCTTTCTGCACACGATAAAATTGAGTTTGAGATCATTTTCAGCAGCTATGATTTTATGACGGAAGAAAATTCAAAGAGATTGCTTCGTTATGGTTTTACCGAGGAAGAACGTAAACTTCTTGTGCGCGAAGTAAAAAAGCTTACGATTGATGCTGTAATGAATCAGGAAAAGATTTTAAAAGAAGATCTTGAAGCACTAAAGCGTCTTGAAAATTGCCGTGAGGAAATTGAAAAGTTGTTGTACCAAGATGTGTCAATTGACAGAATCATCGACAGTATTTTGACTTTGTTAAAAGAAATTCGCACAAATGGTACTCCGCAATTTGCCCGCCAGGCAAGACTTGCCTTTATCGCAAGAGCATTTCTTCGCACGCTTGTAGATGCTGGCTACTATACAAGTGAAAATGTGGATACTTTCATGCAGGGAATTTCTACAGTATCATCAGAATTTAACGATGATTTTGAGCGCTTTTCTGAGGGTCTTATAAGCCGCGAGGAGTTTAACTTTAAGTATGGACATCTTCGAAGCGGCACATATGATATTCGTTCAGACCGCTACGATGCGATGAATTTTCGCCCTGCGCCATCGCGTATTAAAAAAGATAAGGTAAAGATTCAAAAAGATCTTGATATCAGTATTTTGACGCAGGCTCTGGAAGATACACAGCTTGATGTGCCTGCAGAGCGTATGGCAAAATTTTGGATCAGCGCAATTGAACAGCGAGAGTATTTTAAATTTGAATTTACAAAATCGCTTAGTATGGTATTAGAACTGATTCGTAAGCTTGGCTCAATTTTGGAGATTCGTACTATAGATTTGTCTTGGCTGTGTGTAGATGACTTTAAGCTATATGAGTCAGGCTGTGATCCAGAAAATTTAAAAAAGCTTTGGATGAAGCTAATCACAAAGCGGCGCCGTTTAAATCATGACAGCCGATTAATTCTTCTTCCAGAAGTTATTTTGTCAGGTGCGAGTGTAGATGTGATTCCTGTGTATGAGGCACGCCCTAATTTCATAACGGCAAAGACAGTCGAGGGCGAGGTAGTGTTGCTTGATGAGGAGCCGGATGCTGATATCACTGGAAAAATTGTTGTAGTGCCAAAGGCTGACCCAGGCTACGAATGGATTTTTACAAAAAATATCAAAGGATTTATCACAAAGTACGGTGGTGCAGCTTCTCATATGGCAATCCGATGCGCAGAATTTAATATTCCGGCAGCAATCGGCTGCGGCGAGAAAATTTACGATACAGTATCACAGCTTGACTATTTGGAGATGGACTGCAGAAATGGTCTGATCAAGGAAGGCATTCAATATACAAATCTCCATGCACTTATCACGCAGAGAGAGGGTGTCAACGATTACGGAGATCCAACTGATATACTAGAGGCTGGATATGTTGAATTTTATGAGTCTATTGGTTTTATTCCGCGTCCTGTTGCAAACCATACTAAAAACTTCGAGCGTCTGTTTGATGAAAAAATAGATCTTTTGATTGTAGTTGGCGGCGGTGCACTTGGACCGCAGTGGTATGACCGTAAACATGAGGAAACGGTACAGCCATATCGTGATAAGATGGAAGAAAAGCTTATTCACTACTGTGTTAATCATGGAATACCGATTATAGGTACATGCCGAGGCATGCAGTATGTGAATGTTCTATTTGGTGGAAAACTGGCATATCATCCTGATTTGCCGTGTCCTAGAGAGCGCGGTGAGGATCATAAGGTACGTTTGCTAAAAGAAAATCGAAGCATTTACGTTAACAATTATCATAAGGATGTCATTTTCGAGGATGCACTTGCAGACTGCTTTGAGCCGCTTGCAATAGATGAAGATAATCACACCATCGAGGCATATCAGTCTGAACAGATGAAGATTTTAGGTGTTCAGTGGCATCCAGAGCGAAAATTTGGCCATGCGGATGGAATTGATGAGACGCGCCGTCTGGTAAGAGATTTTATCTCGAAATTTATTCATTAAGCTAGAGGATATATACCATTTATTAACTAAGAAAAGAGGAAATAAGAGAATATGTACGATATGATTATAGTAGGGGCTGGAACAGCGGGTCTGACAGCAGGAATTTATGCGCTCAGATCTGGCGTTAAGCCGCTTATTCTGGAGTGTGAGGCTATGGGCGGACAGATTACATTGTCTCCATGTGTGGAAAATTATCCAGGTATTGCAAAGATCAGCGGAATGGAGTTTGCAGATGGACTGATGGCACAGTTGACAAATCTTGGCGGTGAGGTTACTTATGGCAAGGTAATTTCGACACGAAAAATAGATAATGGCTTTGAAGTTTGCACTGAAGATGGTGAGACATATGAGGGCAAAAATCTTATTATTGCGTCAGGTGCGGCACATCGTCATCTAGGAATCGAGCGAGAGCAGGAGCTGATTGGAAGAGGAGTTTCTTACTGTGCTGTATGTGACGGACCGTTTTTTAAGGAGAAAACAGCGGCTGTTGTAGGAGGAGGAAGCGCAGCTCTTCAGGATGCGCTGTATCTGGCAGGCATTTGCAGCAAGGTGTATTTGATTCACAGAAGAGATACATTCCGCGCTGAGAAGAGTCTTATTGATCAGGTAATGGCTGAAGAGAATATTGAGTGTGTGATGGAAAGTCGTGTGACTGCACTTATTGGTGAAAAGAAGCTGACAGAACTTGAAGTTACAAATCTTTCAGGTGAAAAGAAGACACTTGTGGCAGATGGCTTATTTGTTGCAATAGGAATGGAGCCTCACAATGAAGTATTTAGAGATCTCGTAGATCTTGACGAGGCTGGATATGTAATTGCCGGTGAAAATTGTAAAACAAGGACACCGGGAGTTT
>OIWK01003639.1_pt1 | contig 10438 bp, 9 predicted proteins | sample 1587401 | NCBI WGS metagenome assembly OIWK01 (sample SAMEA3888911, study PRJEB22519) | human gut metagenome | biome: human gut; feature: human-associated habitat; material: faeces | place: Denmark | collected 2009
TAAATGTTGCAATGTTTGTTTCGTCACTTTCATTATACAACACGAACGATTTAAGATGTCTTTTTTTTTATGCAAAATCACGAACTTGCTCATTTATAGTATTCTATAATAACCAGGCGTCCTTCCACGTCCCGGGAAAGATGCTGTGTTACCATCATATACTCTTCGATGATACCCCTGCAGGAGGTAGCCAGCACACGGGGGAGTGCATTTTCTTTTGCTTCCTCAAGAGAAATATTCAGAAATTCCTGTAAATTCATAAAATGATATTTGGATACGGCGATGGAGTACAGCTGTTTTTCTTCTATTGGCTTGCCATCAAGTGCCAGTTCGTGAAATTTATGCTCTTTGCGGTCCCATACCATGCGCATGCCATGAGAAAACTGGTAAAATTCCGTATGTTCTCCGGTAAGCGCTTCCTCACGCAGAATAAACCGAAGCATCCGTTCCAGCTGAGCACCTGTTACCTTCAGCATGTACACAGGTTCGTCGTAGGGAAGGCATTCCACCAGATCGTGATAATGTACCACAGGTCCTAAGGTGTAGCCTCGTATTTCCCCGGAGCCAAACAGCATCAGATCCACTCCGAGACTGTCCTTCAGAATATCTGCGATCAGATTTCCAAGAGCGGTTTCCTGATTTCGGAAAGGGTGCGTGAGACATTTGGTAAAACGGGTTACAATACGATCATATTTTTTGTCTGTCTCCTGTTTGTACTGGGTGATAAACTGTTCCATTTCTTCATCTTTCTGGCAGGTTTCGTTGTTGATTGGGATAAGCTGCCAGGTAAAACTATCAATGGCATTACGGTCTGTGTCCACCATAATATCGAAACGTCCGATCTGATCAGTACCTGTGCCTGCCTGTACAATGTAGATATCATTTACAAGCACAGGCTCTTCCAGAAATGTATGTGAATGTCCGCCGATAATAACGTCCACACCCCAGGCCGGATCCAGCAGGGCGGCCAGTTTTTTATCCTCCTCGAAGCCGATGTGAGTGAGGAGTACTGTGAAATCAATATCAATGGCATTATAGGCATTGCATATATTGCCCACTTCCTGTGCTGCTTCTCCGATATCTACGAAGGAGCCGATCAGCTCCTCTGCTTTGGTCTGCGCCAACACATCCTCTGTGATTATACCGATGAAAAGAATTTTCATGCCGCCTATCTCGGCAATATAAAGGGGCTGAAACAAACGTTTATGATTAGAACGAATATGGAAGTTTGCATTGATGATGGGAAAATTTGCGCATTTTTCCAGAAACAAAAGATGAGCCAGTCCATAATCTACTTCGTGATTCCCGATCGTGGCTACATCCGGTCCGAGAAGATTCATAATACCGATGGTTGATACGCCTTTGTATTCGGAATCAATAACGGAACCGCGAAACATATCTCCGGAAATGGCATAAAGTACATTTTTTTCCTGACGGCGCACCATATTTACATAGCCGGAAAGAAGTGATACCCCTCCTACCAGCTTTTCATCAATCTGTTCAGCCAGAAAATCTCCATGCATATCATTGGAGTGAAGAATTGTTAATTCTTTCAGATTTTTCATAAGATATCAACCTCGCTTTCTATAATGCCATAGTCGGAGGCTTTTGCCCCTAACATCATTTTAGCATGCCTTGCAGAGGTTCTTCAATAGGTATGGTTAAAATGTACAGGAAACTAATTTTTTGACACATTTTCATAATAAAAATGACTATCGAAACAATTGTGGAAATGGTAAATTATAGTCAAATAAAACAACCGTGATTCTTAAATGAAAGGAGAATTAAACATGAAACTATAAATGAGCAAATTTGAAAAAATGCACAAAACTATCCTGCTAGCGAGCGGATATATCCCCTCTTATACAAGAACCGAATTAACCGATGCCTTACATAAAATATTTGATTTTAGAACGGATCATGAATTCATTACTAAAGCAGATATGCGGACCCTCATCAAGAATACAAAACAGCTAAAATCAAAGCAAGAATAATATAGTACATATCGCTGCAAAAAGAAAAACGGCCACAACACCCATATTTACTGGGTTTGTAGCCGTTTTGTCACCTTGCAACTGTCAAAGATGGGATTATGACACTATAAGCTGCGATTTGCAAGCACCATGTTATCTGTCGTTTTCTTCCTTTTTTACAAAATAAACCGTATCAATTCCTTCTCCCCGGTCATCCTTCAGCCGCCTGACAAGACCATATCCCAGTTTGTCCAAAATATGCTCCTGTGCCCCGTTTGTAGACCAGGTACGGAGAGTAATCCGGCTTCCCGGAAATTTTGCCGCGATGTCCTTTTCTGCTTCTGCATACATTACCTCCGAAATTCCCTGTCCCCGGTAATCCGGCCAGACGCAGAGGGTGGTCAGATAGCAGGAATCCGGATATGCTTCCAGATTCTCACAGTTAAAATGATCCTTCCAGGTCATAAAGGCCCGCACAACTCCCTCTTCCTTCCACAGCACCACATGCTGACTGCAGATATTCTCCAGATATTCTGCAATTCCATCCGTCTTTTCTTCTGTCTCGGCCCAGTTCGTCTGGGATGTACTGTTGCGGTGGGAAAGCGGCGGAACAAAATCCTGATCGCACAGCTCCAGCAGCTGCCGGATTTCTTCTCTCTCTTTTTGATCCTCTATCCCGTCCCTTACAACGATTCTGCTCTCACAGCACATCCAGGGAAGCCGGCATACGAGTGCTGCTGCTGCACACATGCCATCTTCTACGCTGGCGGCATCGAGCCATTCTTCTCTGGTATGTGCTCCCCCGCCCCGGCAGAAACCAACGCAGATGGCAGGAATATGCCGCGACAATGGGATATTACAGTCTGTGGATGCTTCGGAGCATACCGGCTCTTCCCCATCGGCTGCCTTCAGCGTTTTCTGTGCACACCGCGTCATACGCGCCATCTGGACAGGATCGGTTTCTCTTGCGCACGGCCGCTTTCCGACGAGCTCACAGGAATACTGTACCTCATCACTCTGGCGTGCTGCTATGGTCTCCTCCAGATATGTTTCGCAGGCTTCCAGACTCCGGTAATCTTCCGAACGGAATTCAAACAGCATGAAGGCATCCTGCGCAATCGTATTGACGGAGGTTCCTCCCTCTATTTTTCCCACATTGTATGTCGTATGAGATGCTGCATCCGTCTGACAACGGTAAAGCTCTCCGATCAGGCCCGCAAGCTCTGCAATGGCATTTTTTCTTCCGAAATTCAGAAAGGAATGACCGCCCTTTGTTTTTGCCGAAATCCGATATCGGACAGATCCGATGCAGATGGGATACATTTTATCCCGATACAGATCAAAGGCTGCCATTCCGCACAGATTTTCTTCATAATGGTCGACAAGTGCGCGGACGCCGCAGAGATTGCCAAGCCCTTCTTCTCCCAGATCCGCTGCAAAAATCAGACCACAGGGAAGTTCCGGCTCTGTCTCATGAACGTATTTTGCCGCCATCAGAAGCATCACGACATTCACGGTATCGTCTGTGATGCCGGGACAACGCCATATCATTCCGTCTTCTTTGATTTCCAGCGGTTCCTCCAGCGAAAACACGGTGTCCAGATGCGCCGTATACAGAACCTTCTTTTTCTGTTCCGGCCGATACTCCCAGATTACATTTCCAAGCTCATCCGTATGAACCGATTCCATGCCCTGCCGTTTCATCCACTCCACACAGTATGCGATTCTCTGCTCCTCTTTTCCCGTTTCCGTCGGGGTCAGTGTCAGCTCCCGCAGCGTCTGCAGCGCAAGTTCTTTGTTGTTCCGGCAAAACTTTCGGTATTCGTCTTCTATTTCCCATTTTTTACGCATGAAGTACAATCCTTCCTTCTTTGTATTCCCATTCTGTTCCATATCTTCTGCTCACGCGGGTGAGATATTCTGCAATTTTTTCTGCTGTTTTTTCGTCTGCCACATACGGAATATTTTTTTCTGCATTTTCCCTGTCCATACCAAGCTCGACCGGCAGCAGCTCCAGATGTGTGCATTTTCCCTGACAGATTTCGAAATACGGCAGCACGCTCCGATAGACCTCAGGAATTTCATAGAGAGAATGCGAGGACTGCTCCTGCCGCCTGGCAATTCCGATGGATGCTACTGTATGAATATTCAGACCATATTTTTCCATGTAGTCTGCAGGCAGAAGGCGTACATACTGATTTTCAAAGATAAAATTTCCGAGACAGTAGAAAATCGGACAGTCATGATACAGTTCGATTCCCTTCAGCTGATGCGTTCCGCCCCCGATCACCGCGCTGGCGCCCGCATCGATGCAGGCGTGCGCAAATTCTTCCAGAAAATAATCCGCTTCCTCATCGTTGTCCTTGCGGATTTCATGCGAATGTACCATGACCAGGACTGCCTCACATGTCATCTTTGCTTCCCGGATTGCATCGACGGTGCGTTTCACATCGATCGGATTCGGGCTGGAGCTTCTTCCCTCTGTTCCATCCTTGCTGATTTCAAACATTTTCCCGCCAAATTCCATGACACTCTCGGGAAGCGGAGCGATAAATCCCTCCTGCCGGTGCAGATCCCGCAGTCCGTTGATTCCGGTCACCTCTGCAATCTCCGCGAGATCCTGCGCATGTTTTTCCGTAATGGTATATTTTTCCGAAAAGCGCAGCGGATTTAAGCCCGGCCGGCCCGGCTGCCGTTCCGTCTGGCTTCCCGCCCTGGCTGCATTCTCAAAGGTAGAACAGATATCAATCACCGCAATCTGTCCCGCCGTTGTGTCCAGAATGGCAGGACGCGATGCTTCATAAAGATTTTTTCCTGCTCCGGCATACGCCACGTCCTTTTTTTCAGTTCACAGATCGTAGACGCCAGTCCTTCATAGGAATAATCCATTGTATGATTATTCGAAATCCCAAGAAAATTAAAACCGTAACGCAGGGTATCTTCCAGACACTTCGCATCTGCCGTCAGCCATGTTCCGCCGGAGTACGCCGATGCGTAACAGCTGCCGTCCGATATCGTTGTTTCCAGATTTGCCATCCGAACCTCTCCCTGCATCAGAAATTCGCGAATCGGCAAAACATCCTGATATCCCGGCAGAAGCCGTTTCATAATCAGAATATCACCTGCCGCCGATACTCTTATTGTTCTGTTCATTCTTTTTTGCCTCCCGAACGATTCCTGCTCTCTGCTTTTGGAATCGCATCTTTATCCATTCTCATTTTTTCGTAACGGTTCAAAAGTCCCATCCCGGTTTTTCTTTTCTCTTACATGGTTCCAAATCGTTACCTTTTTTCTCTGTATCTGCAGCTTCTTTCTACCAGATCCGCAAAAAGACGGTTCATCTCCGGCGCTGTGTGAATCAGCCCTTCCGGATGCCACTGTACGCCCACAATCTGTCCGTTGCTGCTTTCAATCGCCTCGATCGTACCATCCGGCGCCGTTGCTGAAACCAGGATGTCCTCTCCCGGCGTACGGACTGCCTGATGATGCATGGAGTTTACCGCATGAGTGCCTGCCCCGAGAATTTCTGCCAGATGGGTTCCCTCTTTAATTTCCACATGGTGATGCAGATATGACCGCTCCAGGGACTGCAGATGCAAAATTGTGGTTTCCTTCTGTGTATAAATATCCTGGTACAGATCACCGCCGCACAGGACATTTAAAAACTGAATTCCCTTGCAGATGCCAAGCATAGGCATTCCCATCTCTTTTGCTGCCCGTCCAAGTGCAAACCAGGCCTCGTCGATCTCCGGACGGATCGTCTGGATCTGCGGTTTTGGCTCTTCCCCATAATACCACGGATTTAAGTCCTCTCCGCCAGGAACCAGAATGCCGTCGCACACGGCAAGTATGCCTTCCGGATCCGCTTTCATGGCAACTGCCGGAATTGCCATCGGAATTCCGCCGTTGTTCAGAACACCTTCGATGTAATCACTGTTGACATACATTCTCTCCGCACTCGAAAAAAGTCCCGGCTGTGTTTTATACGTATTTCCCAAGATTCCAATGATCGGTTTTTCCACTTGTAAACTCTCCTTTTTTTACCAGATATGCCGAAAACGGCTTCACCTTTCCTGTGAACCCGCTTCCGGCATGCTTTTTCTTTCGTTATCGAATATTTTACAGTACATCCTGATGGCAGATATGACGGATCTTTTCTTCATCCAATGCCCGGATCACATTTGCTGCCATCGCACTTGCCGCTTCAAGATCTTCTCTTGCACAGAAATTATAATGGCTGTGCGCATAGCGGGATGGAACACCAAGCACCAGACACGGAACTGCTTTTCCTGTCACGCTGATTTTTGCTGCGTTTGTGCTTCCGCCTCTTCTTACGCTCTCCTGGTATTTGATGCCGCATTTTGCTGCCACTTCCTCAGCCAGTGAAATAAACTGCGTATTGGAAATATAGCTGTTGTCCAGAATACGGATCTGAACACCCTTTTTCATGCATCCCTGTGCCTGTCCTGCGCTGATGAAAAAGTCATCGGAAGGAGATCCTTCAAATACAATGGCAAGGTCCGGTTTTACAATCTGGCTCGTCACCACAGCACCGCGGGTTCCGACCTCCTCCTGCGCTGCAAAGGCGCCGACAACATTAACCGCAAGAGAAGCCTGCTCCTTTTCCAGCTGTTTCATCGTATCTACGATGCACGCGCAGCCGGCACGGTTGTCAAAGGCTTTTCCGAAGCAGATTTCATGCTCTGCATCGTATTCAAAGGTCACATCCGGCATCATCGGATCGCCGATATGGATTCCGAAAACATTTTCAACCTCCTCGCGGCTGGTTGCTCCGACATCCACATACATTTTTTCAATTTCCAGAGTCTGACTGCTGCGTTCCGCTGTTGTCATGAAATGAACCGGTTTTGCGCAGATAATACCATGTACCATCTTTCCGGATCTGGTGCGGATCCATACCGCATGTGCCGGAAGGCTGGTAAGGTGGAAGCCGCCAAGCATGATAATGCCGAGGCATCCGTTGTCCTGGATATTCTGTACCATAAAACCGCATGCGTCCAGATGGGCATCCAGCTGGATGACCGGACGGGAATCCTGCTCGGTTCCCGGCATCCGCACATACAGGTTATTCATTGCGTCATTTTCCACATCAAATTCTTTGCAGTAATCTGCAATGGTACGGATAACATCCTCCTCAAATCCACTTGGTCCAAATGCATCGGAAAGCTTGCCAAACATTTCTATATCCATTGTTTTATCCTCTTTTCTTTGGTTTTCTATCAGATTTATATTCTTAATATACAACAAAGCAATGTGCTGTGACAATATCCATCCAGCGATCTGTCTCCAGCTTATTTGTGAAGGTATCTACCTTCTGCATTCCCGGATAAAACGACATCGTGTACGCTTTTTTCCAGTCTTTGTAAGTTACCTCATACGTAAAGTGCTCCGGGAGAGCCACCTGGCACTCTTTTTTCTGTCCGGTAACTGCCTTTTTTACCCCTTCGCGGATTTCGGAAATCACTTTTTCTTTCGCTTTGCACCACGTTGCCGCACCGACACCATGCTTCGTTTCCACTGTCGTAATGCCCGGAATCAGTTCTTTCGCCTGCCGGCAGATCTCTTCATCTCCGGAAAGAAACAGCACCGGTACGTGATGTGATGCTGCCGTATAGCTGTTCAGCATACACTCGCTCATCACTTTTCCATTCAGGTGAATATACAGGCTGTTTCCTGTCGATGTGTGGCTGATCGAAAAATTCGGATCTCCTGCCGGTGCATGGTAGCCAAGATACAGTACGCCGTCATAGCTGTCGTCGATGCCATACATCATATTGTACGGATGACCGCTCTTTCCCCGGATCAAGGTGACATACTCCGGCATTTTCAGCGGATCAATGTTGGATGCATCTCCATGACCGTCCTTTACAACGATCTCATCCGCACCCGCTTCATGTGCCGCTTCGCATGCCGCAACGACCTCTTCGGTCATCTCCTCTGCGAATCTCTGGTATACGCTTTCCTTCTTATGTGTTTCATCGGTCAGTGCCACTCCGACACAGCCCTCGATGTCTGCACTGATAAAAAGCTTCATTTCTGCTGTTCCCTTCTTTCTTTATCATAAAGATGACAATATACATAATGTCCGTCATCCAATTCATACCGCTCCGGCGCCTGTGTTTTGCAGCATTCCATGCATTTTGGACATCTGGTATGGAATTTGCAGCCTGTCGGCGGCTTGTGGGCGGACGGGATGCTTCCCTCCAGCAGAATTCTTTCTCTTTTTGCCGTCGGATCCGGAACCGGAACTGCGGAAAGCAGTGCCTGCGTATACGGATGCATCGGATTGCTGTAAATTTTCTCTTTTTCTCCGACTTCCACGAAATTACCGAGATACATAACGCCAACACGGTCACTGATGTATTCCACAACGCTCAGGTCATGTGCCACAAAAATGTAGGTCAGATCCAGATCATGCTTCAGTTCATTTAAAAGATTCAGGACCTGCGCCTGAATGGACACATCCAGTGCCGAAACCGGTTCGTCTGCGATGATCAGAGACGGTTCTACCGCAAGTGCGCGGGCAATTCCGATTCTCTGACGCTGACCGCCGGAAAATTCATGTGGATAACGGTTTGCATGGTAGTCATCCAGTCCTACCCTGTGCAAAAGATCCAGCACTTTCTTTTCCAGATCCGCTTTATCCTGATACAGATGATGCACCAGCAGCGGCTCTGCAATGATGTCAAAAACGGACATCCGTGGATTCAGGGACGCATACGGATCCTGAAAAACCATCTGTACCTTTTTCCGGACGGAACGCATTCTCCGGTCATTGTATTCTGTAATATCTTCGCCATCCAGACACACATGACCCGATGTCAGATTTTCCAGTTTGCAGACGCCTCTTCCCAGTGTGGATTTTCCGCAGCCGGACTCGCCTACAATTCCGAACACCTCGCCTTTTTTTACCTCAAAGGTAACTCCGTCTACCGCTTTGACGAATTCCTTTTTTCCAAATCCGCTTCCGGCAACCGGATAATAAATTTTCAAATCCTCTACTCTAAGTAATGTATCCGACATCCTAGTCACCTGCCTTCTCTACGTGGTCTGTTTTGAGCTGTCCGCTTTCGCAGAGCCAGCATCTGCTGATATGGCCTTCCTCGATCTGGAAAAATCCCGGTTCTGCCTCGCGGCATTTTTCCGAAGCGTATGGACATCGCGGCGCAAATTTGCAGCCTTTCGGCATATATTTCGGGTTCGGAACATTTCCCGGAATCGACTTCAGTTCTTTTCCGGCATCTCCCAGTCTCGGAATCGATCCCAGCAGTCCCTTCGTATACGGGTGGGACGGATTGGCGAAAATTGTTTTTACATCTCCCCGCTCTACCACGCGGCCACAGTACATAACGGCAACATCATCGCAGACCTCTGCAACAACGCCAAGATCATGTGTAATAAACAGGATCGATGTACCCGTCTCTTTTTTCAGCTGGTTCATCAGATCCAGTATCTGTGCCTGAATCGTTACATCCAGTGCGGTCGTCGGCTCATCCGCGATCAGGATTTCCGGCTTACATACAAGTGCCATGGCAATCATGACCCTCTGTCTCTGGCCGCCGGAAAGCTGGAACGGATACTCCTTCATCATATGCTCCACACGCGGAACGCCCGTTTTCCGGAGCATGTCCTCTGCCTTTTTCAGTGCCTCTTTTTTTGATATTTTTTCATGCCAGCAATAGAAAGAATGTTTTCCTTCCTCATATACTTTTATTCAGAAAATACGTCGAATACTTCAACCTTATATTATCATTTTTTTAATTTGAAGCACTCCAAAACACTCTAAAACCATAGATTTTTCAAATGATTTCAGCTTCGATTTTGACCCCAATTTTGACCCCAATTTTTCCACTCTGAACCGGTTTGAAACGGTTCAAAACAGCATTTTTTCTCTCCACCAGACAGCAAAAAACCCCGGAAATCAAGGATTTCCAGGGTTTTTTAAATATGGACCTGAGGGGAATCGAACCCCTGTCCGAAAGCCTATCCATTCAGGCATCTCCCATTACAGTCATTCTTTTGACATTCCCTTAACCCGACGCCGGATGACAGGCTTCAGACCTCAGTAGCTTCATAAATTCTTTTTTCTTCTCAAAGCTTTGAAGAAAAAGTGCCCCGCTAAGTTTGATGCCGGGATCTAAGCTGCGGGAGACTCAGAAACCGACAGCTGCCATTAGGCAGCGTACGCTAAATTTTCGTCTGCGTTTAAATTTAATTTCCAGGTTGGTGACGCAGTCCCAGAGCTGCGAATGGCTTCCCAAACTTCAAAACCCCCGTCGAAACCAGTACAAGCCCTAATCGTATATAATAGGTATTGCTGGTGCGCAGACGAAGTTTGTGTAATTGTGCTTTCGCTAGAGCGTGTTTGAAAAAGGCTTTCTGCAAGATATGCGTCACAATTTGTGGGAGATTTTGTCCGGATGAGGGCGTCGTAGCGGGCTACG
>OIWK01003645.1_pt1 | contig 10411 bp, 8 predicted proteins | sample 1587401 | NCBI WGS metagenome assembly OIWK01 (sample SAMEA3888911, study PRJEB22519) | human gut metagenome | biome: human gut; feature: human-associated habitat; material: faeces | place: Denmark | collected 2009
GTGCTGCTCCGGCGACTTGGCTGACGTGAAGGTGAAGAGCTGCGATATCGAGGCTTGGAGCCCCCGTCAGCAGAAGTATTTCGAGGTGTGCTCCTGCTCCAACCTGGGCGACGCACAGGCGCGCCGTCTGCGGATTCGCTACAAAGACGAAAACGGCAAGATGCAGCTGTGCCATACGCTGAACAACACCTGCGTTGCACCTCCCCGTATGCTGATTGCATTCCTGGAAAACCATCTGCAGGCAGACGGCACCGTGACCATTCCCGAAGTGCTGTGGCCTTACATGGGCGGCACCAAGGTTCTGGTTCCCAACAAGAAGTAAGTTTCTGGAATTTCGATACAGAAATCGAATTTCAGCCGAAAAGCCGGAATCAGAAATAAATCCGCAATTTCCATTGAGAATCGGAGAAGTTATGAAACTTCTCCGATTCCGTCGTTTATGGGTTTTGCTTAATTTTTGTCAATTTTCTATGTGTTTTGCATAGATTTCAAAGCAAAAGAGGTTCATTATGAAAATATTAAAGCAACTTACCATCATTCTGTTTATTTCGTTTCTGGGAGAGGCGCTCCATCAGATTTTGCCCCTGCCCATTCCCTCCAGTATTTACGGTCTGCTCTTGATGCTGGGCGCGCTGTGCGCGCACATTGTAAAGCTGGAAGACGTCAAAATCGCGGGCACTTTCTTTCTGGACACCATGACCGTGTTTTTCATTCCCATTACCGTGGTTTCCTGGTCAAAGCTGGAGGAAATGCTGGTGCCCGCGGTGCTGACCATTACCGTTTCCACGCTGATTGTCATGGCTGTCAGCGGTATCTTTACCCAAAAGGTTGTAGACCGGAAGGAGGCACGGGACCATGAGTGAGCTATTTACCACCTCAGCCATTTTCGGCTGCGCTCTGAGCCTGCTGGCATTTATGGCAGGCAACTGGCTGAAAAATAAATTTCACAGTCCCATTTTCAATCCGCTGATGATTGCGGTGATTCTGTGTATTCTGTTTCTGGTGTTTACCGGCACGGATTATGAAACCTATTACAACAGCGCACGATATCTGGGGTGGTTCCTGACCCCCGCTACGGTGTGTTTGGCCATTCCCCTGTATGAACAGCTGTCCACTCTGAAAAACAATCTCCACGCCATTCTGGCGGGGATTCTCAGCGGTGTGGCAGCCTCCATGCTCACCGTTTTGGCCATTGCCCTGCTGTTTCATCTGTCCCACGCGCAGTATGTGACCCTGCTGCCCAAGTCGGTCACAAGCCCCATCGGTATGGGTATTGCAGAGGAATTGGGCGGCTATCCCGCCATCACCGTGCCGGTGGTGATTCTCACCGGTCTGGTGGGCAATATCGTCTGCGAGCCGTTTCTCAAGCTCCTGCACATTACCAGCCCCATTGCAAAGGGCATTGCCCTCGGTTCCTCTTCCCATGCGTTGGGCACCGCAAAGGCCATGGAGATGGGCGAAGTGGAGGGCGCTATGGCAAGCTTGTCCATTGCCACCTCCGGTCTGCTGACCGTTGTTGGCGCCAGCATCTTTGCAAATTTCATCTAATCCGAATGGAAAAACACTCCCTTGCGGCTCGCCGCAAGGGAGTGTTTGCTGTTTTATGCAGTTTTATGGGGATTCGGGGCTTATTTCACCGCGGCAAGAATTTCCCGGACAATTTCCTCCAACGTCTTGCCCTCGCAGGAAATGGTCACGTCCGTGACCTGCTCATAAATGGGCACCCGCTCCAGAAACAGGTCGTAAATGGTTTCCCCCGGACCGAATGCCACGCCCCGGGTATCCAGATTGGTCAGACGCTTGTCCAAGGTGGGGAAGTCATACTGCAGGTACACGAACACACCGTTGTTCCGCAGATTTTCCATAGCCTCCTTGCCGTAAACCACGCTGCCGCCAGTGGCAATCACCGTATTTTCCACGTGAACTCCGGCGCAGACCTGATTTTCAATCACCAGAAAAGGCTCCTTGCCCTCCCGGTTCAAGGTCACCTGCAGCGGTTCTCCCGTGAATGCCTGAATGGAATCGTCGGTATCCAGAAACTCCATGCCCGCTGCCGCAGCCAAGGCTTTTCCCACTGTGCTTTTGCCCGAGCCGGGCATGCCAATCAAAACAATGTTTTTCATTTGAAAATTTTCTCCGGGGTCAGATTTTTGAAGTCCTTGTTCCAAGTCACGTCCGCCTCGTCAATCCAGCTGTTCAGCAAGCGGCTGAACACACTGGCAGAGGCATAATCGCCGATGGTGTAGCTGGTGGAATCGTCCACGTAGGTCACCAGGCTGTCTCGGGTGGTGGGCAGACGGAGAATGATGTGATAGCCGTAATCGGTCTGCACCAAGTCGCTCAGACCGTACTCGTCCAAGCCCTGTGCAGCGGTTTCAAATTCTTCTACCATTTCGCCGGATTTGAACGTAAAGCCGTCGGGATAGTAGGGCAGACCGGTGTCCTCGCTGTACTGATTCATCAGTTCATCGAACTTGGCGCACAGGGCATCGGGATCGTCCTTCACTTCCTGCAGCTGCGTCAGAATCAGCGTTGCCAAGGCGGTTTTTCCTGCCAAATCCTCGCCGGTCATGGTGCTGCCGTCGGCGGTCTGGGTGGAAATCAGAATGTGTTTCACGGTGGTATAGCCTTCATCGTCAATGAACGACTGAATGTCCTCGTCCGTGAGGTTTTCTCCCCGGGTGCCGCAGGTCTGGGCAAATGCCTTGTCATAGATGATGCCCACCTCGTTGAAGTAGTTGTACACGTCCCGAGTCAGATACATCTTGGACAGTGCCTGGTCAAACGCCTCGTCCGTGGGGTTCTCCCCGCAGAACTTCGTCATATCCGAGGAAAGCTGAGCGTCCAGGGTTTCCTGGTCCGCTGCGTCCAAGGCAATGCCCAAATCCGCCGCTTTCGTGCTCAGCACATGGAACTGCATGCAGCTGTCCACCGCGGTCTGCCAGACGTATTCTGCGTTGGTCTGCTCCGGGGAGGCGGTGCTGTTGGCTGTCCAATCCATTTTGCCGTCCTTGTCATAGTACTGAATCTGGTAGGCAATGTTATACAGACGGTAGAAAAATTCGGACCATGTGACGTCCGTGCCGTTGACGGTCATCACCACATCGGTGGCGGCATGCTTGGCAAAGGCGGTATCCGGGTCCAGAACCGCAGGCTCCGTTTTTCCGCAGCCTGCCAGCAGGCTCAATCCCAGCATAGGCGCCAAAATCCGGGCTGTTGTATTTCGTTTCATAGGGAAATCTCCTTCAATTCTTCCGCAAATTTCAAAAAGGGCCGGACCGTTTTGGCCCGGCCCCGTGGAAAGAATAGGGTCAGTATAGCACATTTTATTCCGATTGACTATGTTTTTCCGCACATTCCAGCCAATCCCGGACAAATTTCCGGGCTTGGTCCAAGGTGTGAATCTTTCGGTCAAGCAGCAGGCTCACACCGGGCAATTTTCCCGGCACCACCTGAATCCGGCCCCGATAGTCCGGGCGTCCGTTCAGCTCCGTCACGATTTCCATGCGGAATGCGTCCGGCTGCAGCTGAATCTGCAAACGGCCGGATTTCTGGCTGATGTCCGTCATGCCCGCTCTGCCTGCATCGCTGCGCAGCAGCGCCACGCTCACCAGTGCGTTGACGCAGGAGGGTGGGTCGCCGTATCGGTCGATCAGCTCGTCTACCATGTCGTCCGCCTCTTCCTCGCTGCGAATCAGGGCAATGCGGCGGTACAAATCCATTCGCTGAGCGGACGAGGGCACATAGCTTTCCGGAATATTGGCGGAAATGGCCAAATCCGCGGAGCATTCCGCCCGGATTTCCACCGGCTCGCCCCGCTCCTCCCGTACCGCCTCTTCCAACAGCCGGAGATACATATCGTAGCCCACATCAATCATGTGACCGGACTGCTCGGCACCCAACAGGTTGCCCGCGCCCCGGATTTCCAAATCCCGCATGGCAATCCGCATGCCGGAATTGAATTCCGCAAACTCCCGAATGGCGTTCAGCCGCTTTTCCGCGTCCTCCGTAAGCACTTTATCCCGCTGATAGGTGAGGTAGGCGCTGGCGCGGCGGGAAGACCGGCCCACACGGCCCCGAATCTGGTGCAGCTGCGCCAGACCCAAGCGGTCTGCGTCTTCAATGATGATGGTGTTCACGTTGGGAATATCCACACCGGTTTCAATGATGGTGGTACACACCAGAATCTGAATTTCCCCGTTGGACACCGCCTCCATGGTCCGGGAAAGCTCTTCCTCCGACATCTGACCGTGGGCAACCCCCACGGTGGCGTCCGGCAGCTTTTCCATAATACGGCTTGCTGTGCGCTCGATGGTGGCAATTCGGTTGTGCAGGTAGTATACCTGCCCCCCTCGCTGGAGCTCCCGCTCCATGGCGTCGCACACAACGCCCCAGTCATGCTCCATCACATAGGTCTGCACCGGCAGACGGTCCTGGGGCGGCTCTTCCAGTACGGAAAGGTCCCGAATCCCCGACAATGCCATGTTCAAGGTCCGGGGAATGGGGGTTGCGCTCAGCGTCAGCACGTCCACGGATTTGCTCAGCTCCTTGATGTGTTCCTTATGGGTCACGCCGAATCGCTGCTCCTCGTCCACCACCAAAAGACCCAGATTCCGGAATTTCACATCCTTTTGCAGCAGACGGTGGGTGCCGATGACAATATCGCAGGCACCGGTTTCCAAATCCTTCAGGGTCTGTTTCACCTGCGCCGGAGTCCGGTAGCGGTTCAGAATCTGAATGTTGACCGGATACCCGAAAAATCGACGGAGCGCCGTCTGGTAATGCTGCTGGGTCAGCACCGTGGTAGGCGCCAACATGGCTGCCTGCTTGCCGTCCAACACGCACTTCATGATGGCACGGAGGGCCACCTCTGTTTTTCCGAATCCCACGTCGCCGCACAGCAGACGGTCCATGGGCAGGGGTTTTTCCATATCCGCCTTGATTTCCGCAATGCACCGGAGCTGGTCATCGGTTTCCGGGTACTCAAAGCGCTCCTCGAACTCCGTCTGCCACTCGCTGTCCGGGGAAAAGGCAAAGCCCTTTGCCTGCTGTCGGGCGGCATACAGCGCGGTCAGTTCCTTGGCGATGTGTTTCACGGCGGATTTCGTGCGGGTTTTCACCTTGGTCCAGTCCGTGCCGCCCATTTTGGACAGTTTCATGGGCTTGCCGTTGTCCTCACCGCCGCCCACGTATTTGCTGACCAAATCCAGCTGCGTAGCGGGAACATAGAGAATGTCCGTACCCGCGTAGCAGATTTTGATATAATCTTTCTCAGCACCGTCCACCTTCATATTCACCACGCCGGCGAACCGGCCGATGCCGTGGTGCTCGTGGACCACCAAATCCCCCACCTGCAAATCCGAGCAGGAACCGATGGCCAAGGAATTCTGGGTGTTGAATTTTTTCCGTTTGGTCCGCTGTTTGCCGGATTTCAGAATCTGGGTATCCGTCATTACGGCAAATTTGGCCTCCGGGTATTCCATACCCGCGCTCAAACCGCCGGGGGAGACCGTACAGACTCCTGCCGGACCTACGGCGCCGGGAGTGGCGGAAAAGACCGCATTGACCCCGCTGCGCTGCAAATATTCCGTGAGAATACGGCCCCGGCGCTCGTCCGTGGCCAACATGGAAATGGCATAGCCCCGGTCCAGAAACTGCTTTGCATCTTCCATGGCCGTTTGGGAGCTGCCGCCGTAAGAGGGCAGCTGCCGGGCGGTCAGACCGATGATGGTTTTCGGCTCCATGGGATACCGGCCCACCGTGAATGCGTCTGCCATGACCACGGGAAATTCCCGGATTTGCCGGACTGCCTTTTCCCAAGGCAGGGCGAATTCCGCAATGGCTGCCACCATGGTGCCGCTGCGCACCTGCAGCTTGATGTCATCGCCCACCTGCTTTTCGTATTTCTTTGCCCGCTCCGTGATTTTTCCCGGCTGATTCAGCATCAGCCACGCGTCAAAGGGCAAATAATCCAGCACCGTGGCGAATTCCCCCTGAATCCAGCCCATATACCGGTCCGCGTCCCGAATCAGAACGCCGGCCCGGAGCTTTTCTGCGTCTTCCCGGAGGGTGGCCGCCAGTTTTTGGGCGCTGTCGGAGGTTTTCTTTGCGGCATGGCGCTTTGCCTGCTGCTCCAAGTGCTCCGCCAATGCCATCGGTCCTCCCTCATACAAGCTGGGCAGGGTTTCCGCCGCGGGGAGAATCACACATTCTTCCAATGGGTCGGTGCGGCGCTGACTTTCCGTGTCAAACAGACCCATGGAGTCCACGTCGTCGCCCCAAAACTCGCAGCGCACGGGCTGGGCATAGCCGGGGGTGAAGAAATCCAGAATGCCGCCCCGGCGGGAAAACTGGCCCGGACCTTCCACCTGCTCGGTGCGCTGAAATCCGCAGAGCACCAGACGTTTTTCCGCCTCTTCCGGGGGCAGGGTATCCCCCAAGCGAATGCGGAATGCCGCCTGCCGCAGCTTTTCCGGGGGAATGGTCCGCTGGAGCAGACCGCCCGCCGTGGCTACCATAGCTTTCGGCGCCGGGTCGGACAGCAGGGAAAAGAGGGTACCCAGCCGTTTTTGCTCTTCCTGCCGGGAAACCGCGTCTGCCGCGGTAAAGGTAAACTCCCGGGCGGTGAGCACGGGAACCTCTTCTCCCAGAAATGCGCCCAGATCCCGGGCAAAGTGCTCCGCCGCCGTATCATCCGGGCAGACAATCAGCACCGGGCGGTCCGACTGCTGCATCAGGCAGGCGGTCAAATGGGCCCGGTGAACATCACTCAAACCGGAGTACAGCGCCGGCAATCCGCCGCTTTCCAGCAGGGATTCCAGCGTTTCTCCGTTTTTTTGAAACAAATTCTGTTTTTGCTGTATCAATTCGTACATCATGCAACCTAAATACCCTTTATTATGAGATGGGATTCCGGGCAGGGGACCGCCCGGAGACTGAAGTTTCATTGTTTTCTATTATACATAGTCCCCCCGGGAAAATGCAACGGAAAAACGGTTGTGGTTTTGGGAAGAACTCACACAATATCTGGTGGGTTTTCCACTTTCCCACATATCTTTCAACATTGTAGAAAACTTTTTCCACGAAAAACATACCTTATTTAAATAATAGGGGTGTTTTTCTATTGTGTTTTCCACATTTTTTTGTTATAATTTCACCATTATGATGGCAGGGTTTCGCCCTGCCGCGGGCACCCGGTCAAAGGGGTGTGGGAAAGGATTGAACGAACAAAATGGATTCACTCAAAGATGTATGGGACAACGTCCTGGGTGTTGTCAGTGAAAATATGAACCCCACTGCAATCCGTATGTGGTTAGCAGACTGCGAACCGGTGGATTTGGACGATAAATGTCTGTATCTGAAAACCACCACCGATTTCAAGCGCAGCATGATTGAAGCGCGTTACATCAACTATATTCGGGACGCCCTCTCGGATTTGTTTTCCTGCGAAATGGACGTCAAGCTGATGGTGGACGATGACGAGCTGGAAGAATACAAGGTCGCGCGGAAGAGCAATCATGCCATGCCGGAAATGGACGGCTACACATTCGAGAACTTCGTGGTGGGTAATTCCAACCGCTTTGCCCATGCCGCTGCCATGAGCGTGGCGAAAGACCCGGGCAAAAGCTACAACCCGCTGATGATTTACGGCAACTCCGGCTTGGGCAAAACCCATCTGCTGCTGGCAATCGGTCAGTATATCAACGAGCATACCCCCAATACGGTCATTGCCTATATCAAGGGCGATGAATTCACCAATGAAATGGTCAATTCCATTCAATCCGGTACCGCCGAGGAATTTCGGAAGAAATACCGGAACGTGGACCTGTTTCTGGTGGACGATATCCAGTTTATTGCCGGTAAAGAGTCCACCCAGGAAGAGTTCTTCCACACCTTCAATAATATTTACGAGGCCGGTCATCAGATTGTGATTACCTCCGACCGTCCGCCGGTGGAAATGACCACCCTGGACGATCGTCTCCGCACCCGGTTTGAGGGCGGTCTGATTGCGGACGTGCAGCCGCCGGATTTGGAAACCCGCATTGCCATTACCCGGAATAAGGCGGCTTTGCTGGGTATGCTGCTGCCGGACGATATTATTGTTTATATCGCGGAAAATCTCACCTCCAACATTCGTCAGATTGAGGGCGTGGTGAAACGTCTGACCGCATACAGCAACGTGATGAATGACCACGTGACCATTGATCTGGTAAAACGGGCCATCAAAGACGTGGTGCGGGTAGGCGTTTATATCCCCACACCGGACGTGATTATTGAAGAAACCGCCCGGTACTTCAATCTCGCTCCCGAGGATTTGAAGGGGCAGCGGAGAAGTAAAAATACCGCCATGGCCCGTCAGGTTTCCATGTATTTGATGCGGCAGCTGACCAACATGTCCTTCAAAGACATCGGCGCCCAGTATGAAAACCGTAACCATGCCACGGTTATGGCCTCCGTCAATAAGATTCAGAGTCTTTTGGAATCGGATAAGCAGGTGGCGTCCACCATTCGTGATATTACCAGCAACATCAATGCCAAGAACGGCTCCGTGTCTTTCGAGTTCTAAGCCTTGCAATTATGCGAACGCGTAATGAGGTTATTCATGAACTTCGTATATTCTATGCATAATTATGAATATACAATGCATATTCCCCGGCTGTTTTTTCAACAGATCCTTGTTAGAATAACATGGAGAAGCTGTGGAGTTTGTGTTGAAAAATGTTGAAAAAAATTAGGGGCATTTTGAGGTGTGGAAAACGGGAAAAGTTTTCGTAAAAATTTTCAACATCGGAAAGTGTTGAAAAATCAAGGAAAAACGGAGTTTTCCACAAAAAAATGTACTACTACTACGGCTACTAAAAAATAATCCTATTCTCTCCTATATCTCTTTCCGGGGAGAAAATGGACCAAATGGATCTGGGAGGATTCGAAAATGAAAATTACTTGCGAAAAATTCCCGCTGCAAACAGCCATTGCAACAGCATCCCGTGCAGTCAGTTCCCGCAGCTCTCTGCCCGTTTTGGAGGGTTTGCTACTGGAAGCAGAGGGTTCTTCTCTGAAATTGACCGGTTATGACTTGAAAAAGGCGATTTTTACTGCGGTGGACGCGTCCATTCAGGAACCCGGCGCTGCAGTTCTGAACGCAAAATTGCTGTTTGATATGATTCGCGGCTTGCCCGACGGCATGGTAACACTGACGGTGGACAGCACGACCGCAACCATTCAGTGCGGTCGTGCGGAATATAAGGTGCCCACCATGAAGGCATCGGATTTCCCGGAGCTGCCGGAATTTGAAGAGGATAAGAGCTTTACCATGGAGCAGGGTCTGCTGAAGCAGATGATTAATGAGACGATTTTTGCGGTTTCCGATTCCGAAAGCCGCCCGGTGTATATGGGAACCCTGTTCCGTCTGGAAAATGGGGAGCTGACTATGGTTTCCGTGGACGGCTATCGTCTGGCGCTGCGGAAAGAAAAGGTGAACGGCGCGGATATTGACGATTTTATCGTGCCCGGCTCCGCGTTGTCCGACGTGGAGAGAATTTGTCAGGACAGCGAGGACAAAATCAATATTTCTATCAGTAATAAGCACGTTTTCTTTGAAGTGAACGATACTTCTATCATTTCTAGACGTCTGGAAGGCGAATTTTTGAATTATAAGAGTGCCATTCCCGAGAATTTCCGGTACGAAGTGGTCACCGAGCGGACGGAGCTGCTCCGCGCCGTGGGCCGCGTGGCGCTGATTGTGGACGATAAAACCAGAATTCCCATTCGTCTGACCTTTACCGACGGCGGCATCGACGTGAAATGCACCACCGTTTTGGGCAGCGGCGTGGACACCTGTCTTTGCGACGGTGACGGCGGCAATATTGAAATCGGTTTTAATCACAAATATATTTCCGATGCGCTGAAAGCAGCGCCGGCAGATCAGATTAAGATTTGCCTGAACAGCGGTTCGGCACCCTGCGTGATTCGCCCGGCAGACGATACGGACGATTTCACCTATCTGGTGCTGCCGGTTCGTCTGCGGACCAACTGACGGCAGGCCGTTTTTTGCGGCAGAAAGGATTACAATGGAAGCAATTCAAATTGAAACGGAATTTATTAAATTGGACGCATTTTTGAAGTTTGCCTGCGCGGTATCCAGCGGCGGAGAGGCGAAAATTCTCATTGCCGACGGAGCCGTTTCGGTCAATGGAGAGCCCTGCACAATGCGGGGCAAAAAGCTGCACCCCGGTGACGTGGTGTCTCTGGGCGGCATGGAGTACGAGGTCACGAAAGCGTGAACATTGAGCGAATCTGTCTGAACGGATTTCGGAATTATGGTTATGAAACGGCGGCATTTTCTCCCGGGGTCAATGTGATTACCGGGGAAAATGCCCAGGGAAAAACCAACTTGCTGGAGGCAGTGTAT
>OIWK01003648.1_pt1 | contig 10406 bp, 9 predicted proteins | sample 1587401 | NCBI WGS metagenome assembly OIWK01 (sample SAMEA3888911, study PRJEB22519) | human gut metagenome | biome: human gut; feature: human-associated habitat; material: faeces | place: Denmark | collected 2009
TGGCTTGTATGTCTCGGGATTTTGACATATTCATGTCAAAACACCTCGCGGGACAATGGCTACTGAATAGTTACATTCGCATCAAGAAAATGGATCTATCGAATCCTTGATTGCTATGTAATGTAATTGAAAAGGGTCATGTTCCGGCACATTTTTCTATTCTATATGGAGGATTTTTATGACAGATAACATCATTCATACTCCACGAAAAACTTCTCTATTCGAAACCGGCTCACGAAGTCTCACCTCGGAACTTTCCGTGCAGCGACCGGAAGGTGCTTCCTACGGCGGCAGCCAGACCTGGTTTTCTTCTCCTTCCATCCGCGGATACGGCTGCGGTCTGATCGCGGCGCACGATCTGCTGTGGTATCTGGAACGGAAAGAATCTCTGACAGCACAGACGGACCGTCATCGTTCCGGAGAACAGCTCGTCAGTGATTCCCGCTCCTGGGAGGACTATGAGCGATCTGTAAAAAGACTGCATCGACTCTTTCCGATTCTTCCCCGTCTCGGAATCAACGGACTGATGCTCTCCGCAGGACTGAATCTGGTCTTCTTACTCCGCCGTCTTCCTTACCGTGCCTGCTGGCATATCGGGTATCGGAATACCGGAAAGGAGATCAGCCAGCTGCTTGGTCAGGATATCCCGGTCATTCTATCCATCGGCGGTAATTTCCCCCTGATCTGGAAGAAAGACCGGCTTTCTCTGTACAAGAAAACCGGCGATGGAGTTTACATAAAATCTTCTTCCACCCGTGCACACTATGTCACTGTTACCGGCATCGAACACGGATGGCTGCGGATCAGCAGCTGGGGACAGGAGTGGTATATCAACTGGAGAGAATACCGGAACTTTGCATGGATAAAAAGCTGTCCGCTGTTTTCCAATATCTGCTATATTACCAGAAAACACTAATTATTTTACACACAGGAGGATATTATATGAAATTACTGATCGTCCGTCACGGAGATCCGGATTATACCATCGACTCCCTGACGCCAAAAGGATGGAAAGAAGTAGACTACCTTTCCGAAAAACTTGCAAAACTCGATGTGAAAGCCTTTTATGTCTCTCCTCTCGGAAGAGCCAGAGACACCGCCTCTCTGACCTTGAAGAAAATGAACCGCACTGCCACCGAAGAACCTTGGCTTCGCGAATTTGATGCCCGGATCCACCGCCCGGATGTCCCGGAAAAGGAAATGGTCTCCTGGGACTGGCTGCCACAGGACTGGACCGCGGAACCCCGCTTTTACCTGCCAGATGAATGGTGGAAAGTTCCTGTGATGATGGAAGGACATGTCAAAGAAGAATATGACTGGGTAACCACCAACTTCGATGCCCTGCTCGCCAGTCACGGGTATGTCCGTGACGGTCTTACCTACCGCGCAGAGCACGCAAACAACGATACGATTGTCTTCTTCTGCCACTTCGGTCTGGAATGTGTCCTGTTAAGTCACCTGCTGCACATTTCCCCGATGGTTTTGTGGCACGGCACCTGCGCCGCTCCAAGCTCCGTCACAACCCTCGTCACCGAAGAGCGCCGCCCGGGGATCGCATATTTCCGTATGAGTTCTTTCGGAGATATTTCCCACCTGTACGTCAAAGACGAGCCACCGGCATTCGCAGCGCGGTTTTGTGAGTGCTATGACAATGAGGATGAGAGACACGATTAATTGCTATCTGGATGTACCGGTACATCGTTTCGTAAATAACTGTATCATTCACGCAGGATACGGATTCGAGTGTGCAGTTCAAAAAACAGTTGCTATCGAATCTCATATAGAGATTTCAGTAACAACTGTTTTTTTATTGTTCCTTATGTAACTGTTCTCTTATGCCAGTCCTTTTTCTTCCAGGAAATCATGGAAAATCGATTTTCCTGCTTTGATCCGTCTGGTGCGGAACTGGAATTCGATGATGGTCAGGATCGTAAATACGATTGTGATCACACACATAACAATGACTGGTGTCCGGATGCTTTCTCCTGCGCAGATGACGCTTCGGAAAGCATCTACGGAATAGGTGAACGGTACCCATGCATGAATCTTCGATACGAATGCCGGTGAAAGCTGTACCGGATAGGTTCCGGCGGAACCTGCCAGCTGGATAACCATGAATACCAGCATCAGGAAGCTTCCTACTTTACCAAGGCTGATATTGAAGAAGTACATGATCGAGGTAAATGCTACAGAGGTCAGGCAGGCAAATGCCACTGCTTTACCCATCTGGGCCGGGGTAAATCCGTCAAATACATGAAGCAGGAAGATTACCAATACACCCTGCAGAAGCGCAAGTGGATATAATACAGAAGCCTTGCTTCCCCACCATGCGAATCCGGATTTTAATTTTCCGTTGTATTTTGTCAGCGGATACATCAGACAGAAAGCAAGTGCTCCAACCCACAGACCTACGGACATCATGTACGGTGCCATCGCATGGCCATTGTTTGGTACTTCTGTCATTTTTGCTTCATCGTCATCTACAGGAGCTGCAATCATCTCATAGTTCACATCTTCTGCTTTATTTTCTTTTACAGTTTCGGCTCCGTCTGCCAGACTGCTCTGGAGAGTATCGGAACCATCATCCAGTTTCTTTAATCCATCACCCAGTTCTTTGGAACCGTCATATAACTGACCGGATCCATCCCGGATCTGACCGGCGCCATCGGTAAGCTGTGCGGCACCGCTGTTTAATTTGCTGTTGTTTGCTACTAAAGTTTTTGTTCCATTATATAAGGTGGATGTACCATTTGCCAGTGTGGTGGCTCCGCTTCCCAGTGTCTTCGCACCATCGGCAAGCTGCTGTGTTCCGCTTGTCAGTGCTGCGCTGTTATTGTTCAGAGTGGATACACCAGCGGTGTAAGCAGTAAGTCCGGTATTCAACGTCTGAGCACCAGCTGCCAATGTTTCAATTCCCGCATCCAGTGTCTTCATTCCTTCTGCTGCTGCCGGGAAAGAGGATGTCGCATTCTGTAATTGAGTAAGACCTGCAGATACCTGGCTTACACCTTTATTGACATTTGCTGCACCAACACTTGCGGACTGTAGTGCTGCTGAAAGCTGTTTGATAGAATCCGTGGAAAGATCTTTTGTCTGATCCTGAAGATCTTTCGCTCCCGCTGCCAAACTATTTGCTCCTGCTGTGAGTCCGGTCGCATACTGTTCAAGTCCGACTGCCGCAGCTGAGAGACTTTCGTTTGCCTCTGCCATACCGGAAGTAATCGCTGTTGTTGTACTGTTCGCTTTGCTCACATAAGCCTCTGTATTTACGGTGTCTACAGAGCCTGTATTCGCTGCTGCGCTGTTTAATGTACTTACCAGATTATTCAGCGTCTGTGCATCTATCACAATACTTCCGTCATCCTGTTTCGTACATGCTGAAAGCTGCTGTGCTGCTGAAGTCATTGTGGCAGAAGCACTCTGTAATTTTGTATTAGCTGTCTGAATCTTGCTATTGCCGTCATTGGCTGCACTTTCTGCGATTTTTGCATATCCGCTCAAAGCATTTGCAACATTCTCCTGCATATTACTGATTCCTGTAGTAGCCTTATTCACAATACCTGTTGCTTTTGTAACAGAACTGCTGGCATTCTGAATGCCACTCACTGCACTGCCCAGTCCCTGACTCAGTTTCGCAAGCTGTTCCGCACTCGCTGAATGTTCAAGAGTACTTACACTTTTACTGATCTGTTCCAAACCTGCTGCCAACTGTGCAGTTCCATTCTGCAATGTTCCTGTTTTATCAGCGCCGGTTACCGCATTGTTCAGATTTACGATTCCCGCATAAACCTGTCCGATATTTTCCAGCCCGGACAACTGTTTTGCTCCGGCTGCCAGCTGCTCACTTCCCTCTGCCAGCTGTTTACTTCCGGAGTTCAGTGCCTCGGAGTTGCTGTTCAGGGTTGCTACGCCATCGGTGTATTCTTTCACACCGGAGTTCAGCCGATCCACACCGTTAGTCAGTGTCGGAAGACTTGCGGTCAATGTGCTGACACCGTCATCCAGCTGTTTTGCTCCGTCATTGACCTGTGCAACACCGTCGGTATATGATTTCAGTCCTTCGGTCAGTTCCTCAGATCCCTCTTTGAAAGTCAGGGTACTGTCTGCCAGAACTTTCAGGTTATCTGTGATTTTCTTATTACCATCAGATGCATCGTCCATACCGTCTTTGATCTTTTTTGCCCCGTCGGCTGCTTCCTGCATACCGTCTCCGGCGGTTCCGATCTGATCAAAAATAGCTTCCGTATAGGTTTTGGTTACTTCCTCACGGATGCTTGTTTTAATCTTGCCCAGAGCCGTTTCACTTAACTTGGAAGCAATGTAATTGGTTCCCGGATTCGTCTCATAATTCAGGATCATTTTTTCCGGCTGATCATCCATGACCGTTGCCGCATTGGCAGAGAAATTCTTCGGAATGGTAATTACCATATAATAAGTACCATTTTTCAGACCTTCCTTTGCCACATCTGCGTCTACAAAGTTGAATGCCAGTGAATCATTTTCTTTCAGATTATCCACCAGTTGATCTCCAACTGTCAGTGTAGTATCTCCGTACTCGGCTGGCTCATCTTCATTGACGATGGCTACTGGAAGTTTATCCACATTTCCGTAGGGATCCCACATGGATGCCAGGAAAAGCCCCGCGTAAATCGCAGGGATCAGCGCAATTACGATGACTACTAAAAGCAAAATCTTGTTGTGAAATAAACTTTTCCACTCTTGTTTTAGCATTGTATCCCTTCCTTTTTGATGTATTTGTCGACTTTTTTCTATTAATAGATGTGTATTCTATTATTCGCTTTTTATTCTATTAGTAGATTAAAAAGCTATTAGTCGACAATATGTTGATTTTCTTTTCGGAATGTATTATACTAAAGAAAGATAAGAGATACAAGCATCACATTTCTTTTCAATCGTTTATTACTGGACGTTTTGTATTGTATATGTCTATTTGAAATTCTTAAAAATTTCTAATAAATTTCAGGAATTTTTGTTTATATTTTTTTCAGATATGATTTTAAATCTTCCCGGGAAGTTTTCTCGACCAAAAAAACTCTTTGAGAAAATACGGGAGATACAATAAAAGGGGGATTTTTATGGAAACGAAAAAAGGAGAAAAAATGGATCGCCGGGTGCGAAAAACCCGTGCACAGCTTCGCGCCGGTCTTGCCAGACTGATGCAGCAGAAAAATATTAAAGAAATCACGGTAAAAGAACTGGTGGATGAGATTGATATCAACCGTTCCACTTTTTATCTGCATTACACAGACATTTACCAGATGCTTCAGAGCATAGAGGGCGAACTGATGGAAGATATTCTGGAAGCCATCAAAGAGCATCCGCTGGATCCGGGAATGAAAGAAGAAGGGTATTCTTTTGCCATCCAGCTGTTTCGGATTCTGGCTGCCAACAAGGATATCTGTGCGGCACTGATGGGGCCGAACGGCGATATGGCTTTTGTGGAAAAGATTGAAAAACTGGTCGAGGACGCTGTTTTGCCGGAACTTTTTACGATGTTCCCACAGAATGTCAACGACATCAAATACGCCTACGCTTTCTGCATCAACGGCTGCGTGGGAATGATCAAGTGTTGGCTTACCGGTGATTCCGACGATACTCCGGAGCACATGGCATATCTGACTCACAATATTGTTTCCGAGGCGCCTCGTAATTTTGTAGCAAAAGTTTTAAATTCTGCCCAGGAAAGGACAACGGTCTGAGAAATACGACGATCTGCAAAAATATTTTTGTCCGCTGACAGAATATTCCACTGAAACAAATACAGATACCAATAGAAAGTTTCAGGGTGGAAATCTGCTTTTACACCCATTTCAACTCTGGAACTTTCTGTTCATATCTGCTTTTAGTTTATGCCTTTCATGCCACTCATCTTTCAAAGTTTACAGATTGTAGCTGTACTTATGACTATCACGTTTCGGAATCAACCAGAACTCATACATCATGGTTCACCTGGTGTTCATGATTGACCACGGATTACCTGCCGTTTTCCACTTTCTACACCACCTGTCTCCAGCCACTTCTCTTCCACAGCATCCGCTCGGTTTTTTCATACACTGCCTGTGCGAAGATCTGATGTCCCTGTGCATTCAGATGTTCCTGATCTGCCTCGCTGCACTGCACATAATCAGAAGCCCGCAAATATCCGATCTGTCTTTCTGCAGCGATTCGTTCATATACTGTTTCCAGTTCCTTCGACACCTTCACCGACTGTGACGAAAAGTCCTGATCATATCCCTCCTGCCATACTTTTTCTCCGAGATAAATCGGTGAGATCAGCAGAACATCTGCCTGAGGTGCAAAGATCTGAATCTGATCCAGCAGACACTGGATTCCTCTTCCGATCACTTCTGCCGATGCGCCAAAGATCGTTTTGCAATCATTGGTCCCCAGCATAAGCACCACCAGATCCACCGGATGATGTGTTTCCAGTAATGTCGGCAACAGTGCTGTGCCTCTCCGTCCCTGCCGGAACGGATCTTCAAACACTGTCGTTCTTCCACAGAGTCCCTCCTCGATAATACGGACATCTTTTCTTTCAAAAGCCCTCTGTAATCTTCCTGTCCACCGTACTTTAAATGGCAGCCGCTCCCCGCTCTCTCCGTCATATCCCCAGGTGTTCGAATCTCCAAAACACAAAATCTGTTTCATTCTGTCATCTTCTTTCTTTTTTAATATCTTCGTAACTGTTCAATACCTTCGCAGAACATGATCTGCTGAATCATACCTATATCCGTTGTTTTTATATTCCCATTATTTCGCTATGTTTTTATGTTTTTATTATCATATACAATTTTCCTGACTTTGTCTAATAGAAAAAAGCAATATCCAGCTATAGGCTATTTCTATAACTAAATATTGCTTTTATCTTCTCACTCTTTTTATCGGTTGCCGTTACCTTCCAGTATCCCCGTCACCTTTTTGACGCAGTGCAGGCAGGTCGGTGCTATGTAACAGCATGCTGCGATCCATGCCGCCTGATCCGCGAAGCAGATTGCCGTATACCCCAGGGCTCCGACAAATCCCAGACTGACAATCGTTCTTGCCACCATCTCCGTCACACCGGAAAGTACTGCTCTTCCTGAATATCCAAGTCCCTGTGTCACCATACGGCTCACATTCAGGATACCGAGACTCCAGAAGAAATATCCAAGACACCGCAGATATTTTCCTGATGCATCCAAGACATCCGCTGCTGATTTTTTCACAAAGATCATCGACAGCGTGCGTCCTCCGAAGATCAGCACCAGCCCGATCAGCAGACCATATATCGTTGCAATCGCAACTCCCTGCCGCAGTCCCTTCTTGATCCGTTCCGGCTGCCTTGCGCCCATATTCTGGCTGCAAAATACAGATGCCGAAGTAGCAATTGCATCAAACGGGCACATCGCAAACTGTTTGATTCTCATGCCCGCGGTAAATCCGGAAACACACACACTTCCCAGTCCGTTATTTGCCGACTGCATTACCATACTGCCAATTGCAGTGATGGAAAACTGCAGTCCGGTAGGAAGCCCCATCGCCAGAAGTTCTTTTACCGCCGTTATATTTACCATTCTGTTTTCTTTTGTCAGATGCAGTACATTCATCTTTCTTCCAATAAAAACAAGACACAGTATGCCACTGATCGCCTGTGCTGTAATTGTCGCAGCTGCAGCTCCCGCACATCCCCATTTCAGTACCACGATACAGAACAGATCAAGAAAGATATTCAATATCGCTGAAAATGCCAGAAAGAGAAAGGGTGTCCGGCTGTCTCCCAGCGAACGGAGAATACTGGATAAATAATTGTATAATAAGGTAAATGGAATTCCCAGAAAAATAATCAGCAGATAGTGATAGGCTCCGCGGAAGATATCCTCGGGAACTGACAGCAGATGCAGGATCTGTGGACAGAATACAGAACAAAGAATCGTCACTGTCACACCGATTCCCCCAGTCAGTACCGCACCGTTAAATACATAATTTCTCATCGTATCCATCTTTTCTGCCCCAAAGTACTTGGCAACCGGTACACCGAATCCGGTACAGCATCCCATACAGAATCCCAAAACCAGAAACTGTACACTGCTGCTTGCTCCCACACTTGCCAGCGCTTTCGCCCCAAGAATCTGTCCTACGATCGCCGCATCTATAATATTATACGTCTGTTGCAATAAATTTCCGATTAAAAGGGGAAGTGCAAACTGAAGCATCAGTTTTAACGGGTTCCCCTTTGTCATAGATGTTGACATTGTTTCGCTTCCTTTCATATGAATCTGCTCTGTTATTATTTAGCGGATTCTGTTATTTTACATCACTGTTTTGCTATTCTACAGTTATCTCTATGTACCGCTTCCGCATCTTCCAGTTATATTTCTCTCTTTGTTCCTGTAACTTTCTATGTGTTTTGATACTTTTCGATATTCTTCCTGTTTTTATTTCCTTGGATAACGTAAACTCTTCAAATATACTTTCTGCTCCGGTGTGATTCGAAAGCTCTCCACCGCTTTCTGAATCGTCTTCTGGTGCACCCAGCGATCCAGTTTCCGTTCTTCCAGATATGGAATCACCGTATCCCACTGCTTCGCAAGCGCTGTCGCAAAATACCAGGCAATCATCATGTTTACATAATATTCTTCCGACCGTACCCTTGCAACCAGATCGGCATATTCCGGTCTGTACATATCGTCCAGATACAGCCGCATCAACAGCCCGATTCCATACCGGATCGTATAAGTATCTGTTGTCAGCAACCACTCCCGAATAACCGGAAGTAATTCCTCCCGGTATTCTTCGAAGCATTTGGGCGCCGGCAGATCGCACGTTGCCCAGTTATTTATATATGGAAGAAACTCCTTCACTTTCCGCAGACATTCCGGGTAATCTTCGATCTTTGTTACCAGCAGCATATGCAGATTGTTTTCTTCATAATAGCGATGTGGCAGTTCTTTTAAAAACGCCTCGGCTTCCTGGCTGTGATCTCTGGCAAATTTCCCGGCGAACTTCCGCAACACCGGCATGCGGATTCCAATAATATCTTCTTTCGGAATTCCCGGAATCAGTCTGGCATGAAATTCCCGATATCCAGGATCCTGCAATGCAAATAACTGTTTTTGCAGTTCTGTTTTCATTTTCATATTTCCTCTCTTCTTCGTATTTTCTGCCGGTTCTTCCTTCATTCCGCTTTGTTTATTCCCAGGTATACATGATGACACTCCACAGTTTGCATGAAACGCTCTAGTTTCCTCGCCAATTTCTGCAAAACCTTTTTTTTACAATTTCTTTCCCTTTTCTCTTTACGTTATCCGTTACTTCCTTTCCGGCTTATTTTTTATAGATTTTCGTATAGTTCCATATTAGACCATCCGTTTTGCTTTGTAAACTTTTTGACGATTTTTTTCTTTCATCACCTTTTCGGTTGATACCTTATATCCGACACCGTATATACCGTAATAAATGCCTTCGGATCTTCACGGTTCATGTAGTTCATCAGTTTCTGGTACTCGCCTTTATCTACAATCGTAATAATCTCGTTTCTTTTTTCCATATTATAGGCTCCGATCGACTCATAGATCGTCGCACCACTGTGCAGATCGTGAATGATAAACTGGCGCAGTTCCTCTTCCTTTTTCGTAATGATACAAACTCTCCGCTTGATATTATGATCAAAAATAAAGTGATCAAGCACCAACCCGTTAAAATATGTTCCGAGCACACTCAGTACCACTGTCTTTTTATCATACACAAGTGCCGCCGACAGCGCCACACACATCCCGGACAACGACATCGCTTTTCCCAGATCCATGTGCAGATATTTGTTCATAATCTTCGCCACAATATCCAATCCGCCGGAAGATGCATTGCGATTAAATAATATACTCAGTCCCACACTGACTACCAGAATATAACACAGCACATCCAGCTCCTGGCTGTTCGTCATCGAGCCGAAATCCGGAAAAATCCTCTCAAACACGCCCAGAAACAGTGGGAGCATCACACTGGTATATACTGTTTTCACCCCAAACTCTCTCCCACAGGTGAAAAATCCGATAATCAGCAAGACCACATTCAAAATCATCGTAATCGCCGACAACGGTAGGGGAATAAAATTCGAAAGCACAATACCAAGACCTGATATGCTGCTCACAGAAGCATGGCTCGGTACAAGAAAGAAATAAACCGCGGCGGCAATAATGGCTACCCCAACCGTTAATATACTTGTCTCTTTGATGATACTTTTATAATCTGTTTTTAGATTCATCATTTCTAAGTTCTCCTGCTTATTTTTTCCAGTCTATTATAGTACAGATCTTCACGATAAGAAACAGAAAATTCCAGAACTTTTCCCCATACAGAAAAACCCCGGAAACCTTACGGTTCCGGGGTATCTTACGTTTGGACACAAT
>OIWK01003649.1_pt1 | contig 10406 bp, 9 predicted proteins | sample 1587401 | NCBI WGS metagenome assembly OIWK01 (sample SAMEA3888911, study PRJEB22519) | human gut metagenome | biome: human gut; feature: human-associated habitat; material: faeces | place: Denmark | collected 2009
CAACCCAGTACATCAATAAATTGCTTAGGATAATCAGGAGTACTCATCGGCCAGAAACGGCTTCCAACACCTCCGGCCATTATAACGAGGTGATTATTCTTGATGTTCATATGATTCATTTTTTACGTTGTATGACCGCAAAGATAAGTATTATTTTTTAAAAAAAGTATTGCGTTTTAATTTATATGTCCTATATTTGCATACGACTAACATTTTTTTTGTCATGAAACAACCGACAACTGAAAACTCTGATATAATTAAACTAGTAGCGATATTAGGTGATTTTGCCTTGTTGAACCTTTCTATGATACTTGTGTTTTTTATTCTGAAAGGAATAGATTCACAGGCCATAGCCCATATTTCATTGAAAACCTACCTGCTGACTTCCAACCTGTGCTATATTCCCTGCATATCCATCTTTGGGGTCATACTGCACAACCGCATAGTGCGTCCGGAACAGATTGTAGGCCGCCTGTTAGGAACAATCAGCTTGCATGTAGTCATCTTCCTCACGGTGCTGGACATTATTAAGGTAGATAACTTCTCACGCATCTATCTGCTTGCTTTCTATCTGTCTTTCATACCTTTAGCTATAGGATGGCGACTGACATTGCGGTTCTTTGTGAAAATGTTCCGCCGCAGTGGCAGGAACCTGCACACCACTGTACTGATAGGCGACGGGGACAATATGGTGGAGCTGTACCATACGTTGAACGATTTGACTTACGGATACAGGGTTTTAGGCATTTTCTATGATGAGAAGGACTCTAATTACCCCGAAGGAATTCCCTTTAAAGGTCCTGTAAACCAATTATTTGAATGGTTGTCTCATAACACCGTGCACGAACTGTACTGCGGTCTGTCATCCAGCAGAAAGGATGATATTCTGGCCATCATGAACTATTGCGAGAACAATCTGATCCGCTTCTATAGCGTACCTCATGTACGTAATTACATAAAGCGTCAGCTGCAACTGGAATTATTGGGTGAAGTTCCTGTATTGTCCATCCGTACCGAACCGTTGCAGAACCCGGTAAACAGACTGGCAAAACGGTTATTTGATTTGACATTTTCCTCTCTGTTTTTACTTACAATTTTTCCATTTATATACCTATTTGTAGGTCTTATTATTAAAATTACCTCACCTGGTCCCATATTCTTCAAACAGGAGAGAAACGGGGAAAACGGGAAAATTTTTAAATGCTATAAGTTCCGTTCCATGAAAGTGAATGCATTGTCCGATTCATTGCAGGCTACCAAGAATGATCCCCGCAAGACCAAGTTCGGCAACTTCCTGCGTAAAAGCAATCTGGACGAACTGCCGCAATTCATTAATGTATTCAAAGGAGAGATGTCCATTGTAGGTCCCAGACCCCATATGCTGAAACATACAGAGGAATATTCCCAACTGATTAACAAATACATGATGCGCCACCTTGTCAAACCCGGAATTACCGGATGGGCGCAAGTCACCGGCTACCGGGGAGAAACCAAAGAACTTTCCCAAATGGAAGGCAGGGTAAGAAGAGACCTGTGGTATATTGAGAACTGGACTTTCCTGCTCGACATCCGCATCATGATAAAAACAGTAACCAACATGTTCCGGGGCGAGAAAAACGCCTATTAATCCAAATCGTAGGGACATATAAAAAATAAAAAGATATATAATACTTCGAATAGTAATAAGAAATATAAATCGGACTATAAAGGAAGAGATTATACAAACTTTGACTTAACTAAATTATATGCAAATGCAAACGTATTTGTATAAATAAAATCAGCAACTAAAGTAGATGAACTACTCATGTAGCTGATTTTTTAGTTAAAGTTGCAAATAGCAATTTTAACTAAAACGAAAAAAATATGTAGATATTTTTTTGGCAAAGGGGTGTGGGGAAATATAATTTCCCTGCCACAACAAATACTTTTAGCGAATAGCGTTAAAAAAGTATTGTAGTTGTGTTACAACACAAATTAGAAAATGAGCAATAATATAAAAATTTAGATGTGTTTTAGCACAAGTAAGGAGGAAAAAATGAGTTATGCGATAATAAGAAATACAAAATACAAAAGAGAAAATTTGAAAGGGATATTTAGACACAATGAAAGAAAAAATAAAAATTATTCAAATGATAATATAGATAAAGAAAAGTCATACTTGAATTATTCAATAAAATCACCACAATATAGTTACGAAAAAGAATTTGATAGAATAAGAGAGAAATATAATTTGAAAGGACAAATTAAAAAAGTAAGTAATATAGCTTGTGAATATATAATAACATCAGATCATGATTTTTTTGAAAGAATAGACGAAGAAGAAACAAAAAGATTTTTCGAAACTGCATATAAATTTGTAACGGAATATAAAGATTTAGGAGAACAATATATAATATCTGCAAAAGTGCATAGAGATGAACAAACACCTCATATGCACTTGATTTTTTTGCCAGTAGTTCATACAACTGATAAAAAAGGAAATTCTATTGATAAACTTGCTTGTAGTGAATTTTGGGAAGCAAAAGATAGTTACAGACAATTACAAGATGCTTTTTATAAATATATGCTGGAAAATGGATTCAATTTGCAAAGGGGTTTACCCAAAGAAGAAACAAACAGAAAACATTATTCTGTTGAAGAATATAAGAAAATAACTAATTTTAAACAAACAAAAGAAGTTTTGAAAAATATAATTACCAGATGCTCCAGATATTACTGATATTAATATTAACAGATTATCAAAGAAAAGAGATGAAAAGATTTTAGAAGAAATCATAAAACCTAAAGATGATATTATTCAAAATTTATACAAAGATAATTTGAAATTACACAGAGAATTATCAAGACAAACTAAAATAATTGAAGAAGTGGAAAAATATCAGAAAGAAAGAGATTCAATAATAGCTGATAATGAAGAAATGCATAATCAAGTAGAAAACATTAAGTCAGAATATAAAGAAAAAGAATTCGACTTAGAGTGGAAATATAAAAGCAAAATAAAAAGTTTAGAAAAAGAAAATAACCATTTACACAGAGTAATAGATAAGTTTAAAGAAAGCATAGGAAAGTTTATAGAATGGATTTGTCAAAAGTTTGATATGGGTGCAGAAGATAATTTAATTAGAAAGTTTGAAAAAAATATCAACTGTGGGTTGAAATAATTAAGAAGTTTTAGTAAGATAAAAAATGGCATTGCTCTTGGGGACTTCTCCAGGAGTTTTGCCATGTTAAGAGTAAGAAAAGTATTGGTAGCCCTTTTGGCCGAAGCGGCTTTGAGCGGTTGCCCAGATGGGAGTATTTATGGCAGAGAAGAGAGATTACTACGAAGTCCTTGGTGTAGCGAAGGACGCTGATGATGCCGCCATAAAAAAGGCATACAGAGAGATTGCCAAGAAGTATCATCCGGATATTAACCCGAGCGCAGAAGCTGCAGAAATTTTTAAGGAGGCCTCAGAGGCTTACAGTGTATTAAGTGATAAGGAAAAGCGTGCACAGTATGATCAGTTTGGTCATGCAGCATTTGATGGCAGCGGCGGAGGCTACGGCGGTGGTTTTAGTGGCTTTAGCGGCGATATGGGAGACATCTTTGGAGATATCTTTGGAGATTTATTTGGCGGCGGACGAAGCAGAAGAAATGACGGTCCTATGAAGGGCGCAAATCTTCGAACAGCAGTACGTATTACTTTTGATGAGTCTGTAAAGGGCTGCGAGAAGGAGCTTAAGTTAAATCTTAAGGATCCTTGTCCAACTTGTCATGGCTCAGGTGCAAAGCCAGGAACTTCTCCGATTACTTGTCCGAAATGTCAGGGACGTGGTCAGATTACAATCACACAGCAGTCAATGTTTGGTATGGTTCGTAACGTTCAGGTCTGCCCGGATTGTCATGGAAGCGGTAAGATCATAAAGGACAAGTGTACGGATTGTCGTGGTACCGGATATCAGACAAAGTTAAAGACCATTCAGGTTACGATTCCAGCTGGTATTGACAATGGTCAGAGTATTCGCATCCGCGGAAAGGGTGAGCCTGGTATTAACGGCGGCGAGTGGGGTGATCTTCTTGTTGAGGTTGCAGTATCACAGCATCCGATCTTTAGACGTCAGGACTACGATATTTTCTCAACAGTGCCAGTATCTTTTGTACAAGCAGCGCTTGGTGCAACGATTAGAATTGATACAATTGACGGTCAGGTGGAGTATGAGCTTAAAGCAGGAACTCAGACTGATACGCAGGTACGTTTAAGAGGCAAGGGTGTTCCGAGTCTTCGCAACAAAAATGTACGCGGTGATCATTATGTTACTTTTGTAGTACAGGTACCAACCAGTATGACAAAGGAGCAAAAAGAGGCACTGAAGGCATTTGATGAGGCGATGAATGGCAAGACGACTGCCAATACAACGACAACTAAGAAAAAGCATCCAATCAAAGATTTCTTTGAAAAAGATAAGGATAAATAAATAGTTTTTAGCAGGGAGAGCTGCTGCAAAATGGATGTCATCATCCGTGGAGCGGCAGCTCTTTTTGGGCTATTGTCTTTTAATAGCAGAAGGGAGAAGCGTGGACATGATAACAATACGAAAAGCCAAGCTGACTGATCTCGATCGCATGATGGAAATTTATGCCAGGGCAAAGCGATTTATGGATAGTACTGGAAACACAACGCAGTGGGAGATTGGTTATCCAACACGAAAAATGATACAGGATGATATTGAAAATGGATACAGCTTTGTCTGCATGGGAGAGGATAACATTCCCCATGCAGCATTTAAGTTCTTTGTGGGAGAAGATCCGACGTATCGTGTGATCGAGCAGGGCAGCTGGAAAAATGACAATACATACGGAACAATTCATCGTGTTGCAAGTGACGGCACAATCAAGGGCGTATTTTCACAGATAGTTTCCTTTTGCGAAGTGATTTGCCCAGAGCTTCGCGCCGATACCCATAAGGATAACAATGTCATGCAGCATTTGTTTGAAAAGAATGGATTTGAGCGCTGTGGTGTTATATATGTAGAGAATGGAACACCGCGATTTGCTTATCAGCGCTGTGCGCGATAAAATAACGTGGCATTAAAGTTCCGGGAGGAAAAGAAGAAAATGACAAAAATACTACTGGTAGAGGACGATGGCCAAATTGCTTCATATCTAGGCGAACTGCTTCGCGCAGAGGGTTTGATACGCAAATTGCAGGCTCTAAAAAAGAGGCGAGCGAATGCCTTTTGATACAAGCTTTTGATCTGGTGCTCCTTGATGTAAGTCTGCCGGATGGAAATGGCTTTTCTATCTGTGCAGAAATAAAAAAAGAATACGAGATTCCGGTGATCTTTCTGACTGCATCAGGTGATGAGTACAGCGTAGTCGCAGGCCTTGATATGGGTGCAGATGACTACATAGCTAAACCGTTTCGTCCTCGTGAGCTGATCTCAAGAATCCGCTCAGTTCTTCGCCGCTGCAAAAAAGAACAGCGCATTTTAAGCTGTGGCGATCTTAAGGTCAATGTGTCATCAGCAACAGTGACAAAAGGTGAAAAAGAGTTGTTCTTATCGGCACTTGAGTATCGTCTGCTGCTTATTTTACTGCAGAACAAAGATTCTGATGGAAAACAAGGGAAAAACGATCACCAGAAACCAGTTATTAGAGCAAGTTTGGGATCGCAGCGGGAACTATGTAAATGATAATACGCTGTCTGTGTATATGAAGCGTCTGCGTGAGAAGATTGAGGAAAATCCACAAAGTCCACGCCTGCTTCATACTATTCGAGGTATTGGATATCGCATGGAGAATCGGACAGAATGATGAAAAGGGGAAATTTCCTATGAGACCAGAATATAATAAATTAATCATGGCAGACAGTATGCTTGCAGCCGCCGCACTTATCGTTTTCATTGTGTGGGGTTGGCAGGCTGCTGTCTGCATTGTTTTTTCTGCATTTGTTTTGTCTGGCGTGTTTGCATCTGAGATTTGCAGGCGTGAGGCGCAGGCATCTAGCCTGTCAGACGAGATCGACCGTATTCTTTATGGGGAAGAACACTGGAATCTGGACGAATACAGCGAGGGAGAGCTTGCCATTTTGCAGGATAAAGTACGAAAACTTGTCATAAGACTGCGTGAGCAGGCAGATCAGCTTCAAAAAGAAAAGAATTTTCAGGCAGAGATGATGGCTGATATTTCTCATCAATTAAAAACACCGCTCACTGCAATGCGTCTGATGATCAGCAGCATTAGAAAGCTTGAGGGAAGCGGAGAGGACGAAGTGCGCCAGCGTGCAAGACGTCTTACCGAGATGCAGCAGCTTGTAGATCGTGTAGATTCGCTTGTTGTAGTGCTTCTTAAGATGGCAAAGCTTGATTCAGGAACTGCTATTCTTCAGAAGGAGAAGATTTTTATTAAGGAGCTTATTTTACATAGTGCAGAGCCGCTTGCGATTTCCATGGACTTGCACGTTGTAAAGCTTTGTCTGAATGGAAATGACACAGACAGCTTTCAGGGTGATTTTGGCTGGAGTGCAGAGGCAATTACTAATATCTTGAAAAATGGCATCGAGCATATGGAAAACGGTGGCAATCTTTATGTTAGCTGGTCTGAAAAGTCTGTATACAGCGAAATTGAGATTGAGGATGAGGGAAGCGGCATAAGCGATGAGGAACTGCCACATATTTTTGAGCGATTTTACAGAGGGAAAACGGCGCGCCACAGCGGATTTGGAATTGGTATGGCAATGGCACAGAGTATCTTTGCAAAACAAAATGGAACAATTAAGGCGCAAAACAGAGAGGAGGGCGGTGCAAAATTTGTCATTCATGTGCGCAAGTGACAAAAATGTCACCAAAAAGTAAGTGAGCTGTCACTTATAGCGTGTACCATAATAATTGAAAACGAAAGATCAGAAAATCAGGAGGGATGAGAATGGAGATTTTGCGGGCATCACATTTGTGTAAGACATATGGAAAGGGCGAGAATGAAGTAAGAGCTCTTGATGATGTGTCTTTTTCAATTGAAAAGGTGGACATTCAGATTGAGCAGGGAGAATTTGTTGCAATTGTTGGTACATCTGGTTCGGGAAAGTCTACGCTGATGCACATATTAGGCGGAGTGGATCGTCCAGACAGCGGAAGTGTGTACATGGACGGACAGGATATATATAAGCAAAATGATGAGCAGCTGGCGATTTTTCGCCGCAGGCAGGTGGGACTGATTTATCAGTTTTATAACTTAATTCCTGTGCTTGATGCTGTTGAAAATATGACACTTCCGGCGCTTCTTGACGGTCGAAAGGTGGAAAAATCACGCATCAATCAGATGATAAATGATCTTGGCTTAAAAGGGCGTGAGCATCATCTTCCAAATCAGCTATCTGGTGGTCAGCAGCAGCGTGTTTCAATTGGACGGGCGTTAATCAATTCGCCAACTGTGATTTTAGCCGATGAGCCGACTGGAAATCTTGATTCGAAGAACAGTCAGGAAATCATGAATCTTCTTCGATTATCGAATGAAAAATATCATCAGACCTTGATTATTATCACGCATGACGAGGAGATTGCAAACCAGGCAAGGCACTTAATTCACATCGAGGATGGACGGATTTGCAGAGATGAGGTGATCCGCTGATGAAGATTTTATTTTTGTATACAAAGCGGATGTTAGCAGCGAATAAGGCGAGAACGGCAGTCACATTTGCGGGAATTGTTTTGTCATTTGCATTGCTGACAGCAGTACTTACGGGAACCTCAAGTTTATTTCATTTTTTTAGCGAGTTTATGAAGGTGCGCGACGGCGATTACTATGGTGTAATCTATAACTGCGATGAGGAGGATGAGGCGCGCCTGGCACAGTCTGAGGAAGTGACACAGAGTTGTCGCATGGGTATCGTTGGCGTTGCCGAGAAGGGATTTGGTATTGAACACGAATTGTCACTGTCAAATAGAGTTTATGTAGCGATCGGAAGCGTGGATGCAGACTTTTTTGATACTATGGGTGTAAGACTGATTGAGGGACGCTTGCCGGAAAATGAAAATGAAGTTATCATTCCTCAAATGATGACAACAGCTGGAAAAGAATTTCACATTGGAGATACAATCACCTGGCAGATTGGCAAGCGTATCGGGTCAGATGGCAGAGTCATACAGCATCAGGAACAAAGACGCGAAGACCGAAGCAACGAAGATTTTTGTGAGAAAGAGACGATACAGGCAGAACATGCAAAGACATATACGATTGTCGGAATCAGCACAAATCCAGGCTATCAGATGTTTGCGGAGCCTTGTTATCTTGTGCTGACAACAGGAGTGCAGACAGCGACTTCTGATATTTATTTAAAAACGAAAAGCATTGATGATACTAGCGACTTTATTGCAGAAAATTTTGGCGATCATCAGTCAAAGACAAATGAAACATTATTACGTTATTTTGGAAAAGGCGTTTCAGATGTTCGTTATACGTTGTTTGGCATGTGTGCGGTGTTGATGGTGGTAATTGCGATTGCCAGCGTTGCGCTGATCTATAACTCATTTTCAATATCTCTGACTGAGCGAACACGTCAGTTTGGACTGTTCAAATCCATTGGTGCTACGCGCTTTCAGGTTATGACGAGTGTTTTTTTTGAGGCTGGATTTCTGGCAGTATCGGCAATACCGGCAGGATTATTTATTGGATGTGCTGGAGTAAGCTGTGTATTTAAAATTTTAAAGAACAATTTTGATGCAATGATCAATTCAGCAGGAGCTGCATATGCAGGCAGTGTTTCAATTATCTTTTACACGAAAGTGTGGTATCTTGTGGTCGCAGCAGTGGCAGGCATTATTACCATTTTAGTATCAGCAATGGTGCCAGCCTTGCGTGCAGGACGGATTTCTCCTATCGAGGCGATTCGCCAGACAAATGATATTAAGGATTCTAAGTTTGCAAGGAATATCCGGGGACGCGGTATTTTAGGAACTGTATTTGGCGTGGGCGGTCTGATTGCACATCGCAATGCAAAGCGCAATAAAAAATCATACCGTGCGATTAGTTTTTCTCTGGCAATCTGTCTGTTTTTGTTTCTTGGCGGAAGCGGATTTATTTACTACATGCGTTTGAGTATGAAGGGACTGAATGTTCCGTATTATTATAATTATCATATTCAGTTTAACAGTATTTATAATGATACATTTGATCAAGAATATCTCACACAGAAATTTCGAGAGAATTTTATTCGTCAGCTGAGAACATCATCAAGTATTACAGACGCAGTTTTTGTCCGCAAAGTTAATTTGCAGATTGCAATGGATGAGAGTAATCTGACAGACGTAGGAAAACTTGCTGTAGGGGAATATATTGTGGATGGTCAGATGCATTATCGCGATCAAATTTATTTTGTGGAAGACACACAATATGAGGCTTATTTAAAACAGCTCGGACTAAATCCAGAGGAATATTTGAGGTCTGAAAATCCAAAGCTTTTGATTTTAAATGCCGTAAAGGGCGCAGCTGATTTTGATGATGGACGAAGACGGTTTTATGAGGGATCTATGTTTCAGGATAGCAGCAAGCTGACTGAAATCTCAATCATGGAACAAAAGAAGATTGGAGATGCCTCATATGCTTATCCAGATCCTGAGGATCCAAGCATGATGATTTATTTGGTGGGAGATGGCAGGACTGCACAGTCAGACGATGATTTTAAAAAGTTTAAGATTCCAGTGGAAGAGTCCATGGAAAAGCTTTCCTTTGAAATCGGAGAGACTGTAAAAGCAGAGGATTATCCATACTGGGCATGGGCAGGAGACTGGGGCTTTGTGCTGCCGCTTAGCGCCTATAATGAAGACCTGTTTATTACGCCGAATATTCAGGACTATGCGTATTTGAAAACAATTGATTCCGAGCGCGCATTAGAACTAATGTTAGAATTGAGAAATGAGTACGATGAATCATTTGATATTGGAATGCCGCCGCAAACTGATCAGTATGAAGCAAATATGATGCGCATTCTCAATGTGTGCTTGATGTGTTTTCTGATTCTAATTGTTCTTATTTCACTGGCAAATATTGCAAATACAATCACGACAGCAGTGCGGCTTCGCACAAGAGAATATGCATTGATTAAGGCGGCTGGCTGTGGTAAGTATACATTTTTACGAATGATTTTTGCAGAGAATTTAAGCTATATGCTTCGAGGCTTTGTGATAGGAGGGCTGATGGGAGCTCTGGCAAACTATAAGTCATATTCCTATTTGAAGTATTCTATCTACACAAATAAAGTCATACCAATTGGGCTGTATGCAGTTGGCGCCGCGGCATTTATACTCGTAATGATTTTTTCCACAGTTTATACGTGGCAAAAAGTAAGGAAAGGAAATATTTGCGAAGAACTGCGGCAGGAGGCAGTGTAGGGGAAAATAGAAGTTTTAAGAAAAAATAAAGAAATACTCTT
>OIWK01003658.1_pt1 | contig 10376 bp, 6 predicted proteins | sample 1587401 | NCBI WGS metagenome assembly OIWK01 (sample SAMEA3888911, study PRJEB22519) | human gut metagenome | biome: human gut; feature: human-associated habitat; material: faeces | place: Denmark | collected 2009
ATTGAAAGAGAACCCCGCTGTGGAGACGATCTGCTGCGCTCCCGGCAACGGCGGTATTTCAAGAGATGCCGAGCTTGTTAATATCGGAGTTATGGATAAAGAAAATATGGTTAAGTTTGCAAAGGACAATGCAATTGACCTCGTTTTTGTAGCTCCTGATGATCCGCTTGCTGACGGTATGGTTGACGCTATGCAGGAGGCTGGAATCAGAGCATTCGGTCCTAATGCAAATGCCGCTATTATTGAAGCGTCAAAGGTTTTCTCAAAAAATCTTATGAAGAAATACGGCATACCTACTGCAAAGTATGAAGTATTCAATGACGCTCAGAAAGCAATTGACTATATAAAGAACGAAAATACCGCTCCCGTTGTTGTAAAGGCTGACGGTCTTGCACTCGGCAAGGGTGTAATTATTGCTCAATCTGTTGATGAGGCAATTGAAGCAGTCAAAGAAATTATGGAGGACAAGAAGTTTGGTGACTCAGGTAACAATATTGTTATAGAAGAGTTTCTTACAGGTCCCGAGGTTTCTGTTCTTGCATTTACAGACGGCAAGTGCGTAAAACCTATGGTCAGCTCAAAAGACCACAAGCGTGCTTTTGATAATGACGAAGGTCTTAACACAGGCGGTATGGGCACAATCAGCCCGAACCCGTATTATACAGACGAGATTGCCAAGGAATGTATGGATACAATCTTTATCCCTACAATTGAGGCGATGAATAAAGAGGGCAGACCTTTTAAGGGTTGTCTGTACTTTGGACTTATGATTACACCGAACGGTCCAAAGGTTATTGAATACAATGCCCGTTTCGGCGATCCTGAGGCTCAGGTTGTTCTTCCAAGACTTAAAACTGACCTTGTAGATATCTGCGAGGCTGTTATTGACGAAAAGCTTTCCGATCTTGACATTGAATGGGACAACGGTGCTGCGGCTTGTGTTGTTATGGCAAGCGGCGGATATCCTGTTTCATACAAAAAGGGTATAGAGATGTTCGGTCTTAATGATAACGGCGGTGTCGATGGTGCAATCGTTTATCATGCCGGCACTAAGTACGAAAACGGAAAGTTCTATACAAACGGCGGTCGAGTTCTCGGTGTTACTGCAACAGCGGATACACTTGATGAGGCACTTGAAAAGGCATATGCAGCAGTAGAAAAAATTTCCTTTGAAGGCGCTCATTACAGACACGATATCGGCAAAACTAAATAATATATTAAGAGCCACTCTTAACGAGCGGCTCTTTTTTCAGCCTGCATTTTTAATCTGCAGTCTTAATTTGTCAGAAATCATGGCAATGAATTCGCTGTTTGTGGGCTTACCTCTGTCGTTGTGAATTGTATATCCGAAATATGAGTTCAGAACATCAATGTCACCTCGATCCCATGCAACCTCAATTGCGTGTCTTATAGCTCTTTCAACCCGTGAAGAAGTTGTTTCGTACTTTTTGGCAACCGACGGATAGAGCTGTTTTGTCACGGCATTGATAATTTCGGGATGCTCAACAGACATAATGATTGAATCACGCAGATAGTGATAGCCTTTGATGTGAGCCGGAACTCCTATTTCATGGAGAATATCGGTCACTTTCATTTCAATTCCGAAAGCGTCGATAACTCTGCCTTTGCCAAAATTGTTTTTCTTGCTCAAATCTGATAAATCGCTGATAATGGTGCTTAATTCGGAAATGTTATACGGCTTCAACACAAAATATGATGCGCCCGAATTCATAATTTCACGCTCAAGAACAGTGCTGTGAAATGACGAATACACCATAAATACAGGCACTTTCGTGCTTTCTCGTGTAATGCTTCTCATAACACCGATTGCGTCAAGCCTTGTCATAAATGAATCCATCAGTACAACATCAGGGCTTTCTCTTTTAATTTTATCGCACAATTCTTCTCCGTCTTTTGCACAGAAAATAACGGAAATATTCTTACTTTGTAAGATATTAAGATTTTCCTGCGTAAATTCAGAAGCGTCATCGGTTACGATTAGTTTTATTTTGTTGTTCATTGTGATTTCCCCCAGTAATTTTTGTTGTACTAATATTACCACAAAATGGTAAAGTTGGCAATACCTTCCATAAAACTTTTTTGAAAAATTGAGAAAAAAGTTTTATATTTTGCGTTAGTAAATCAAAAATGAACAAACGATCATATATTTAGTGTTGATTATTGTAGCGATTTGCCATATATTGTGCAAATACACCGTAACCCTCTTTTGGATTATTCAGAAAAACATGGGTAACAGCACCAATAATTTTACCGTTTTGAACTATCGGACTACCGCTCATACCCTGTACAATACCGCCGCAATTTTTGAGCAATCTGCTGTCGGTTATTTTTATGACAAAATTTTCATTTGATGTCATATCACGGTTGCATATTCTTTTGATTTCAATATCATATTCCTGCGGCATATCTCCGACAGGCGTTGTTACCATAACAGCCTTTCCTGTTTTTACCTCATCGTCATTTGCAATCAGATATTTCTTGTTTCTTTTATAATTTTCACTCGTTAAATCTCCGAAAATTCCTAAAGGGGAGTTTACGCTCAAATTACCAAACTTATCATCGGTAAAATATCCGCAGAAACTGCCGGCTTTACCGCAGACGCTTTTTTCAATGCCGCTGATTTCAGCCCGAACCGCTTCTCCCGATTTTAACGGTAACAAAGCAGCCGTGTCACAGTCGCATATTCCATGACCGAGTGCGGCAAAATAATTATTGCTGTCATTATAATAGGTTATAGTTCCAATGCCTGCACAGCTGTCACGAACCCACGCACCGAGGAGATATACTCCCACGGTATTTTTAATCGGCAAAACGGTTTTGTTTTCGGTTTTGCCGTTTCTATCAATTTCAACAGTAATTTCATTGCCGTTTGATTTTTCAATTTCAGACTTTAATTCTTCATTTGTGCTGATTTTTGTATTATTTACTTTCTTTATAATATCGTTTACTTTAAGTCCGCCGTCTTTTGCGGGGCAAACATATTTTTCACCGTCGTAGTAGCTTTCAAGCTTGATTATCATTGCTCCGTTAGCATAAAATTTAACTCCGAAAGCCTCACCGCCAATGTAAACCTCATTTTTATCATCAGCGGCATAAGGCGAAAAAGTCGAAACAGTAAATAATAATGTGAAAATCAGGGCAACTGATATAATTTCTTTAAATTTTCGCAAAAAATTCACCTTCTTTCCGTTGCCTTTATTATGATTTGCATTTATAATATAGATTAGTGCGTTGATGAAAATATTAAAAATGTTACTGGCAGAGGATTTTCTGAAAAGGCGATAAACAGCCGTGCATTGTAAATTATTTTCTGAAATTATATCATTTTCTTATTATGAGGTATATATGGAAAACATAAATTCTAACCTTGTCGGTCTTACCGATTCCGAAGTTCAAAAGCGTATAGATGAAGGAAAGGTAAATATTTCAACTAATATTAAAACCAAATCAATCAAAAGAATATTTTGTGATAACATTTTTACGCTTTTCAATCTTATAAATGTAATTTTGCTTGCGGCATTGATTTTTGTGGGTTCACACAAGAATATGCTTTTTATCGGTGTTGTTATCGCAAATATAATTATAGGTATAGTTCAGGAAATTCGTTCCAAAATAAGCGTTGACAAGCTGACTATTTTGTCTGAGAAAAAAATCAATGTTCTCAGAAACGGTAAAATTGCAGAAATAAGTAAAGATGAGATTGTCCTTGACGATATTCTTGTGCTTTCAAGAGGAAGCCAGATTCCTGCCGACTGCATTGTATGCGACGGCAACTGCAGAGTCAACGAAAGTTTGCTTACAGGCGAGTCAAATCTCATTGAAAAAAATGTCGGAGATGAACTGCTCTCTGGCAGTTTTATTGCGGCAGGAAAATGCTATGCTCAGGCTGTAAAGGTCGGAGCCGATTGCTATGCCGCTAAGATAAATAACGAAGCCAAATATATTAAAAAAGTAAATTCTCAGATTATGGAGTCATTCAATTTCATTATCAAAATCTGTACATTTGTACTTTTTCCAATCGGCATTGCATTTTTTATTCGACAATTTACCTTGCCCGATGCAACATTGCAGTCTGCTGTAATCAGCACTGTTGCGTCGCTTGTCGGTATGATTCCAAAGGGAATGATTCTTCTTACAAGTTCTGTTCTTGCAGTATCAATTATCAGGCTTTCATCTAAAAAGGTGCTTGTACAAGAAATGTATTGCATTGAAACACTTGCAAGAGTTGATGTGCTTTGTCTTGATAAAACTGGAACGCTTACAACAGACGAAATGACGGTAACAGGTGTCATTCCGTTTGGGGCTGATGAAAATAAAATCAAGAAAGCACTTTCTTCAATTGTAAAAGCGTCCGATGAACTGAATGCAACTTTGTATGCACTGCGTGACTATTCGGATTCCGTTTCACCGTATGAGTGCAGTAAATTCTGCGATTTTTCGTCCGAAACAAAATGGTCGGGCGGTACATTTGAAAACGGCAAGACCTACATAGTCGGTGCGACTGAATGTATTTTAAAAAGCAGAGAAAAGTATTCCGAGGTGTATTCTGAGATTGAAAAGATAAATCAAACCGTCAGAATCCTTGTTCTTGCCGAAAGCGATAGTGAACCGGACAAAGACTCATTGCCTGATGATTTAAAACCGCTTGCACTCATTCTTATCAAGGATAAACTTCGTGATAATGTAAATGAAACGGTAAAATATTTTAAGGAACAGGGTGTCACCTTAAAGGTAATTTCAGGCGACAGCGTTAAAACTGTTAAAAATATTGCGCTTGACACAGGGATCGAGGGTGCAGAAAATGCAATCGATATGTCAACCGTAACAACAGATAAAGAGCTTGAAGATGCGGCAGAGCGTTGTAATGTGTTTGGCAGAGTAACTCCGGCTCAAAAGAAAAAGCTTGTGGTTGCCCTTAAAAAGCACGGACATTCGGTTGCTATGACAGGTGACGGAGTAAATGATGTTCTCGCACTCAAAGAGGCGGATTGCTCCGTAGCTATGGCGTCGGGCAGCGATGCCGCACGAAATGTGTCACAGCTTGTACTTGTCAATAATGACTTTGGCGCAATGCCGAGCGTTGTGGCAGAGGGCAGACGAACAATCAATAACCTTGAACGAAGCTCTGCACTCTATCTTGTTAAGACGATTTATTCGGTTATACTTTCAATTTTCTTCATATTCTTCCGCACAGGATATCCCTTTGAACCGATACAGCTTACGCTTGTCGGTGCATTAACGGTTGGATTGCCATCATTTGTTCTTGCACTTCAACCGAATAAAGATATAGTAAAAGGTAATTTCACCGTAAATATAATAGCAAGATCACTCCCCACAGCTTTTTGTATTTCGGCAGATACAATATTACTCGCAATTTTAAAGTATATGACAGATATGCCACAGGCACAGTTTTCAACTCTCTGCGTATATCTTACTGCATTTTCATGTATGCTGCTTGTAATCAGATTATCAATCCCGTTCAATCCGCTCAGAGCCGTTATGGTCATCGGATGTTCCGCAGGAATAATAATCGGTTCAATTTTCTTCGGCGGATTGTTCTCACTTGCACCGCTTACATTTGAAAACATCATATTGCTTGTAATCTTTGCTGTAGGCACATTTGTTGTATTTAATATATTCTACAATATAGCACAGCACTATATAGAAAAATTCAAAAAGGAAAGTCATCTTAAACTGACTGCAAAAAGAAATGCAAATAAACAAAAACGCTGAAAAATTAATCAGACAACTGAATAATCAAGGCTATGAGGCTTTTATAGTGGGCGGTTGTGTTCGTGATTATCTTCTCGGATTGACTCCGCATGATACAGATATTTGCACAAACGCTTTGCCCGAGCAGACAAAAAAATGCTTTGAGGCTTATCATACTTTTGATACAGGTATCAAACACGGCACAATTTCCGTTGTATGCGGCGGTGAAGTCTATGAAATCACAACCTACCGTATTGACGGTGATTATTCCGATAACCGTCATCCGGACAGTGTAAGCTTTACACGAAACATAAACGAAGATTTGCAACGCCGTGACTTTACGGTAAATGCAATGGCATATAACGCTGAATACGGTCTTGTCGATCCATACGGCGGTAAAAATGACCTTAAAGATAAAATTATCCGTTGTGTCGGAAATCCCGATACACGCTTTAACGAGGATGCTCTGCGAATCTTGCGGGCATTACGCTTTGCCTCTGTTTACGGATTTTCAATTGAAGAGAACACATCAAAGTCTATATTTAAAAATGCAGACTTGCTAAAAAACATTGCAACAGAGCGTGTGATTTCGGAATTTCTAAAGCTCATCTGCGGTAAGGATGCCGTAAAAATTCTTGATGCTTACCGAGAAACAATTGCTGTTATTATCCCTGAAATTACCGTTATGTTCAATTTCAATCAGAACAACATTCATCATTCGTATGATTTGTGGCAACATACCCTGACTGCACTCGGCACAATTGAACCGAATCCCATACTTCGTATGACAATGCTTCTGCATGACATCGGCAAGCCTTTTGTTAAAACCACTGACAACAGCGGTCAATCGCATTTTCAGGGACATCAGCTTGAAAGTAAAAAAATTGCAGACAGAATTCTGCACAGACTAAGATTACCGTCTGATTTTATCAACAAAACTCTTCTGCTTATTGAATATCATGATGTCCGTTTTAACGGCAGTAAAAAGCTTATGAAAAAGGTTATGAATGTACTCGGTACAGACCTTACAAAGCAGTTGTTAGAGGTTGAATATGCCGATATATCTGCACAGTCTGAATATCAGCGAGAAGAAAAGCTCGGATATCTTGAAACGGCTAAAACACATCTTAATGAAATAATCAAAGATAACGAATGTTTTAAGCTGAGTCAGCTTGATATCAACGGTAAAGATGTTTTAAATCTTGGCGTAAAAGAGGGAAGAGATGTCGGAAATATTCTCGATTATCTGCTAATGCTTGTAGTAGATGCAAATGTCCCAAACAAAAAATCAATACTCATATCAAAAGCCAAAGAATATATTTACGGTAATCAAATGAATAAGTAATTAAAAAAAGAGGATTTCAGCGAAAACTGAAATCCTCTGATTTTTGTTTAAAATTAAAGAACCTTTGATAAAAATTCCTTTAAACGGTCGTCCTGCGGATTATTGAAGAACTCCTGCGGATTGTTCTTTTCTTTGATAACACCGTCGTCAATAAATACAACATCGGTTGCAACTTCCTTTGCAAAGCCGATTTCGTGAGTAACAACAACCATTGTCATACCTGCCTTGGCAAGCTCTTTCATAACATCAAGAACTTCGCCGACCATTTCGGGGTCGAGTGCAGATGTCGGCTCGTCAAAAAGGAGAACATCGGGATTCATCGCAAGCGCTCTTACAATTGCAATACGCTGTTTCTGACCGCCTGAAAGCTGGTTCGGATATGCGTTTGCCTTTTCGGCAAGTCCTACACGCTCCAAAAGATCCATAGCGTCTTTTTTAGCCTCATCTTTGCTCTTGCCAAGAAGCTTGACAGGAGCCATTGTAAGGTTGTCAATAACAGTCTTGTGGGGGAAAAGGTTAAACTGCTGGAACACCATTCCCATTTTTTGACGGTGAACATTTATATTAACCTTTGGATCCGTAATATCGGTACCCTCAAAGAAAATGTGACCGCCTGTCGGTTCCTCAAGTCTGTTAAGGCAACGGAGAAAGGTTGATTTACCCGAGCCTGAAGGACCGAGAACAACAACTACATCACCTTTAAAAATGTCAATATCAATACCTTTAAGAACCTGAATATCCTTACCGAATGATTTTTCAAGTCCTCTTACGGAGATTAATGCGTTATCTTTCACTCTTTTTCAATCTCCTTTCAAATCTTCTGAGGATGTACGAAAGCACAAGTACAATTACAAGGTAAATCAATGCAACCGTAATAAGCGGGAAGAATGCCTCGTAAGTTCTTGAACGAATCATATTACCAATATATGTGATATCTGCAAGTGCAACATAACCTGCAACCGAAGTTTCTTTGAGAAGTGTAATAATTTCATTGCCGAGTGCAGGAAGAACATTTTTAATTGCCTGCGGAAGAACGACCATTGTCATTGTCTGTCTGTTGTTAAAACCGAGTGAACGGCTTGCCTCAGTCTGACCAATGTCAACAGCCATAATACCCGAACGAACAATTTCTGCAACATAAGCGGCAGAGTTCATACCAAATGCAATGATTGCGGCAAAGATACCATTTCTAATCATCAACTGAACTACAACAGGTGTGCCTCTGATAACAGTAATGTAGATGTTGCAAATCACATTAAAGAATTTCAGAACACAATCACCGAAGCTCCTGCATTTTCTCTTGTCAAGCTGAATATCGTGAGTAGCTCTTACAAGAGCAATGACAAAACCGATAATAACACCGATAATACCTGCAAACAATGTGATTTCAAGGGTTACAAGCAAACCGCTTAAAAGCTGCTGCCATCTGTTATCTGTGATGAATGTGTTTTTAAAGCTTTCGCCGAGATTGCCGAACAAACTGCCCGACGCACTGTCGTTTACGATAATAACCTGAGTTGTGTTTGCATATGAAGTTGAAAAGTCGATATTTTTTCTTCTTTCCGGTGTGTCGGTCATCCCTGCCATACCGAAATCGTCTTTGCCGGTCTGAACAGCAGTGATAACAGAATCAAATTCCATATCATCAATAACAAGTTTTTTACCGAGCTTGTCACAGATTGCTGTAGCCATCATCGGATCAAGACCGACAATTTTACCGCCTTCAACATATTCATACGGTGGAAAAGCAGCGTTCGTAGCCATATGAAGTTCACCGTCATACTTGATATCCTTAGGTGATTCATAGGGTACGGTATCAGTATTACCCTCTATGTAATAGCTTTTGATTTTGTCCAGAACACCCTCGTCTTTAAGCTCTGCAAGAGCTTTGTCGATTTTTTCGGTGAGTTCATGATTTTCCTTTGAAATGCAGATTGCATACTCCTCTTCCGCAAAAGGTTCATCAAGAATTTTTAGTCCTGCATTTGCTTTTACAAATTCCTTTGCCGGTTCACTGTCAATTACAACACAGTCGATTTTATTCTGTGTAAGAGCTACGATAGCGTCGGCACCCTTGCTGTAACGCATAACCTTGGTGCCGTCAGCCTCATAGTCAGATACAAAAGTATCGCCTGTTGTACCATTCTGAACACCTACGGACGCTCCTTTGATATCATCGGCAGTCTTAATTTCCTTAACCGATGAATCACCGCATCCGGTGAACAGAAAAACAGTGGAGAACAGCATTGAAATCAGTACCAATAAAGTAACTGTCTTTTTCATTGTTTTCCTCTTTTTCTTTCTCTTAAAATATTTATTTGCAAATCTTTATCAGATTCTTGCAACGCCTGTCTCAACAGCGGCCTTCTTAACAGCCTCAGCAACAGTTTTGCCGATTCTCTTGTCAAATGCCTCGGGAAGAATATAATCTGCATTAAGTTCTTCATCGCTCACGAGTGAAGCAATTGCAAAAGATGCGGCAACTTTCATTTCTTCGTTAATATCGCTTGCACGGCAGTCGAGAGCACCTCTGAAAATACCCGGAAAAGCAAGTACATTATTAATCTGGTTAGGAAAGTCACTTCTGCCTGTACCTACAACAGCCGCACCTGCCTTTTTAGCAATGTCAGGCATAATCTCGGGAGTCGGATTAGCCATAGCAAAAAGAATAGGATCTTTAGCCATTGACTTAACCATTTCTTCGCTTACGCAACCTGCGGCAGAAATTCCGAGAAATACATCAGCACCTTTCATTGCATCTGCAAGCGAACCCTCAAGGTGAGAAAGGTTAGTAATTTCAGCCATTTCCTGTTTAACAGCGTTAAGTCTCGGATCACCCTTGCAGATAATACCCTTACTGTCGCAAAGCGTAATGTCCTTTACACCCATATTAAGAAGGTGCTTTGCAATTGCAATACCTGCCGCACCTGCACCGTTCATAACAACCTTGATTTCGTCAAGCTTCTTGTGAACAAGCTTGAGTGAGTTGATAAGACCTGCGGCAACAATAACGGCAGTACCGTGCTGGTCATCGTGGAAAATCGGAATATCGCATTTCTCTTTGAGCTTCTTTTCAATTTCAAAGCATCTCGGAGCGGCAATATCCTCAAGATTGATTCCGCCGAATGAACCGCTGATAAGGTAAATTGCGTTTACAATTTCGTCAACATCCTTACTTCTTACGCAAATAGGAAATGCGTCAACATCGCCGAATTCCTTAAAAAGCGCACATTTGCCCTCCATAACAGGCATACCTGCCTCAGGACCTATGTCACCAAGACCGAGAACAGCTGTACCG
>OIWK01003666.1_pt1 | contig 10354 bp, 9 predicted proteins | sample 1587401 | NCBI WGS metagenome assembly OIWK01 (sample SAMEA3888911, study PRJEB22519) | human gut metagenome | biome: human gut; feature: human-associated habitat; material: faeces | place: Denmark | collected 2009
CTTTTCTTTAACTTTTTCGTACTCGGCCTTTAAATCATCCATTTGGCTACCTATGCCAACAACTCTGACCCACGCTTTGCTGCGCGTCATCGCTGTAAATAGACGATTTCGTATTTTGGCATTGTCCGAATTCAGCATATTTATATCGTCCGCCTGGAAGCAGTCATGAGCATTGATAACATACACCATAGCAGCTTCATTTCCTTTTGCACGATAAATACCGGTAAAGGCTACAGATTCATTATCGGTATCAAAAAACACATCCGGAGAACTATCGACACCTGCAACGTGACTTTGAATTCCTTTATCATAAAGAATCTTCCTTATTGAAGCAACAGCATCTTTAGTTGTAATTGGGTCCGGGTTAATTACAATAATATCATCGGCTCTGAGTTCATCATCACGTAGATTTTTTCAATTTCACTGGCAACCCATACGTCTTGCTCATGCTTTGTCTTGAAAGACTTGAACAGAATCAAATCATCTATAGGAGAATGGCTTTCCAAAAACTTCGGACTACTATTTTCAGTTCTGGCAAGGACCACCCGTTTGCCATCTTCCAATTCGCCCTCAATAACTGAATAGCCAATTTCCTTCCATAGATTTTTCTGCTCAAACATCTGCACTAAACCAATGTCAGAAAAGGCGTCTGGCTCTCTATAAATTCCAAATCCAAGCGCATGAGCAGATACAAGAGCTGGTCTTGAGTTTCTATAGCACTTTTCGAGAATAATATCTTGTTTTGATGTGCCGTCTGGTTCGTAGTTAAAGCGTACATTTGGAGTTCCTTCGTTATTTGTTCCAAATATCTCTTCTGGCGACGGGAGCGATTGCAGATTTAAATTTTGCAACTCGTCATATGCATATACTAATCGTTTAGGCTCACATAAAATCTTATAGCAAAGCTGTAAAAAGCTTACGGGAAAGTCTTGAGCCTCGTCAATTAATATGGCATCATACATGGGAGCAGCGTTTTCTATTTCAGATATAGCCTTTTCACAGACTCCAGAGAGAGCCATATTACGTCCAAACTGGTTCCTAGCGGATGAATAGTCTAAGCATTCAAGACCGTTTTCTACGCAAAAATTGTAATAGATTCCGGGAGTCTTACTACTCGATCCCCAAGCGTGAATTATCTGCAAATTATCCCAGTCAGGTTCCATGCTGGTCTGTTCGATATAAAACGAATTAATCAATTGCTTTAGCTGCCCCTTCAGTGAGCGTGTATTGAAGGTCACAGCAATCTTCCATTCCGGATGCTGTGCGTGGAGATAGGCTGCTTTTAAGGCTAACACAATTGTTTTTCCAGAGCCAGCTAGTCCGCGAATTCTTTGAACGCCCTCTACTGTTTCAATTACAGCTCGACCTTGCGCATTGTCAAGGTTTGCAACCGATTCTTCAAGTTGTTGAAGCTTTGCGCCTCGTGACTCTGAATGTTTTACTTCTCTCTTCTTCCGGCCCTTCCTAATCATTGAAACCGATTGCAGTACTGAAACAAGTTTCTCATAGTACTCGGGGTGTTCCCAGTTGAGATCACATATTTGATTGGTTATTGTGTTTTCATTGCATACAGGATAGTCATCGTTTTCAGGCAACGTTACAATGGCCGGGGCAAATGTAATAACATTAATTGAAACCTGCAACTGTCGCTTATATACCAGTTCACGATGACCTTTAAGCCTGGACTCCACTTTGTTGTATGAATCGTCCTGATCATCTTGATAATCACCTAGACGTTTCCCCTCGATAAGGTTAAACACAACAAGTCCCTGTTTGGGTGAAATCCACAGAGCATCAATAGGATAAGCACCTTCAACAGTACCGATAATTGGGTACCCGATATATAGAATGCCATCAAATTCATTGTGAGCACTAAAATAATTCTTTAAGCGATCACTAGATACTGGCTTATTCGTTGTTCCTGTAATCGTAGTTACCATGGCGATTCTCCATTTCAGAATAGTGCGTTAGAACCTCTAAGTACAAAACACAATTATATTATAGCACAGAAATCAGAAATGTGTCAGCCTTTTTTGGAACCTTCTAATAATATCAAGCGCAGGCTTATCCTGATGCTCGGCGAAAAACTCGCGGAGCTTGTCAGCTTCATCGGGGAGGACAAAGCCGAAGCCCTGTCCGTCCACTCTGCAATAGAAAGCGATTTTCATGTCTGCCTCCTCAATCGAAAATGTTTTGGATTTTGTATGCGATCTCAATGCGCTTATCAGGGTACACCAGCACCCGGTCGATCAGCAGCTCGGCCAGCTCAGTGGTCAGCGTGTCCGCATCGAAAATCGCCTTGGACGCTTCCTTGCGGCTGTCCTGCCGCGCCTGTTCGTCCTGCTTTTGCTTCGCCTGTGCCAATACTGCGGCATAGGCATTTTTCGTTTTCAAAAGCAGCTCATCACACGCGGCCTTTTCTGCCTTATAGGTATTCAGGTCGATCTCGCCCATGAGATAGTGTTCGTAAAGAGTGCGCTTGCCGTCTTGCAGCGCCTCGATCTGCTGCTCATATTCGGCGCGTTCCGGCACGGAAGCATCCACCCGGAGCGTACCGTCCGGGGCAAGTGGTGCGGCGGCTTCCATCTGCTTTTTCAGCGTCAGGAATACCGTCTGCTCCAGCTCTGCGGCGTTCAGGCGCATCTTGTGGCAGCGGCTTTCTACGTCCGCCTCGGAATGGCGGCAGTAATAATACGAGGTTTTCTGCATGGTGCGGGACAGCGCATGACCGCAGCAGCCACAGAAGGCTTTGCCTTTCAGCGGGTAGTCCCGCTTTTTCTTGTTTGGCTGGGAAAAGCGGAGCTGGCTGGCCTGCACGGTATCAAACACGGCTTTCTCTATGATGGCCGGGTGATGGTCGGGGATGATGTACCACGATTCTCTGTCCTTCAGGCGGCTTCTGGTGCCGCCTACTTCGAGAACCGCCCGCTTGCCGATCACATACACGCCGGTGTAGCGTTCGTCCTCCAAAATGCGGAGAATGGTGGATGCACTCCAAATCCCGTGGCAGCGGGAAATATCGTGGGTATGATTGCCGTGCGCCGCTTTGTACTGGCCGGGGGTGGGGATGCTTCTGCGGAACAGCTCTCGCGTGATGGCGGTGGCGTTGATGCCCTCGGCGGCAAGCTGGAAGATGAGCTGCACAACGGCAGCGGCCTCCGGGTCAGGCTCCATTCTGCCATCGGCGCTTTTGCGGTAGCCGTAGGGACAGATTTTGCTCTGATACTCGCCGCGCTGCATCTTGGCGTACTTGGCACTCTTGGTCTTGATGGACATATCGCGGCTGTAATACTCGCTGATGAGATACTTGAACGCCACGTCCATGCCGCCGGTGTCGCCCTTGAATTTGCTGCTGTCAAAATCGTCGCTGATGGAAATGAAGCGGGTATGGAACAGTGGGAACACACGCTCGATGAAATAGCCGGTTTCAATGCTGTTTCGCCCGAAGCGGGAAAAATCCTTGACGATGATGCAGTCGATCTGATTGGCCCGCACCAGCTCAATGAGCTTCTGTACCTGCGGACGCTCAAAATTCGTACCGCTGTACCCGTTGTCGATAAACTCCATGATCTCCGCGTTCAGGGCTTCGGGCATGGATGCCGCATATTCATGGAGAACAAGGCTCTGATTTTCAATGCTCAGGCTGTCGTACTTGTAATCCTCGATGGAGAGGCGGATGTAGAGGGCAATCACATATTTCTGCATTGTTCCAGCACCTCCGCATAGGTTTCAAACTCGCTCTGGAAGCGATAGCGCACCGTGATCTGCTTGTCGTGGGATACCTCGATGCGGTCGATCAGCCGCTCGATGAGTGCGCCGGTCAGCGCACGGTCGGTCTTGATCTGCGCGGCATCCTGCTCCAGCGCACGGTGCTGCTCAATCTGCGTATCCATCGTCCGCAGACCGTCCTCCAACTGCTCCATTTCCACGGCGAGGTCGGCAATGCGGCTTTCGTACTTCTCCTTGTAGTCAAAGTATTCATCCTTGGTGAGAACGCCTTGGACGAGGTTTTCATATAAGCTCCGCACGATACCGCGAAGCCGCTGGATTTCCTGCTTGCGGCTGGTGATCTTCTCCCGCAGCTCGGCACGTTCAGCGGCCTGCCGGGGTAGCTCTGCAAGGGAGAGGGTGTATTGCCCCAGCGCCGTATCAAGCGCGTCCTGAAGCATATCTGCCAGCATATCCAGCAGCATATCCTCGCGGATGGTCACACCGGGGCAGGCATCTTTGCTGATTCGGCTCTGGCTCAGACAATGGTAGAAGTACACATCGTCGGACTTCTTGCGGATATTCCGCTGCCGGTGCAGGCTGCCGCCGCAATGGGCGCAGAACACCTTGCCTTTGAGAAGATTCAGCGTGAAGGCTTTGACCTCCCGTGCCTTGGCGCGGCTGGCGGTCTGATTGAGATTTTCCTGCACCATCGCGAACTGTTCCCGGCTGATGATGGCCTCGTGGGTGTCCCGTACCACCGTCCATTCCTCGGCATCGGCCTTGACCTGCCGGTGATCCACGGTTTTTGTCTGCCCCTGAACGAGATCTCCAGTGTAGACCTCGGAGCGGAGAATAACGCCGACCGTTCGGGTCTGCCACTTGCCGCTGCCGAGCAAATTTTCGTGGGTGATCTTGCCCTGCATCTTCTTGTAGTGGCTGGGGGTGAGAACGCCCGCCTCATTCAGCCGCACGGCGATGGTATTCAGGCCAGCGCCCTCGGAAGCCCAGCAGAACATCCGCTGCACCACGACGGCGGCAACGGGGTCGATGATAAGCTGGTGGCAATCGTCCTCCGCTTTCAGATAACCGTAGGGAGTACGCGCACCGATGAACTTGCCGTCCTTCATGGCCTGCCGCTGCTGCGCCCTGATCTTGCGCCCAATGTCCAAAGCGTAGGCTTCGTTTATCATGTTCCGCAGCGGGATGATGATACCGGAATGGGCATCCTCTGGGTTGGCGGTGTCGAAGTTTTCATTGACCGCAATAAAGCGGATGCTGCGGATGCGGAAATACTGCTCAATGTAGTAGCCGGTGTCGATGGTGTTTCGTCCCAAACGGGAAAGGTCTTTGACAATCACGCAGTTGACATGACCGGCCTCAATATCCGAGAGCATCTGCTGAAAGCCCGGACGGTGGAAGTTTGTCCCGGTCGCGCCGTTGTCGATATAGGTATCGTATACGCTGATTTCCGGGTACTGCTCCAGATAGCGGGCAATAATCATCTGCTGGGTTTCAATGGATACGCTGTGCGTGTGGGTATCCTCCACCGAAAGGCGGACGTAGATCGCGGCGCGGCAAGCGGCGTCGGCCTCCTGCACGACTACCGCAGCCGTTTCTTTTCTGCTTTTTCTCGCCATGCTCAGCCCACCTTTCTCTGTTTGTAATCTTTCTGCTGCGCTGCCAGCGCCAGAAGCTGCAACGCCTTTTTGTATTCGTCCTCATGGGTAAAGGTAATATCCAGCTCCTTTTTGCCACGGACGCGGATGCTCTGTACCATGTGAATGAGCGCCCTGCGGTCTAAGGTTTCCAGCGTGGAGAACTGCGTAAACTGCGAAATCCAGCGGTTGCGCTCACTTCGATTTTCCAGCACCTCCGTGAGCTTTTCCTTGAGAACACGGACACTTTCGCGGATGTCCTCGGCCTGCTTGGTGTACTTTGCCTTATAGGAAGCGTATTCTTCCTTGGTAAGCATACCTCCCACAAGGCTCTCATAAAGCCTTGCCTTGAACTCCAGCACCTGCTCCAACCGGCGCTCGTTGTCGGTAATGTGGTCGCTGTATTCCTTGGCAAGCGCCTGATTGATGCTGGACTGGTCAATGCCGGTTAGCAGCGCCTCCAGCGAAGCAATGTTGCCGATATAGGCTTTCAGGCTGTCCCGCACACAGTCGATCAGGCTGCTTTCTTTCAGCATGACCGGATGGGCGCAGCCCTTTTTCTTGCCGGTGGGACAATAATAGTAGTGGTACTCCTTGCCGTTCGCACGGTTGGTCTTGCGGGTCATGCGGCTTCCGCAGCACCCGCAGATCAGAATACCGGAGAACAGGTACACCGTATCCTCGTTGGGAGAAGTGCGGGTATCCAGTCCCTTAATGCGCTGCACCAGCTCAAAATCCTGACGGGCGATCAGCGCTTTATGGGCATCCGGGACGCGCACCCACTCGGAGGCGGGGCGCTGCTCCATCTGCTTGATCTTGTAATGCGGCGTACCCTGTTTGCCCTGCACCAGCGTTCCGGTATAGGTTTCGTCCTGCAAGATGCGGATGATGGTGGTTGCCGACCATTTGCAGTCAGCCTTGTCTGTGTATCCCTTTTTCGCGTAGGGCAGGCCGTTGTTCTTCTTGTATGCCAGCGGAGAGAGAATGCCCAGCTGGTTCAGCTCCGATGCGATCTTGGAAGCGCTTGCGCCCTCCAGCCGCATACGGAAAATGTCGCAGACAACGCGGGCGGCGTAGGGATCGGGGACGAGTAGGTTTTTATTGTCCTCGGCTTTCATGTAGCCGTACACCGGGAACGCGCCGACGAAATCGCCGTTGCGCCGCTTCACGTCCAGAGAGGAACGGGTCTTGATGGAAATGTCCCGGCAGTAGGCTTCGTTCATAATGTTCTTGACCGATACGGTCAGATCATCGCCGCTGTCGTGGGCGGTGTCGATGCTGTCGGTGATGGCGATGAAGCGCACCCCGTAGGCCGGGAATACCCGGCGCAGATACCGGCCAGTTTCGATGTACTCGCGCCCTAAGCGGGAGAGGTCTTTTACGATGACGCAGTTGATGTTGCCGTCGGTGACATCCTGCATCATTTCCTTGAACGCGGGGCGGTCAAAGATGATGCCGCTGTATCCATCGTCGATCTTTTCGGAAACGACCTCAATATCCGGGTTGTGCTCCACAAAGTTTTCAATGAGCTTGCGCTGATTGGAAACGCTGTCGCTCTCGCTGGAATGATCGTCGGTGTAGGACAGGCGGATATAAGCGGCGGCTTTGTATTTGGGCATGAAAAAGCACTCCTTTCTCCCGGACTGCTCCCGCATGAAAAGAGTGGTTATCTGGCTATTTGGTTTTCATCCTTTTCCACACCGATCATAGCACTCTCTGCGGAAAAAAGCGAGGATGTCGCTCAGCGCAAAATGCCTTGCAGACATTCCTCCAACGTAACGCCGTTCCCGGCAAAGCAGGCGTTTACCACGAAATCGCCGCAGCGGAAGCGGTAAGGATTTTTGATCTGGCGGATAAAGGCGGCGATGCGTTCTTCCTTGGGAAGATTTTTGTCTACGGATACTTCCCGGATGTCCACCAGTTCATCCGTGTGGATTTGGGTTTCGTTTGGCGTCGGCTGCATCATGGCGATCTCCTTTCTCGGTTTGGTGGGTTTCCTCAAGGTCACATGAATGCGCTGACGGGAAAGCCCGTCAGCGCATGGTATCTGACTTTGAGAGGCGGCTGCGCGGGCAGAATTGGAGCCACATAACATAATGGCGAATACCGGCGCAGCCGCTCTGCTTGTCCATTTGAGATGATCCATCCTTTTTGCCACGCGCCCCGGATAGTGGGCATGATGCAGGCCGCCCTTGGCAGGGCTGTCATAACTCCACGATACCGCTGCCTCAAAGAGCTGGCGCATACCGCAGGGTTCCCCCTCAAGTCTGTGGGAGGGCGTGAGCAAGTTTCATTATCCGCCGCGCTGTCATCGCGCCCGATTTGCCGAATCGGGTCTAAGGCTGCGTAGATCGCTCGGATGGCTTTTCCGGAATCACCTCCTTGAAGCCATCGTCGTGGCGGCGCACCTTATGCCGCTATCACGCGGGTTTTGTGCCTGCATCATGGTCTATTCAGTTTTCAACGTTCGGTGAAAGGCTTCGTGGAGAATGTCCCTTCACCTATCATCTTTTTTAGGGCATTTTTGCACCCTGTTTTTGAGCTTACGGGAAAAATTTTTTGATTTTCTTCATTGCGGAGCCAATGCTTTTGGAAATGTTCTGGTGTCTGATGCCCTCAATCCGCCCAATTTCATCAACGGTCATTCCGCCAACGTAGTACATCCAAAGTCTGCGGAACTGTGTTTCCGTCAGCTTGTCCCTGATCTGAGAAACCATCGTGGAAGCCATTCTGCGCCGCTCAGATTTCTCGTGTTGGCGCTCCATAACCACATCAATGGCAGGAATGGAAAGTGCGGCTTCGGACAGGTCATCAATGGACGTATTGTGTTTCCCCTCTACCACATCCTGATTGTCCTCAGTGTGGTAGTTTCCATCCGACCAAGATTTCCATTTCAGAAATTCTTCCTCGCTGGCAAAGTCCTCGCGGGTCAGGCGGATGATGACTTCATTGGCATCCATATAAACGATGGCATCGGGGTCTTTCTTATTCAGCGCATAGATGCTTTTTCTATTAAACATTTTGTTCCTCCGTTTCGGTGTTGGGTGGTTGGTGTGCCAAGCCAACACCGGCGGAGAACGACAGCCGACAGAAAATAGAAACGCACATATCTTCCACGACGGAGATATGTGCGCATGAAGAAATGATTTGAGTTTACTCGGAGGAGGGCCAGCGTCAAAAATGCTAAAAGACGCAAAAAACGCCATAGTCCATCCAAGGACTATGGCGTAATACGGATATAAACTTCGGTAATGGCAACGCGGTCGTCGACTTGATCCTGACAACATACCCGTATCCCCCATAAAAGGAGAACCGGGTGAAGTGGGGTCTTGCCCGGCCTCGCTTCATCGTTTGGGGGAATTATATCGGGGAGATTTCTACATTTGCTCCTGAAATAGTCAAGAATTACTCATTATTTTGTGTCACATCGAATTTGTAGCCAACACCGTGAACGCTGACAATATATTGTTGCCCGGAAGTAACTGTACGAAGTTTCCTCTTTATATTGCTGATATGATTATGAATCGCTTTTCTGGAGTAAAATGTGCAGTCTTCATGCCAAACAATATCCATAATCATCTCATAAGTAAAAACTCGCTTCGGATTAGAAGCAAGGAGTAGGAGCAGATCAAATTCTTTTTGCGTTAAATTTACCGGCTGTCCGCAAATCATAACCATTCTTTGCTCAACACACAGTTCCAGCTCAGCAATTTTTATGAAAGTCATCGGTGTCTTTTGCATTGGCTCTGCTTGATCTGCTTTTCCGGTATTGTCCGTCCTCAGTTTCGTACAATGCACTGTAAGTGTAGCGGTTTCCGACAACTCACATTGTTCTACTGATAACAGGAGAATTGGAACCTGCGATAGTTGGCGGAATAAATTGATGTAGGATAATCGCTCCAGCAATTCCGGGTTTGCAACAATGCAGTTGTATTGCATGCTTTTGACAGACAACTCGAAAATGCCATCAGAAGCAAGCCGAATCTCTATTGCTGCCTCAAGTTCGGAAAAGCACTTTTTCAGATACGATAACTCTTTATCCGTATAACCAATGGCAAGTATTGTATAGCTGCCCGTCCTTATCACCTCCTGCAAAGAACAGAGCCAACAGGCAGCACACTTCCTGTTGGCTCTTATTCCTTGGAAAAGGAGAAAGGGTATTGAGATTCAATAAAAGCTCTGTATCGGGTGTGTACTGTTGATTTTTTGATTGCCTGTGAAGCATAGTATCCAATCAGCACAAACACCACCATTACGGAAAGATAGTCAATCAGGAAGAGGATCACAGGCTCGGAATAATCGTAGAATACGAAGTGGCTTCTGAGCAGCAGATACAAACTAACGCCTCTGCGTCGGAAAGCGAACGCGCCATATACTGCCCAAAGCCAGCCGATCAGTCGCAGGTTCCACGTCCGCAAAGGCGAGGGCTGCAAGTGCTTGCGCGCCATCGCCAGCACCATGCTCCAGTGAAACCCCAGATGCAGGCTCATACAGATGAAGCCCCAGTAAGCGCAGAGGATATGCACCTGCTGTGCAAGCTCATAGCCACCGTGCTTGGGGAGAAACGCAAACACATGGCGGGACAGCACAATGCCGCTGATCATGGAGCCGACCATGCACAGGAAAATCAGCCCTGCCAGTGCCGTCTGCACGATGCGCAGGGGCGTGTAGCGCCCCCGCGGCACAGCTTGAATCCATCGGCGGTTCAAAACATGGTGTGCCACGAACAGAGCGAACATTCCCATACCGATCCACTCGTGGGCTGCCTCGCCCACAAGACCGTAGGCCATCAGAAGCAGCATGGACACCGACATGGCCACATCTACGGCGATTTTTATTTTGAGAATTGGTTTCATGTTCTCATCCTTTGCTGTGAGAGATCACCCAGTTCAAATTGTCCGGGTCGTCAAAGACCACATTGGCTCCGCCGTGGTAGTTATAAATGCCCTTGGCGTTGAAATAGGCGTTGTCCGGAATATTGAGCTGCA
>OIWK01003667.1_pt1 | contig 10345 bp, 10 predicted proteins | sample 1587401 | NCBI WGS metagenome assembly OIWK01 (sample SAMEA3888911, study PRJEB22519) | human gut metagenome | biome: human gut; feature: human-associated habitat; material: faeces | place: Denmark | collected 2009
CTTTACGCGGCGATGGTCGGGAGTTCGATCCTCTCAGCACCCACCAGTCAAAATAGTTGAGGAGTTTTGGAAAAAAAAAACTTCTTGACAGATTGGAAAAGTTCTGTATAATACGCTTCTCTGCTGATGCAAAAGCTCTGAAAACGGAGTGGTAGTTCAGTTGGTTAGAATACCGGCCTGTCACGCCGGGGGTCGCGGGTTCGAGTCCCGTCCACTCCGCCAACAGATTCTGAAAAGAGGCGAACCTTGCGGTTCGCCTTTTTTTTTGCTCTAAAAAATCATCGGGAACGAGGCCTCTCTGCGTCCGTCGGGCGACAGTTGGCCAAGACAACAAGGAAACGTTCATGCTTCAGGCATTTCGCGATCACAAGCGCTGGCTGATGTTCATCGCCATGGTGCTGATTATTCCGAGCTTCGTCGTGACGGGCATCTACAGCTACAACCGCATGACCCAGGCTGACAACTCCATCGCCAAGGTCGGCGACAGCTCCATTACGCCGGAACTCTTCGACCAGGCTAAGCGCCAGCAGCTCGAGCGCCTTCGCCAGCAGATGGGCGACCAGTTCCGTGCAGGCATGCTCGACACGCCTGAGGCCCGCGAAGCCCTCGTGCGCAATCTGATGGACGAGGCCGCCGTCACCCAGACGGTTGCCAGAGAGCATGTCGGCGTGAGCGAGCAGGAAGCCGTTGCGCTCATCAAGAACGCCGATGCGCTCAAGGAGAACGGTCAGTTTTCTCCCGCGCTCTACGAGCGCTTCCTCCAGAGCCAGGGCAAGAGCGACCAGCAGTTTGTGGCTGAAGTCCGCCGCGACCTCGCCAAGGAGGCTCTTCTCACGGGCGTGACCGCCACCTATCCCGTGCCGGCCGCCGTCGTTGAGCATCTGCACAAGATCATCACCGAAGAGCGTGAAGTCCAGACGCTCATCTTCAACATCGACCAGTACATGGGCGACGTGAAGGTGACGCCCGATGAGGTCAAGGCCTACTACGACGGCCATCAGTCCGAGTTCATGGCCGACGAGCACGTCACGGCCCAGTACGTCGTCCTCTCGCCCGAAAGCTTCAAGGCCTCCATCAAGCCCAATGAAGAGGACGTTCGCAGCTATTACGAACAGAACAAGCAGCGCTACGCCACGGCTGAGGAGCGTCGTGCCAGCCACATCCTGATCAGCTTCGGCGACGACAAGGCCGCTTCCAAGAAGAAGGCCGAAGAAATCCTCGGCAAGGCCAAGGCCGATCCGTCCTCCTTCGCCAAACTGGCCAAGGAAAATTCCGTCGACACGGGCTCCGCCGTTGAGGGCGGCGATCTCTCCTTCTTCGGCCGCGGCATGATGGTCAAGCCCTTTGAGGACGCCGTCTTCTCCGCCAAGAAGGGTGACATCGTCGGCCCCGTCGAGAGCGACTTCGGCTGGCACGTCATCTACGTGACCGACATCCATCCGGCCCGCGTGCGTGACTTCAACGAAGTCCGCGCCGACATCGAGGCCGAATACATCGACCAGATGGCTCTGCGCGAATTCTCCGAAAAGGCAGAAGAGTTCACGAACATCGTCTACGAGCAGGCCGACAGCCTCGAGCCCGCCGCCCAGAAGTTCGGCCTCAAGCTCATGACCGCCGAGGACGTTACGCGTCAGGGTCCTGCCGATCCCGAACTGGCTCCGTTCTTCAACGAACACGTGCTTGAAAACCTCTACGGCTCCGAATGCCTGCAGGAAAAGCGCAATTCCGCTGCCGTCGAAGTGGGCTCCAATCAGCTTGTCGCCGCCCGCGTCGAGAAGCACTTCCCGAAGGCCGTTCGTCCGTTTGACGAGGTCAAGGGGCAGATCGAGGACGGTCTGAAGCTGCGCAAGGCGGGTGAGCTCGCCAAGGCCGCCGGCGAGAAGAAGGTCGCCGAGGTCCGCCAGTCGAAGTCTCTTGACGGCTTCAGCAAGGCCGTCTGGGTCTCCCGCCAGAATCTGCTCGGTCATCCCGCCCAGCTCGTTGACCGCATGGTTGCGCTTCCCGCCGACAAGCTCCCCGCCTACACGGGCATGCAGGTTGACGGCGGCGCCTACTTCGTCGCGTTCGTGAACGCCGCCAAGGTGAAGGCTCCGACCGAAAACGAGCTGAAGTCCCTCTCGCGCGAGTTCGCCACGATCTACGGCGAAGCCGATCGCCGCGGTTATCTCTCCGCCCTCCGCCAGGAGCTCGGCGAAGAGATCCTCCGCCCCGACTTCATCAAGGGCGAGAACAAGGGTGAGGACGCCGAGTAATTCCGGCTTTGCCTGATCCCGCAAAGGGGCGCATGTCCGACGGACGGCGCCCCTTTCCCATTCTTCAAAAGAAGAGGGCGCCCCTCCTGACCGGAACGGGCGCCCGTTCTCGAGCTGAACGGGATCGAGGCGTTATTTGTTATTCGATGGTTCGCATGGCGACGAGGCGGCTGAAGGCGGTCTTCATGTCCTCTCGCACGAGCTTCTGACGCATGTCGTAAAGCGTGCGGTAGCGGCTCGTGAGCGCGGGAACGGGTGCATACTCGGCGTCGCGCTCGATGTTGTCGGAGAGCACCTTCCTGACGTCGGGCGCGTCGCCCACGGCGTGGGCCGCGACGATGCAGTTCGTGAGGACAGCACCGCCCGCATTGCGAAAGCGCACGACGTCCGCGCCGAGCATATGGCTCTTGATTCTGTTCCAGAGCTCGTTGCGCGAGCCGCCTTCCGTCACGGTGATGCGGTTGAGGTCGACGCCAGCCGCGCGATAGCTGTCGGCAAGGCCCATGTAGTCGTAGCCGATGGCTTCAAGCACGGCACGCCACATGACGAACTGGTCGTCGTCCATGGTCATGTTGAGGAAGCATCCGCTCGCTTCCTTCTCTTCGCCCGAACCGCCCGTAAGGTAGGGCAGGAACATCACGCCACGGCAACCTGCGGGCACTTTCTCCGCGCCTTCCGTCATCGGGCCGTAGTAGGCAGCATCGTTCGCCTTCTTGCAGACGTTGTCCTTGAACCAGCGCAGGGCGAGACCGCCCGTGCGGACGAAGCCCCAGTAGAAGTAGGTGTCGGGGAGCGTGCCCGAATTGAAGATGAGCCCTGTGCCCGGTTTGGAGAGCTCGGGGATGATGCCCTTCGTCGAGACGCAGAACATAGCGCAGGTGCCCGCCACGTCGACGCCCTGGCCTGCCTCGAAGATGCCGGAGCCAAGCATGGACTGCATCGTGTCGCCTGCGCCGCCCAGAATGGGAATGCCCGCCCTGAGGCCCGTGCGTTCGGCCATTGCCTCGGAAAGGCCGCCGACTTTGTCCCAGGGCTTCACGATTTCGGGCATGTACTTCCTGTCGATGCCGAGAATTTCGAGCTGTTCGTCGGACCAGCACTTTTTCTGGACGTCGTAGCCCAGGCCCCAGCCGGACATGGCGCCCCAGTCGATGAAGGCGTCCTCGCCCTTGAGGCCCGCGAGATGCATGAGGATGTAGGGGGCGTTGTGCACGAACTTCACGCCGACGCGATTGAAGGCCTCATTGTTCTTCAGGAACCAGCGGGCGAACATCGCGGGGAACATCGGGGAGGCGACGGAGTTGCCCGTCTCGCGCCCCCAGATCTCGAGTCCTCGGGCGTTGAGGGCCTCGACGTCTGGTGTCGTGCGGCTGTCAAGATAGTTGATGTAGGGCGTCACGGCATCGCCCTCGGCGTTGACGCCGACGATGCCGCAGATGATGCCGTCGCCCATGACGGCGCAGACGTCCTTCGGATCCCTGCCCATTTCCCTGAGGGATTGAGCACAGGCGGCCATTGACTTTACGGTGATCTCGAGGAACTCGTCGGCGCTCATCTCGACCCAGCCGGGCTGCGGATAGTGCAGGTGCGTGGGCAGGCTGTGGCTCGTGAGGCAGTTGAACTGCTCGTCATAGACGGCGACCTTGACGCTTTGGGTGCCTGCGTCAAAGCCCATGTAGAGTTTGCTCATAGGGGGCCTTTAGGGGTAGTGAATCTGACAATTGTATGCGAACCACAGGGGGCACGACACTGTTTTGCGCAGAATCATCTGTAGCAGAGAAAGGACGCCGTTGGGTGGGAGACATACATTCCCCGGGCTGCTTCAAGAGTCTGCGGAGGAAATAATGGTAAACTCCGTGGTTGAGCAGTGATTGTTTCCTGATAATTCAGATGTGATATTTAGGAGAAGATGCGCGGTGTCAAACGAGCAAAATAAAATGACAAGAGATCTTTTTGATTGTCTGATGGCCTTGCTTTTGTCTGGAGAAGAAAATCAAAGGCCTGCAAGTGACGCCTATGAGGTCTGCGTGTGCAAAGGGTGGGCGGAAGGGAGGACTGTCACGGCCGCAGGGTTGGAGGCTCTGAAGCCTTACAAGGTGAGAAACGCCGTCATCATGGCTGCAGGGTTCTCGTCAAGATTTGCCCCCTTGTCATATGAATGTCCCAAAGGACTGGTCAAGATCAAGGGGGAGGTACTTGTCGAAAGACAGATCCGCCAGTTGCAGGAGGCGGGGATTTTAGAAATCATCGTGGTTGTTGGTTATAGAAAAGAAGATTTTTATTATCTTGCCGAAAAGTTCGGTGTTGAGATTGTGGAAAATTCGGAATATTCGACGAGAAACAATCATTCAAGCCTTATGGCTGTGAAGGAACGAATTTCAAATACGTATGTCTGTTCTGTCGACAATTACTTTACAGTAAATCCCTTTAGGTCTTATGAGTGGAAGGCATTTTATTCTGCGCAATGGTCAGAAGGAGAAACTTCCGAATGGTGCATGAGGTCGGATGATACGGGGAGAATTTCTGAGGTTCAGATAGGTGGTCGCGGGAGCTTCTACATGGTGGGGCGGCATATTTCGATACTGATTTTTCCAGAAAACTTCTTGATATTATTTCGTCAGAGTACTTTGTTCCTTCATCGAGGAGTAAGCTTTGGGAGGATTTCTTTGTCGAGCATCTGGATTCTCTTGATATGGAAATGAAGTGCTTTTCCGAGGGCTGTCTTCTTGAATTTGACAGCATTGATGATGCAAAAAGCTTTGATCCTGTTTTTCTAAAGGAACAGCAATCTGAAATTCTTGACAGGATAACGGCTTGTCTGGGTTGCCAGCGAGAGGATATTCATTCCATTGTTTCCTTGAAGTCAGGTCTGACAAATTTGTCATGTTGCTTCTCAGTTGGAGAGCAAGAGTTCGTATACAGACATCCTGGCGTCGGCACTGAAAAACTCGTTGACCGAAAGGGGGAGTTTGTTGCTCTGGAGTGCGCGGCACGAGCAGGCCTTGACGGTACCTTTTTGGCAGCTGATCCTGAGAAGGGATGGAAGCTGTCCCGCTATATAAAAAATGCCAGATTCCTGAACCTGAAGAGCCCCGAGGAAATGAAGAAAGGCATGCAGCTTCTCAGAAGGCTGCATGGGCTGAAGGAGAGGCTCCCACGAAAGTTCAATTTTTTTGATCAGGGGCTTAAATATGAAGCAATGCTTTCGACCTCTTCCTTTGATGTAGAACTGAAGGAAAGAATAGCTCAGGCTTGCAGACGGCTGGAGAAAAGTGTCCCATGCGTCACGCACAACGATTTCTGGCCAGCGAACATACTGGTTGATGAGAGTGATGGAATCCATTTGATTGATTGGGAATATGCTGGAATGGGTGATTATGCCAATGACTTTGGATCATTCTCTGTTTCCAGTCAACTGGACGATAACGAGGCTGACAGAGCCCTTGAGTTTTACTTCGAACGAAAGCCGACGGTGGAAGAACGGATTCACAATTACACGCACGTTGCATTGGCGGGGTGGTGTTGGTACAACTGGGCGCTCTTGAAGGAAGAGGAAGGGGCTTCGGTTGGCGGTTGGACTAATGTCTACAAGTCTTATGCGGAACGATATTTGAATCGTGTTGATGAGCTTCTTCTTCGCGGTGCGTAAATGAAATATGGATGGCTGAGCGGTTTTTTGTGGGCGCTCGATACTGTACTGCTGGGGATGGTGTTGAGCACGCTTGTGCCTGATGAGAGTTTTCGGTCCGCAGTTTGGATCGTTCCTCTCGTTAGCGCCTGGTTTCACGACCTTTTCAGCACATGTTGGTTGTTCTTGCTGACTTTGCTCTCTGGCAAACTAGGTCAATTGAAAAAAGCCTGCTGTACCAGACATGGCCTTGTCGTCGTTGTTGCCGCAGTGCTGGGAGGGCCGGTCGGCATGACAGGTTACCTGACTGCGATTGAAAACATAGGTTCCGGCTATACTGCCTGCATTTCTGCCTTTTATCCTGCCTTCGGTGCTTTGCTTGCCCGTGTTTTTTTGAAGGAACAGCTCCATCCAATACAGTATGCGGGGCTTCTTATTGCTCTGACGGGAGTCATGGGAATTGGGTGGATGTCTGCAGAGGAAGGAGAATCCTTTGAGCCGATGATCGGTATTTTTGCAGCGTTGATTTGTGTTGTTGGGTGGGGATCTGAGGCGGTTTTGGGAAGCTACGCAATGAGACACGAGACCGTGGACAATCACGTAGCTCTCCAGATAAGAAATGCAGTTTCCGCTGCAGCGTACGGTGTTCTCCTGTGGGGCGTGGCGGATGTCGGTGCCGTAAAGCCATTTGGGAGTATTTTGTATTTGATCTCAGGTTGTGCTCTTGTGGGAACGATGTCGTATCTCTTTTATTACAAGGCCATTTCCATTTTAGGGGCTTCAAAGGGGATGGCCTTGAATATAACTTATTCTGCGTGGGCGTTGCTTCTTGGCTTTGTCCTAAACGATGGCGCAATAAGCGGACTTGCTTTTGTATTCTGCTTTCTTATTGTTGTGGGGACGATAGCTTCGGCCACCTCACTTTTACTGCCCAAAATCCCGCTTCTATCCTCTGTACAAAGACGTCAATTTCCATGAAAACGGAACAGTGTACCCAAACACACCGTCAAAAAAAAACAAAAGTTCCGTAAAACATTAATTCCTCTGAAAACAAAGGATGGGTGTCGCCTTTTTATTTTTAATAAAATTCTCAACAAATTAATCTTTATATTGCAAACATAATTCGTACCGCAGGAACGAATTATGTGAATCAATACTTCCAATAGTATCTACAATACATATCCGAGAGATTCCGTTGGTGTTCAGTGGTTCTTTGGTAAATATGCACCCCGTCAGACATGCTTTGAGAGACTCGATGTCCCTTTTTTGTAGAAATTGACGAAAGAAGCGGGATTTTTTTGAAAGGTATCACGCCTTGTCGGCTGACGCCGTTGTTTGAGCCGCCTGCGCGTTGAGTTCATCTTGCGCCTTCACGGCAGCAATGTAGCTTGCCAAATGCTCTGCAGACATCAGCTCCCACAGTTCGTCGGCATTGTCGAAGAGTCCTTCGCACCCCAACTCCTTCAGGAGTCCCTTCTGCTTAGAGGTTAGGTTGATCAGCCGGGTCTGCTGTGTGCGATGGCTTCTGATGGCAACAACACTCTTGAGTTCCGTAAGCATTTCCGAAATGGTGTAGTAGTCGCTGAGGGTGTATTCCTCGTTGAAGTCCATGATGTCGCAGTCGACTGCACGGATGTTTTCATGGGCGGGTAATTTCCTTTTGAGCATCGTGCGAAGGTTTGCCAGCAAGCTCAAGGCAACGAAGGTCACCAGAAGCATGCCGTCGAGACTTTGGGAAGCTCTTCAAAAGTACCCTGAACAATCGTTTGCACAGAAATTTAGCCTGTGTAATAGACAAAAGCTCTCGGAGCGCAAAATTAAAGAGGGCTTTTGAAGAGCTTCCCTAGATTAAGAGGACAAGCTTCATGATCAACATGACAATTCAGATGAGCATCAGCATGTTTCGCCAAAGATGAAAAAGGATTGCCAGTCATGGCAATTAACGAAGCCCCTTCGCGCTTAATAGTGGGCAATACTGTCAGAAGTTCCGAGGACTCACCGGAATAAGATATCGCTACAACGGTATCTTCCTTAGTAATCATCCCGAGGTCACCGTGAGCCGCTTCTGCAGCATGTACGAAAAAGGAAGGTGTACCTGTTGAAGCAAAGGTTGCCGCCAACTTGCTTGCAATATGTCCAGATTTTCCAATACCTGAAAAGATCAATCGCCCCTTACAGTTCAAGATCAAATCCAGTGCTTTGTAAAAATCGTCATTAAGTTCATTCGCAACAGCTATCACTGCTTTTGCTTCTTCGTTCAAAACAGTCGTAGCAATAGCCAAAGCCTGTTCTTTATCCATATTTATGCTCCCGTCTTACTTTCGATCAACAAATCTATTAACTCTCGAACGGCTCCGCAACCACCATTACATGAAGAAATCCAATGGGCTGCCGATTTAGCAGAAACATGTGCATCATGCGGTACAGCCGCAAACCCCACTTGTTCCAATAGCGGAACATCAGGTCGATCATCTCCCATATAAGCCACATTTGCTGGCGTCAAGGCATACAAATCCAAGAGTGCTTGAAAAGCAATCCGCTTGTCTTTTTGCCCCTGGTAAAGATGGTCAATGTCCAGTTCAGAAGCACGATTTTCCACAATGCTAGACGTACGTCCAGTGATAATAGCTGTGCGAACGTCCAAATCGTGAACTTGATACTTTAATGCATGACCGTCTTTAACATCGAATTTTTTGTAAACTTCTTTTCCATCCGGTCCAATATTGATGGATCCATCCGTCAAAACACCATCCACATCCAGGATGAGTAGCTGAACATGTCTCAGACGCTCTAGGATTTCTTTTTTTTCAAGCATTCTCATTAATCCTGAAGAATTGAGTTTTCAAGGTAAGTAGAAGACTTGACAATCTGATCAATGGCCTTAAGCTCCGACAAAAGTTCGCGCATATGGCACAACGGAACCATATTGGGTCCGTCACTCAATGCTTTGCTAGGATCAGGATGAGTTTCAAAGAAAAGACCGTCAATACCAGTAGCAACGGCTGCTCTAGAAAGTACAGGAACGAATTGACGTTGACCGCTTGAAGAAACCCCATTTCCCCCAGGCAATTGAACGGAATGTGTCGCATCAAAAACCACCGGTGCTCCCGTCTCACGCATAATGGCAAGCGATCGCATATCTGTGACCAAATTACCATACCCGAAAGAAGCCCCACGTTCACAGACCATGAAGTTATCAGGATTCAACCCTGCTTCCTTAGCCGCTACTCTAGCTTTATCAACAACATTTTTCATATCGTAAGGAGACAAAAACTGCCCCTTCTTGATATTGACGGGCTTGCCAGATTGGGCACATGCACGAATGAAATCAGTTTGCCGACACAAAAAAGCAGGGGTCTGCAACAGATCAACAACCGGAGCAACTAAAGAAACTTGCTCCAGTGTGTGTACATCAGTCACAACAGGAACACCTACTTCTTCTTTAATGTGAGCAAGGATCTTCAATCCCTCTTCGATACCAGGGCCTCGATAAGATTTATGTGAAGTGCGATTAGCCTTATCGAAGCTTGCTTTGAAAATATAAGGAATTTGAAGTTCGCCAGTAATACGCTTCATCTCCGAAGCAATCTCAAAGCAAAGTTCTTCATCCTCAATAACGCAAGGGCCTGCCATCACGAAAAAAGGAGTTCCCTGACCGACATTAAAGTTACAGAGTTTCATACAGATTCTTCCCTACTAAAAAATTTGCGCACTCGTTCAAGATCTTCCTGAGTATCAACTCCAGGTGGTAGCGCTTCATCCAAAATACCAACTTGAATACGATAACCAAAATAGAGTGCTCTCAGCTGTTCCAAACTTTCCCACGCTTCAATTGGAGGGACAACCAATTCAGGAAATTTACGAACAAACCGCATCCTATAGGCATACAGCCCCAAGTGATGAAGTGCAACCACACCTGACGGCAACGACTTCTCCTCTTTACGGAAAGCATCTCGAGGATACGGGATAGGTGCACGCGAAAAATACAGAGCTTCGTTCCTATGATTCAGAACGATTTTGACAACATTCGGAGAAAGGAATTCTTCAAGTGAGTTGATAGGATGACCTAACGTAGCTATATCCGCATTTGGATTTTCTTCCAAAAGGGAAGCAACTTTTGCCAGAGCAGAAACAGGCATTAAAGGCTCGTCCCCTTGCAAATTGACGATGATGTCATCATCTTTCAATTTGAGAAGTTCACCTGCTTCGGCCAATCTGTCTGTACCTGTTGCATGATGCTCGCTTGTCAGAACAGATTGCACGCCATTGTTTGTACAAACTTCAACGATTTCATTGGAATCCGTTGCGACACAAACATTCGAACAAAATTGTCTGGCTTTCTCAGCCACACGAATAACCATCGACTTTCCCAAAATGTCGGCCAATGGTTTGCGCGGCAAACGGGACGATGAAATTCTTGACGGAATGATGACAAACATACAAGACCTGTCTTATTTATTAGATT
>OIWK01003668.1_pt1 | contig 10345 bp, 21 predicted proteins | sample 1587401 | NCBI WGS metagenome assembly OIWK01 (sample SAMEA3888911, study PRJEB22519) | human gut metagenome | biome: human gut; feature: human-associated habitat; material: faeces | place: Denmark | collected 2009
TACAGTTAGATTATTTATAATTATATATAAATGCACTTTTTAAAAATAAATACTTATATTTTTTATAGCACTTTAATTTGCTAAAGCACTTTTGTAAAGCACTTTTGTGCTTCCTTCCTGCCTGCCGGTTCCAGCTTCTGCCCACCTGCCGCAATACCACTTCATCCACCTAAACAATTATACAATTTATAAACCTAACCACATTATAATAATATCTCATTATACTTATACATCTACGCCGTTATCCCTTAACGCTTTATAAAAAAACTGTGTGCAGCTCATGCCCACCTTCTGAAGGTATTCTTCAACCTTTTGCAAATCGGTTAATTTAATATAAATACTCTTAGTTTTATATGTTTTTTTGGTATATTTTGCACTTGCTTTTTTGCGAGCTTCCGAAATTTTAACCTGTGAATTATTGTTGTTGCTGTTATCAAATATTGTCATTATATCACCTTTTAATATTGTGCATATTGTATAAAATAAATATCACAAATTGTTATATCATTGTATATAAAATCACTTGAAAAATATCACAATTTGTGATATAATGGTCGTAGACAAAAGGATAAAAGATCCTTTAAATCTATTTAAAAGTATATCATAATTATTTTAGTAAATCAAGGAGGTTAAAAAAATGACAAAAGCAAAAAAAACAATCTTATTAATTATTGGCTTTGCAATTTTTTTGATAATTGCATTATTAATCCAAAAAACAATTATATTAAAATCATTATCAATTGATAATGTCGGAGTTGCTGAAAATCAAATTACAGTTGAATATAAGGGCGAAACCGAAATTTACGATTTGCCCCGTTAAAATCTAAACGGCTTCTGAAGGGTTGAGCCGATCAGCCCTATCCCATCAAATAAAAAATAACTTCATCCGTTAATTTTAATGTGCTTGAATTATTTTTAGATCTTTGAAAAATATAGACAAAAAAATCTTTTTCGGGCTGCAAAATGAATTTTTTGAAGCTCCAAATAAAAAACTTCATGAAATTGAATTTAAAAAAGATTTTAAGTCTATCATATTTTTACATTTTTGTATTCATTTTGTTTTTAGAAATGGTACTAAATTTCGCAGGTGAATTATATCATTTTGAAAAAACAACAATAAATATATTTTATTATTCATTTTTTTTAGGAGGCAATACAAAATGAAAAAACCTAACACAACAACGGCAGTAACCGAAACAACAACCGAAAACATTTTGACTTATTCAGCTAATCCCTTTTGCGAATTTGATAAAAAAACAAATTTGCAGCAGGAACACACGCAAGAAGAATTTGAAGGCATTAAAGAAGCTCTCAAAAACAATTTTACATACGCAAGAAAAAATAATGATTTTGACTTGTTCAATGAAAATGTTGACTTTTGCAATGATTTCAACAACTACTATTCTGATTTTAAGATCAATGAAATCGTTTTACGGTTTAAAGATGACCGCAAAAACCTAATTGAATTTATTTGTAAAAATGAATTTATGAACGGCTTTATTAAAATTGATAAAGACTTTAACTTTAATGAAAAGTCAAAATTTATTGATTTTGCAGCTATTAAAGCAAAATATAAAAACTTGACCGATCTCAAATATGATTTTGCTTTAACACTTTTTAATATTCTTTGTTTCCGATTTGCAAAAAATCAGCAGGAAGCAAAAACAATTCAAAAATTTGAAAATGTGCCAAATACTAATTCTGACTCTGATTTTGCAGTATTTCGCCCTTCTTCGGTTTCAATCAATACAATACAAAAGGCACTTGCCGAGCTTCTGAAGCTGATGCTTCCGGACTTTAATTTACTTGTGAGCAAAAAAGATGTTCACTACATTATTGATAGCTGCGCAAAATGTGCCGAGAATAAAAGGCTTATCACTTTTGCAGGTGAAAAAAAGATGGAAAAACATCTGTTTAATCTTGTAAAATCAAAAATCAATGATGAACAATTTGTCATCAAGAGTAAAAATAGTTGTGCAAAAACTATAAAACCCGAAAAGGAAAATAAACCGAAAAAAGAAGCTGAAAAGCCCTCAAAGACAAAAACTGAAGCCGAATAATAAATAATTGAATAATCTAAATTGTAAAGAAGCTAACTTGTGTTAGCTTCTTTTTTAATGCTTTTTATTACTTAAAGAGGAGGAAAAAACACAATGAAAACGCCCACGAAATACATAGTAAACCGAAAAAAACAACATAATAGAGCAATAACACTTGAAATAAGTTTGTTTCTTGCAATTGCTATTGTTGTTTTCGCTACTGCCTATTTAAGTTTTTATTACTGTTGTAAATTTCTTGTAATGATCGGAGGCTGAAATATTATGACAACAAAAAAATTTGAACAATTATATAAAACAGTTAAAACAAAATTACAATCAGAGTGTAGCAACATCCGTTATTTTAATAAATTATTTTTCAAACAGATCTTGCAAGCTATACAGAGCGATAACTATACGGAAATATTTACAACAGACTTGTACAATAAAAACGGATGCACTTATTGCGCATTATTGGGTATATTAAATAATCTTACAGATGAAGTTATATGATAGGGTGAAAACTCAAAATAATTAAAAAATAAAGGTGGAATTATTTATGAAAACAGAATCTAAAAATAAAATACTTAAATTATACGATATAATTACAAATTATACCGATATAAATAGAAATGATGATATATCAAATCTTGATTGGAATAGTCTAAATGAATCCAATATGGAAATATATATTGTATATAAATTTAATATAAAAGAAACTTTTGTATTAAAGAAACTTATATATAAATATATAAATAATTATCAATGTGAATTGAGCGAGGATGCTATTATTTATTTGCGTGATTTTATATCTTATTTAAATAAAATAACGGATTTTGAATTGGAATTAGAAACGGCGGAATTATTGAAAGAGATGGAATCAATATGAAAATATACGCAACTTTCCCTAATCCAAAAAGTGGAATAATCGAAGAACAGTTAATCGAAACTGAAAATTATACACAGAATGAATTAAACAGAGTAGCCTTATATGATATTTTATTTAATAATTGGGAAACCGCATCTGATACCCCATTAGCCGATTATAGGCTTAAAATAAGTTTATATATCAACGATTATGCAAGAAATAAATTCACAAATATTATTTCTGAAAAGGACTTAGATGAAATATTAGATGTTATAGAACCATCGCTCATAGAATATCACACACTTTTTCATTCATAAGATTCTCATATATTGCAGAGTGACCATTCACTGTTTTATAAAAGAAGAATTTTAAGGAGGAAAATATTATGACATGGGCAGATTATGCCACCAAAAATGGTATAGAACAATGTATCAGAGACGAAAACGGTCGTATTGTAGCATTGTGCGTTGGTTATAGTGAGGATGAGTTGAAAAACCTTTTGAAGCGTCATCCCAGATGGTATTTTAGTGGTACTTTCAGTGGTGCTAAATATGTATTGGAGGAAAAATAAAATGTCAAAGGAATTGAAAATAGCTATTATCAAATGGCTTTTGGAAAATGAAAATCAGTGGCAGAGGGTAAATGCTTGCACGGAAGCATTCAGAGAATATATTTACAATAAAAGCGGAAATTATCTCATCGGCGGAGGAGCCGTGGCGGAATTTATCAAGGCAGCCGACAAACTAATTTACAGTAAGTAAAGGAGAAAACGAAATGAAAACACTTGCAGATTTTAAACGAGATGCAGCAAGCGGAAAAATCAAACTTGAAATGGTGGAACGCTATGGAAAAACAGGAGAAGAAATCCCGGAAAGATACAGAGGAATCAGAACAATTCAATCTGTAAATACTGTAGAAATTATGCTTGAAACCGCCGATGGATTGACAAGCAGTTTGGATTTTCCTCCAGCAAAGTTAATCGAATATGACGGAAAATCCTTGACCATCTATGAGAGAGGCGAAAGGGTTTTGACCGAGCAGGAGAGGAAAATTCTTGCAGACTGGCAGAAAATCGAGGATGACTACTACAAGCAGAATCCATACGTGACGCCTACTGGAAAAAGAAGGATTATTTCAAGAAATGCCCTTGTCCTTGGCTTGCTGGTTATGAACCCGTAAAAGGCAAGTATTATAATTACAACGGAAAAATCCTTGATAATCAGGTTAGAGGAAATGCAATTTTGAAGTACAATATGTATGAACAGTAAGGGGTGAAAATATGAACAACAGAGATATTGAAATCCTAAAACAAAACTACGAAAGGTATAGAGAAAGGTTAAAGAATAGCATATACAAAGAGGATATGGATATATCAAGCAGTTGCTTTGTATCCTTCGGAACATCTGGCTTGACGGCTTTCAAATTCAGCAGAGCAAAATGTAGATGGAAGAAGAAAACAATCAATGACTGGAAAAATCTTTCTTTTGATGAGTTTATGAAGAAGTTTAGAGAAACGAAATGGGAGTGGGAATGCAGGGGTTAGAAATTATCGAGGAGGAATAATCAAAATGTTTGTTGTGAAGTATCACGCAAAAGGACATCGGACGAAATATCTGGGAGACAAAAAGGAAGTCGTAAATAAAAGATGTGCTATTGCTTTTGGTGAGGGCTTGCGGGAGCAATTCGAGCAGGTAGAGTCCGAGCATTGCACTTTGGAAGATATAAAGGTATCCGATACTGCTGAAATGATGTATGAAAATAGTTATATCAAAGTCGAAAACATTAAATGGTAATAAAACTAACATTTCATTGATTTTAAGGAGGTAACATTATGTTAAACATTACATTAAATACAGAGAAGAACGGCATTGAATTACGCTTTGACACTAAACCGAATACAGATATTATTACTGCCATTAAAGAAGCGGGATTTCGTTGGAGTGGAAAACAGAAAATCTGGTATGCAAAACAAGACGATGACACGGTTGCTCTTGCTAATCAAATTTCAGAATCAGAAGGCAGTTTTGAGTATAAGCCAAAAACAGAAACTAACATTGACTTATGGTCTTTAACACGCACAGAAGGAATTGAAGATAATTACGGTAAAACCCGCATAACGAATACAAAAGAAATTGCTGCCAATATTCGTAAACATTTACGGAATAGGTTTTCAATGTGTAAATGGTCGGTTACGAGCGATTATAACAGTATTTGTGTTAGATTGCTTGAAAGCCCATTTTCACGGGATTCAGAGGTTTTGAAGGCTATTGTTAATTATGCTTATACATATGCACAGAGCTGGAATTATGACAACAGCGACAGCATGACAGATTATTTTGATGTCAATTTTTACGGCGTTTATAAAAATGACATTGTAAATTACAACTATAATCAGCGTGAATGTAAACCGAACGAAACAGAGCTTGAAACAGATTTTCTTGTAAAAAAATCAGAATTTGATGCCGAACAGAAGAAACAGGACGAAGAACGAATTAAAAAAGCTGTTGAAGAAAGCAAAATCAGGCAGGCGGAGTATGAAAAAGCAGAAGCAGAACGACAGAAGAAAATCCGCAGAATTGAAAAGAATGCAGAGATTAAAACGGTTGATTATACTATTTTAAATTGTATAGATACAGGCACAAGTAAATTAAACAATATAGCAGATTACGAAACCGAAAAGGAATACACAAGGCACATTTGTAAAGTATCAAAAGAAGTACATTTCAATTTTGATGACTATGAATTGTTTAGTAAAATGCTTTTGTCAGATTTTACATTCATTGCCAACACAGGTGGCACAAATACAGATGATAACCGCATTAATGGTTGGGAGGATTATCGCCAGATGACCACAGAAGAGAAAGAAAGCGTAGAATTCTATTCTGTAGGTTGTGTTGCGGTGTATTGCGACAATAAACTTAAAATGGTTATTGATGCGCAGGGCTATGGTTACGCAAGATATGTATATTTGATTGATGACTCAACAAAGATTGTTGATGACTACAGAGGTGATACAGGCATATCAGACGAAGAATATTATGAATATAAAAAACTTGCTGATAAGCTTGAAGATGCCAGTGCTGACATTATCATCAAAAATGATTGGATTGGTACATGGCAGACTATACATTTTGCAGACTATAAAAAAGCAATTGTAAAATGGATTACTGATAATAATTTTAAATTTTCAGTTAGCATTGTTAGAGTTATTGAGGGTGACAATCTTAAAAATGTTATGTATAGAATATTAACAGAGCCAGACGGAATGCAACAGCAATTCGCAGATGCTAACCTTGTAAACGGTCAGAAGATTACAATTATTAGAATGGGAGCTTGGGGAGGTGTGCAAAACACAAAGGCAATATTCAAAAGTTGTGAAGATAGTAAATATGCACAACATACAGATGCTGTAAAAATGACATTCAAACCAGATAACAAAAACAAAGATTATTATACATATTTGTATAACGATGTAATTATTTATAACGGATGGTTAGATGTTCCTCAAAAACTATTCTGGGAAGATGTTAAAACAGACTCTGTTTTTATACAAAGAACAAAATATGCATCCTGTGACAGCAAACAATATGATGTTATCTTGAATTATTTTGCAGAACATGGAATTAAGCCGATTATCAATACATACAAGCCTGTATTTTAAAGAGGTGAAACAAAATGAAATCTACAACTATTGACAAATATTTGAAATATGTAAATAAAATTGAGCAGATTGCTCAGACACGATGGTATTACTATGTGAATAATAATTTCATTATTGAAGTTAGTATCTGTGAACACAATTTATCAAATCCTAACGACTTGATGAACATATGGAAACAACATGGCTTTATTGATGAAGTAAAGGACACGCATATTAATATAAATACATTTTACACTAATGAAAAAGGTGAATGTATCGGCAAATACAATATTACAGAATGCAGAAAAGGTACAAGGCAGGTAATCGAAATTGATTACCTGCTGGATGCAACAGATAAAAACATAAAATTGCTTGTTGCTGAGTGTATCAGATTATATGTGAAAGGAGAACGGTTACAAAATGCGTATGCGTAAAGTTATATTTTATATTGATGATATTGAATATTTTAGAAAACATGAATTTAAACAGGAGAATGTTACTGAAGAAACAATAAATAAACTATGCTACGAATTAGAAAAACTTCATCCTTGCTTCAAAGTATGTTATACACTTTTCGGATATGGGAATAACATCAATAATTATGATTTAGAAGATTTTGAAGGGAATAAAATAAACATAAATGATTGTAACGGTTATCAGAGAGGTTGTATTCTCTCAGAGTGCAAGGCTTATTTTGAAGGCAAAAACGATTCTCCGTTTGGTGTAATGACAATTATAGATGATGAGGTGTACATATGACTCAAATAACTAAAAAGGAGTTTATTGAAACTCTATCAAATAATGAAACCATTTTAGTAGATAGCTTATTCCGCTATAACGATAGAAAATGCATTAATGCTATGGAACACGCTATGGAACGAATTATAACCATTAACAAAAATGTCAAACGCAGAACCGTAGCAGAAGAACATAGTAATTATATCGTGTTTAGTGATGGCAGTCGCCTTGACTTCAATCAGACTGGAACGAAAAAATATTTCAGTTACACAAATACATATGGTTTTCATTTCTTAATTCAGAGAACAGAAGTATATGATGACTTTGACGACAAATTCTATAAGAACTATATTGTGTATATGGTGGCTTAGTGAGGTTAATTATGCTTTTACTTGACGCATATTACTTTAAAGATTTACCTGCTCTTTTGGAATCCGATACTGGTAAAAAGATATATGGAAAATTCATGAATATTGCAGATGAAACAGCACAAGCTTGGTTACAAGGTGTTGTAGATTTGGTTGAAATTTTGCATATAGATATACAAGGGTTGGATGTGCTTTGGAATCTTGTTCAAGAGTATGGTGTACCAACCGCAAAGAAAATGTATAGGGAGGTTTGATTATGGGACAGTATTATTATGCAGTAATAGAAACAAACGAACAAAAAGTCGTCTATGACAGAAAAGTTGACGGTGAATACACTCCTGCTAAGTTAACTGAGCATTCTTGGTGGCTTAATCCGTTTGTTTGTTCGTTAACAAAACTGTTGTATGAAAACCTTACCCCTTGCAGAGTTGCGTGGGTAGGTGATTATGCATATAGTGCCGATGGTTTGAATATTCCAGACGGTATAGATGTGGCGAAGCTTCATGAAATTGCTTGGGGAGAAAACTCTAAAACACAAGAAATACATAAAGATGAGCTGTATCTTGACGGTAAGTATCTTGTTAATCACACTAAGAAAATCTATCTTAATTGTGATGACTATAAGTTGAGATCAAATAACTGCGGTTGGGTTATTCACCCATTACCACTGTTAACCGCTATTGGCAACGGTTTGGGTGGCGGAGATTATTATGGCATCAATAAAGATCAAGTTGGCGGTTGGGCTTGGTGTACTATATCCGTTGAAGATGATATTCCGGTTGGGTACAAAGAACTTAAATGTACATTCAGAGAAGATTAAAACGGCACTTTTAAGGAGAACTATAAACGATAAGGAGAAATATAAATGAATAAATCAGAGTTTTTGTTATACATTGAAGAAAATTTCAATATAACTGGTGAGAGTTATCGACTGATTAGTAATATTCTTGATTTCGTTTCAAACAATGCTACTAATGAGAATGAGCAATATAAAATGTTATACAATCTTCTTGATGGAACAATCGGATTATCAGATATGGAGTTGCGTAAAGTGTATCTGTAAGTAATTACTTTTAAGATTGTTTAATAGTTATATTCATAAATGAGGTGCAAAAAATGTTATATAAATGGTATGACGGCAAAAAGTATAGAGCTAATAAAAAAACAGAAGCAATCTTTATAAAATGGAAATCAATTGATAATGCTGTGGATATGAGAAAAAATAAATTAACTTTAGTACAATATGAAACTATACCATATATTTGGCACGATTTGGTGCAATTAGGTGTAGGGAGAACAATCTCACCAGAAGTTGCAAATTGGTTTAAGAAACAAGACTGTAAGGTTCAGATGGATTCAGATAGCATTAATTATATAATAATGATTTGATTACGGCAAACAGAGATTAAAACACTTTTATAACTCGGAATTGTTTATGTAATATTACATAATATAGTTTTTTTTAATTAAGGAGGTAACAAAGAATGAACACTTTAAATTTACTTGAATTTAACGCAGATTCTAATATTAGAGAATGGTATCGCACAGCATATCCGACAGATGATTATTATACGGAAATAAATCCAAATTTCACTTTTAACGACTTGTTTTACGCATTGGATGCATATAAAGATATTTATGCAGAGATGTTTGTTAACAATGGTGGAGATAGTCTTGTGCGAGAAAGATGTTTTCACAAACTGGCGGATATTATGGGAGTAGATTATGATTACATTTATTCTCAGTGGCTGAAGTGTGCATAACAAGGAGAATAAAGTATGTATAAATTACCAGATAAGTTAATTGATATTCTTATAAGCGATGATATAAAAATATCTGAAGATGACAAAAGTGCTTATGTGGAGTTATCTTTTTTCTCACCTGAAGGACAGGATTGTAATTTATCAATTGAGAAAGGGAATAATATTGAATGTTTCTGTAATAATATTTATGATTATTACGATAATTTTGATGTATCTTTTGAAACATATCTTTGGTTAGATTCAGATGGACACGGAAGCAATGGAGCACCTTATGATATGAAAGATGTATATGAAGATATGGCATGGTGTCAAGACAAAATTTATGATATTTTTGTGATTGTACAGAAATACATTGACGAAATAAGGAGGAATGAAATATGTCAAACAGAGATAAAATAACCTTTTTTGATGTACTTTATATTAAATATGTGCCACAAGAAGGAAAAGCATGTACTGTTGCTGGGGAACTATTAAGGGCTACCGCACGCATTTATAACAGATATTATAATGACGGAGATATGATTAACAAAGGGTACGGAAAAGAAACTTGTAATAAACCTGCTCATTATCTGTGGGCAATGGCTGGTGCAAAAGTTAAGAAAATAATTGATAAAATGAAAGACTCTGATTGTGATTATGAAGAGCATTTGAAAATGTTAATTACAGAAGTTGTCAATCATATTAAAACTTCTCCAGAACTTGAAACAGAATATAATAATTGGGATTCTTTTATAGATGAAGATTGGGAAAGCGATTGGACAGAAGATAATAAGGAAAGGATGTATGCAGAATGACTAAGGAAAAGCGAGACAGAAAGAGATATGAGACATTTAAACTAAAATGGATGGCTGAACACGGTTATTCTCTAATAGACTTTTTAAGTAAAATTAACGATTGTTATGAGGAGTTACAAGCCAAAGAGCCAGTGTTTA
>OIWK01003673.1_pt1 | contig 10335 bp, 8 predicted proteins | sample 1587401 | NCBI WGS metagenome assembly OIWK01 (sample SAMEA3888911, study PRJEB22519) | human gut metagenome | biome: human gut; feature: human-associated habitat; material: faeces | place: Denmark | collected 2009
CAATTCTCCGGCAGGGACAGCATGAGAGATAAAAGTCCTTTCGCTTTCAGCGACAGCGACATATCCCGCAGATGGTAGTTGGACATGACCGTGTAATCTCTGGTCTTTTCGATACGGAATACAGCCATCTTTGCACCTCCTTCCTCTGAAAATAAAAAGTGTTGATTTTGGGTGGTTTGTCTGCCTGTACGCCTCCACCGTCTCCCGCATGGGAAAACACCCGCGCCCTGTTCGGAAAGCAGGCTACAGCGAAAGAAACAGCAGCTTTTCCACCCTAATCACAACACTTGAATTTGGGTATAGAAAAAGGGCGGCTGTCTGAAAAACAGTCGCCCGAAAAGTGGATATATACAAGTTATTTGCTACTCGTCCGCCTTGAAAACCGTTGATATTACTGGCTTTTTCAAAAAGTTCTGTATCACCACTCGCACCAAGAGCAGAGGACCTGCGCCGCAGGTTCTCTGCTCTTTTCTTTGAACGGGCAAAAGAAAATCCGGATATTAAAATTGTGGTCGTTTGGCCGGGGCAGTACCGGAGTGAGGCTTTCCTCTGCGATCCCACTGTTGCACTTGAGAAGATCCGATAAGCAGCATTGTATTCCTCGGAAAATCTACAATGCTGTGCGAGCCTGTCTGTCATCGCCTTTCAGGCCGCAATCAAAGTAAGAAAAAGCACGCCTGCCAAGCAGACGTGCTTTTCATTTTGTGTCAGGGGTTTTGGCTTTTCAGCGTCTTCCGCCGAAGCCGCCTCCGCGGCCACCGCCAAATCCGCCGCTGCGACCTCCACCGAAGCCACCGCCGCGGCTGCCGCCTCCGCCGAAACCGCCCCCGCGGCTGCTGCCGCCAAATCCGCCGAAGTTTCCGCTGCCAAAGCTGCCGCCGCGGCCGCTGCTGCCGAATCCGCCGAAGGAATTACCGGAACCGCCCGAGGGCCGTCTCGGCTGCTGGGGCGGGCGGCGATTACCGCCGGAGGAGCCGCCGCTGCGCGGCGGTCTAGGGCCGCCCTGTGGAGGACGGGGGCCGCCCGAACGGGGCGGACGCGGGCCGCGCGGAGGACGGCGCCCCCAGAAGATGGGGTGATACATCACCGTCGGCACGCCCATGCCGGGCATCATGTAGCGGCGGCGATAGCGGCGATAACGCATGCCGTCAAGCATGATCCAGAGGACAAAGAATATGATGAGGATCATGATGAACATCACACCGTTGGCCGCCTCGTCCAGCGCCGCCTCGCTCTGCTGATACTGCTGGCTCAGCTCCACATGGAGCGCGGCGCAAAGCGAGCACACCGCCGCGTCATAATCGCCCTTCTGCACGTTATCCGCCATGCAGGAGGCAACAAAGCTCTGCGAAAGGCCGCTGAGCAGATCATAGAAATCGCCGCTGGCGACCAGATAATAGTCCTGCTGCTGTTTGGCGATGACAAGAATGGCGTCATTTGAGCCAAGCTGCATCGTGTCCGCATAGTCATACGCCGTATTCTCGAGATTATCCGACGACTGCACCGTCACGACGGCCATGATGCTGCCGAACATCTTGTCCCAGTTAGCGTTGTAGAGGCTGACCGCCTTTTCGGTCTTGTCCGAAAGGACGTTCGCCTCGTCGCGCACGTACTGCTCGAACGCCGCCGTGGAAAGCGAGGGATCGAGCTTTTCCCCGCCCTCCGGCGTAGAGACGGCGGGCGCCTTGTGCAGCCCCCACGCACTGGATGCGACGATCGCCAGAATCAGCACGACGATGGCGACGCCGCGTTTTTGAAAGAATTTCATATGCTTCTCCTATCCGGAGCGTCTCAGCTTCTCAGCTCCATGAGCTTCTGCTTCAGCTCACCTTCGATACGGCCGAGCTCGACCTCCGCTTCCTTGCGCTTCTGCGCGCCCTCGCGCTGGATGTTCACGACCTCGTCGAGCGTAGAGACGAGCTGCTCGTTCGTGTGCTGCAGCGTCTCGATATCGACGATGCTGCGCTCGGCCTCCTTTGCCGTGGCGATGGTGCCCATCTTGAGCATGTCGGCGTTCTTCTTGAGAAGCTCGTTCGTCGTCTGCGCCACCGCGCTCTGTGCGGCCGTGGCCTGACGGCTGTGCTCCATGCCGAGCGCGAGCACCATCTGGCTCTTCCAGAGGGGGATGGTATTGACGAGCGAGGACTGGATCTTTTCGACCATCAGCGTGTCGTTGTTCTGGAGAAGTCTCGTCTGCGGGCCCATCTGGAGCGACACCATGCGCGTGAGCTCCAGGTCGTGCAGCTTCTTTTCAAAGCGGTCGCACTTCTGCGCGTAGTCGTTGTAGGCCTGCGCATCCTCGGCAAGGCCGCTCGCCTCCGCCTTTTTGCGCAGCTCCTCGAGCTCGCCGGAGCGGACCTCGGCCAGACGCTTTTTGCCCGCGATGATATACATGGTCAGTTCTTTGTAGTACTTGAGGTTCAGCTCATACATCTGGTCGAGCATCGCGATGTCCTTCATCAGCGTGACCTGATGCTTTTCAAGCTCAGAAACAATGCGGTTCACGCTCGTCTCGGCCTTGCCGTACTGCGCGCGCATCAGCTCGAGCTTATCCTTCTGCTTGCGGAAAAGACCGGCGAAGCCCTTCTTCTCCTCCTGACCGAAGCCCTTGACCTCGACGACGAGGTTCGAGAGCGTCTCGCCCACCTCGCCCAGGTCCTTGTTGCGCACGGAGGACAGTGCATTTTCCGAGAATGTCGCCACGCTCTTCTGCGCGGCCACGCCGTAGTTGAGCACAAGGTTCGTATCCGTAATGTCGATCTTTTTCGCAAAATCGTCGACGGCTTTCTTCTCCTGCTCGGTGAGCATGCTCTCATCGACCTTGACAGGCTCGACTTCCTTTTTCTCCGCCTCGGGCGCCGTGGGCGCTTCGGGCGTAAGCGTCAGCTCAGGGACGGCCTCCTGCGCCGCTTCGGTGGGGTTCAGGGTCAGCTCGGGCATCATGTTGTCGCTCATATCATTTCTCCTCCGTATTTTGGCTTTGAGTTTGTTCTTTTTCGTGCTTTTTGATGCGCTGGATGCGGCGCAGGCACAGCAGCGTGGCCAACGCCCAGATCAGCGCGGAATAGTAAAGCGTATCCCTGTGCAGATGCAGCGCGCCGATGATGCTTGCCACACACATGATGGCAAAGATTGCACAGAAGATCGGGTCGAGCCACACGCCCTTCAGCCGTTTCAATATCCACGCATTGACCTTGGCGTTGAACGCCATCACTTTCTTTCGCATCGCTTACTCCTTTATAGTTCGAGCTTGATGTCGTCCTGCGAGGCGGTCGCCGTGCCGGACTCGGCATGCAGCTCGCCAGTATCCTCGCTCAGGCCCTCGCGCTTCATCATGTTTTCAAGCACCGTGATGTCGGCGGAAATATCCATCGCCTCGCTGCCGAAGAGCATGTCGAGCTGCTTTTCAAAAGCCGTAACGATCGTGCCCATCATACTCTCCACGCGCTGCATGGTCGCGTCGATGTTCTCGCCGCTCACGCCCTGCGCGCCCATACGGTCATAGGCGTTCAAGAGCTTAAGGGTCGTGGGCAGGTAGTAGTCCATGAACTTGCGGATCTGCGGCAGCTTCGACGGGTCGGATTTGACCTGCGCGAAGATCTTCGCGCTCAGGTCCTCGAGCCGGTCGATGTCGGCGGAGATCTTCTCATCCTTGATGGAATCATTCAGACGCTTCATCTCGGAGATGGCAAGATTGCCGTCCTTGATCATCTTGTCGAGCTCGGGGTTGCCGGTGCTCTCTTCCTTTTTCGGCGGGTCGGGAACTGTGACCTCCACCGTGCCGCACACGGCGTTCATGATGAAATACACCACCGCCGATACGATGGCAATAAAGATGAACTGCGGCACGCGGTAAAGCGGGAACAGCAGCGCATAAATGACCCATGTTCCCGCCGCGGCGTAATAGGGTACGGTGGATCTGCGTTTGACAGTTGCCAAGACGATCCCCTCCTGTTTTCATAAATATTTTGACTGATATATGATATCACATCGCATCAGCGCGGTCAAGCAAAGCAAGCGCTTGAAACATCGCAATATCGCGCTTTTTACAAAAGAAGGCGGCGTCCGGTCCAGGACGCCGCCTTCTTGCAAAATACTGCGTTTTCTTATTCGTTTCGGATGGCTTCGAGCGCCGAGATCTTGACCGCCTTGTTCGCGGGCTGATAGCCGGACACCAGTCCGACCAGCACCGAGAACACCAGCGCGAAAATCACGAGCTCCGGCTTGATGACGGACGTGCGCACCACGCCTTCGCCGCCGATGAGCGCCTGCTTGATAAGCTCCCACGTGACGCCCCCGCCGCCGAACGCGCCGAACGAGAACAGATTGATGATGACGGATATGATGAAGCTGAAAATAAGCCCCAAAATGCCGCCGAGAAGGCCGATGCTGCCCGCCTCCATGAGGAACATCGCGCGGATATCGCGCACATAGCAGCCGAGCGCCTTCATAATGCCGATCTCCTTCGTGCGCTCGGAGATGGACATGATCATCGTGTTCGTGATGCCGATGGCCGCGACCAGAAGCGAGATCGCACCGAGGCCACCGAGCATCAACTCGATCTGGCGGGTCTGCTTGTTGAGCTCGTCGCGCATGCTCTGCATAGAATACGTACTGTAGCCCAAGTCCTTGATGGACTGCTCCACATCCGACACGGCGTCGAGGCTCTCAGCCTTGACGTTGATGCTTGAATACTCGAACTTCGTGTCGGTCTTGCCGGTCAGGTCCTGAATAAGAGCTTTGAGCGCATTGATGTCCATCATCACGCCGTCGCTCGTCTCGTAGCCCTTGCCCCGATCTTCCTTCATCACACCGACGACCTTGAGCTCGACCTCATAGGGGGTAGGTTCGGTGCCTGTACCGTCGTCATACGGTGTGAGTACCATGGTGATGCTCGTCTTGAGCGGGTCGAAAAACGGGTCGGGAACATTTTCGGTATCAATATTTCCGTTCTCATCCCAGACGTAACGGCTCACATAGTTTCGCCCGTCCGGCATCAGCGTATCGGTGAAGTTATAGGCAAAATACTGGCCCACGACCACCTCGTCGCTGCTCTCCGGATACCGCCCGTCCATCAGCTCAAAGCCCATGTCCTCAAGGGCGCTCGAGTCAATGCCGGCAAAATCGACCCAGTTGGCCGTGTAGCGGCCGTTGACGCCCGCTTTGAAGCCTACATTATATCCGTCGAGACTTGCCTTGGGCATGACGGCCTTGACGCCCGCGATCTCGTGGAAGCTCTCGACCGCCTTGTCGTCAAGCTTGCTCTCCGTCTGCGTGCCGGTGCTCTGGTTGTAGCCGCGGTAGACCTCGATGATGGAGAGGTCGCCCATATTTTTGAGCATCTGGTCGTACGACTCCTGCATGCCCGCGCCGATGGAGACCATCACGATGATGGACGTACAGCCGATGAACACGCCCAGCACCGTCAGGATCGTGCGTCCTTTGCGCCGTGACAGGCTGTCAAAGCACATTTTCAGGATGTCTGCGAATCTCATTTTTTCTGCTCCTCAGCACCCGTGGCCGCAGTCTCCTTGTTTTCAGCCGCCGCGGCTTCCGCTGCCTCCTGCTTCTCCTCGGCGAGCTCCTCTTCGTCCCACTTGTCCCACAGCGCCTGCTCGGCCTTCTGCTTGGCCTTTTTCTTGCGGATGCGCAGCACGATGAGAAGGACGATAAGCGCAGCAACCACCGCGATGATGACGTACTTCCACGGGAAGGTGCTTGCCGGCTCGGGGTCGATCATGCCGGGATCGTCCATGCCGGGGTCGGCCGGCTCGTAGGCCATGGCCTCGACCGTGGCTTCAAAGACACGCTCTTTCGTGTTGCCGTTGGAATCCTCGTAGGTGATGACGATCTTGACCTGATTCTCGCCCTCCAGCTGCGGGGTCACGGCAAAGGCGATGGTGCCGTTCTTGCCGCCGTCGATCGTGCCGACGCGCTGATAGGCCGTCGGCGTGTCGATATCGCCGGAGATGGTCGCCTCAACGTTGTTGATGGCGCTCTTGCCCTTGTTGACATAGTCGATCGTCAGGCTCGTTTCCTCGCCGACGTAGCCGGTGTAGGAGGTCTTGGGCTCGCTGAGCTCAAAGCGGTCGGGCTGGTAAAGAGGAACGCTCAGCGACAGCGTGGCGTTGCCCGACTTTCTTGCGTTCTGGTCGACGTATTCATAGGTCACGTCGATCTTGACGTCCTGCGCGCTGGCGCTGATGAGCTGCGCGGCCTTCATCGGCACGGTGACGGTCTTGCTGCCGCTCGCGGCGACGGATTCAAAGTAGAACGTGTTCGTCGAGCCGTTGAGCATCAGGTCCTGACCGCCGGTGACGGTGACCATGACGTTTTCGATCTTGATGGTCTTGCTGGTGTTCGTGAACGAGAAGCTCAGGTTCGTGCTTGAGCCTGCCGCGACGGACGAACCGCCATAGTTGTACTTCGAGAGAATGACGATGGGCGTGGGGCTCGCAATGGTCTCCTCGTCCTTCGTATCCTTGGTAACGGTGGAGAGAACGTTCACGCTGCCGCTGGCGCTGCCGCCGGTGAGCTGCGTGCCGTTGTCATAGTAGAACGACAGGCTCGCGTCGATCGTCTGCATCTGGGACTCGATCTTGTCGGGCGCCTTGACCGTCACAGTGACGGCCGTGTCGCGGCCCGCGCGGATATCGTCGAGCATGTAGTCCTGGCTGCCCATGATGAGAAGCGATCCGGAGGATTTGAGCGTCAGGATAGGGTCGCGCATGGCGGTCGTGCCGGCGTTCTGGATGTAAACGGTGATGGTCTTCGTCTCGCCCGCGGCAATAGACGTGCTCGTGCCGTCGGAGTTGAAGACGGCGCGCGGCTCGGGAATCGTTTCCGGCGTCGGCTCGGGCTCCGGCTTCGGCTCGGTGTAGGGCACGCACTCGCGCACCGGGACGGTGTTGCCGTCCTGATAGCCGCCGCCGTTGCCTTCATAATAAATTGTAAAGGCAAGCTGCTTGCCGCTGTCGCCGGTGTAGGTCAGGCCGGTGAACGTAACGGTATATTCGCCGTTCTGTCCGCTTGCAACAGCGCTCGCCGTGCCGTCCTGAAAGCTGTCAAGGCCGCGCACGACGCGGATCGAATCGTTGCTGCCGTCCGTGCGGGATAAGTAGACCGTGATATCCACCGTATCGCCGGTGTAAATGCTGCTTCTGCTGGCCCGGTAGCCGGTGATCAGAAAGCTGGTTCCTGCCCGTGCCGTCGTGCCTCCGCCCGTCGCTTTGGCGACATTCACGGGCAGCAGCGCTGCGCACAGCACAAGGGCAAGGCAGAGCGAGAGCAGGGATCTTGAGATGCGTTTCATGTTCGATTTCCTCCGTTATTCGATATAAGGTGCGGCGTCGATCTCCGCCTTGACCTGATTTTCTACGTTGCTGACGATCCTGCCGTCGATGAGCGTGACGATGCGGTCGGCATACTCGGTCATCTCCGGATCGTGGGAGACGAGCACGATCGTCTGGTGGAAGCGCTTGGCAAAGCCGCGGATCATGTGCATGACCTCTTTCGTCGTCTTCGAGTCGAGGTTGCCGGTCGGCTCGTCGGCGAACACGACCTCGGGGCGCGTGACGAACGCGCGTGCGATGCCCACGCGCTGCTGCTGTCCGCCGGACATCTGGTTCGGAAAGTGGTCCATGCGGTCCTTCAGTCCCACGCGGCAGAGCATTTTCTTCGCCTCCAGCAGCCGCACATCCGGGTCGATGCCCTTGAACATCAGCGGCATGGCCACGTTTTCCGCCGCCGTCAGCTCCGGCAGCAGGTTGTAGGACTGGAAGACGAAGCCGATGTGCTTCTGCCGAAAGGCCGCGAGCTGATTTTCGTTGAGCTGTGAGATCGGCACGCCGCCGATGCGCACCACGCCGCGCGTGGGCTTTTCGAGTCCCGCCAGCTGGTTGAGCAGCGTCGATTTGCCGCTGCCGGACGTGCCGAAGATGCAGCACACCTCGCCCCGCGGGATGTCGAGGTCAATATTGTGCAGTGCGACCACGTGCTCCTGCCCCATCATGTACACCTTTCGGAGCTTTCGCACCGAAATGACGGGCTTCTGGTCATTTGCCATCGCAGTTTCTCCTCAATTTTAATCTTGGGTCCATTATAATCTCATCTTATGAGGAAGTCGTTACAATCAGGCGCGATTTGGTTACAAATTATTTAAGAGTTCCTTAATTCTCGCACCGAGCCTCTTTCCTGTATTATTTAGACGGAATTTATCGAAAAATGTTTCATCCTTTTTGAAAAAAACGGCGGATTTTTTGATCCGCCGCTTTTTTAAGTTCATGCCGTTTTAGTTCAGCGGCACGTCGGGCACGACGTAGACCGTCATCTCTTCGCCATTTGTGTCGATGGACACGGTGTCGTCGATGGGCTGCGTCAGCGCCGCGTCCGCGTAGAGCGTGCAACCGCTGCGGCAACAGATGTTGACATACGTCCCCCTCGCCACATGGTATTCATTCACCCACCAGTCTTCGCCCCCTTCTTTCGCGGGGAGGCAGACCGTCAGCAGGCAGGCGGGTCTCGTGTCGTCCGTCGCGTACACGACATCGTTCAGAAGGTAGCGGCCTGACTTGTAGGGTTCTTGATTGTAGGGCTCATCGTAGCTCCAGTTGTAGAGCGTCGTGCCCATCTCCGTCGCGCCGCCCTCGCCGTCCGCCATATAGTCGGTCACGGACATGGCAAGCAGCTCGCCCGTCTCGGGATCGGCGTAGTAGAGGGTGGTATAGTAGTAGTCGTCCTGATCGTCAAAGCGCGTGGTGGTCGAGAGCAGCACCGCGCCGTCCTGCTCGCTGCGCTCGTCGAGCGTTTCCTCGGCGTTTTTGGCAGCGGGATCGGCGCACTGCGGCAGTATGTCAAGGAGATACTCCGTCCCCTCGCCCGGAATGGGATAGATGTTCAGGCTTGCGTTATCGTCGCTCGTCATGCGCGCGGCGTACAGGCTGCCACACCCCTCGCTCCACAGTTCTTCCTCGCCCGGGCCGCTGTTGGCGGTATAGCTGTAGTGCGAGGACATGAGAATCGTGCTGTCGCCCCCGTCCGTGTACTGCAATCTTGCGGTGTAGGCCACCTCGCCGTCCCGGTCGGTGCCCTGAATGTTCACGGTCACGGCGTCGTACTTTGCAAGCAGCATGCACGGATCGTTGACCTCGCGCAGTGTTTCGAGCGTCACGTCCATCGGCGTGTCATCCTTGCCGCCGTTCCCATCGTCCTTGCCGCCCTGCATGCCGCAGCCCGCGAGCAGACTCATCACGCAAAGCGCGCCAATGCCTGCTTTCTTCCAGTTTTTCACCTTGGTTTCCTCCTTATTTGGGTGCGGACTCACGCCCGCGTTTCAAATTCTTTTAACGGTTTTCTTCCAGCGGCACGATATAGACCGTTGCGCTCTCGCCGCTCGTGTCGATGCCGTCGTAGAAGTCGATGGGCTTGGTCAGCTCCCTGTCCGCATAAAGCGCGAGATCCGCACTGTCGAGGAAGAGGATGCGCGTGCCATGCGCCACGCGGATCTCGCTGACGCTCCAGCCGTTCTCCCCGACGTCCCAGCCCTTCTCCGAGCCCGGCGCGGGATAGAAGTACGTCAGATTGCAGACGTCCTCCTTGCTGTCCGTCGAAAACAGAACCTCGTTCATCACATTGCGCTCTGCCTGATAGGGCTCGTCGTAGCTCCAGCGGTAGAGCGTCGTATGCAGCTTGGATACCTCGCCGCTTTCCTTTTTAATGTAGTCCGTCACTGACGCCTCCAGCACCTCATTCGTCGCAGGGTCAACGCGGTAGAGCGCCGTGTAATAATCTCCATCGGAAGCCAGATAACGCGCGGTAACAGAGAGCAGCAGCTCGCCGTCCTGCTCGCTGCAGCTGTCGACCGTCTGCTCCACATCCTCTTCCAAAGCAGGGCATCGGGGGATCATGTCGAGAACGTACTGCTCATACTTTCCCTCAAGGTAAATGCTCAGGCTTAGGTCCTCGGTGCTGTCGCTTTCCATACGCGCAGCATCCATCGTTCCGTTCGCCTCGCTCCACAGTTCGCTCTTGCCGCTGGTGCTGTTTTCGGTGTACCGGCAATGATACCAGGCCAGCACATCCTCCACACCACGGGTGTACTGAAACTTCGCCGTATACGTCACGGCGTCATTCTGGTCGCTCTCCTGCACGGTCACGGTCACAGCGCCGTGCTTTTCGAGCAGGGATCGCGGATCATTCGCGGCACGGATCTGCTCGAGCGTGATCTGCGGCTCATCGGCGCTGTCGTCATCACTCAGCCCGTAGTCGCCTCCGCAGCCTGCGAGCAGCAGCGCGGCGGCAAGTGCGAGGGCACTCATTAGTCCCCAGCGGTTCATT
>OIWK01003675.1_pt1 | contig 10326 bp, 13 predicted proteins | sample 1587401 | NCBI WGS metagenome assembly OIWK01 (sample SAMEA3888911, study PRJEB22519) | human gut metagenome | biome: human gut; feature: human-associated habitat; material: faeces | place: Denmark | collected 2009
CATTCCATTTGTAGCAAGTAACTGTAATTGTTCCTCTTCACTCATTGCAGGAAGCTTGTCCTTAAGCTGCATTTCTTTATAAAGAAGTCCACTGGTATTAAAGAACTTCTTAAGCGGAAGTCCGCTCTTTCCATACCATTCCTTTAATTCGTCATACGTAGGATTCACTTCTACAATATGACGCTCAGTATATTTAATATTATGCTCACCTAGCCATTTTTTAGCCTTTTGACAGGTTGAACATTTTGGGTAACATATAAATAACATTTGCCAACACCTCACTTACTAATATCAATTTTTTACATATCTATCAAAACGTGTCATACAATCATCTCCTTATCGCTTATAGTAAAAATCATTCTAAGCCAATATATTTGTAACAATCTTCACATTTCATCCCACACTCTTGCATTTCATATCTATTGGAATTTTTTTGACTCCAATATATGGGATGCTATTATTATTACAAAAATCAATGATTTCCTTTCGTTTTTCCTTTTGCATTCGATTACCCAAATACACTCTCGTTATCGGGAAAAATTCTACGTTGCAATTGTCACCATGTTTCTCACTTAACGGAAGCAATAATCTCCACTCATTTTGAAATGCCCAATCTATACTTTTCCTTAATACACCATAATAATATATATACCATACATACTCCTTTGTCATATCTCTATCTTGCCACCCAACCAGTTCTTTTGTAATGTTAGGACGTATTTTACAATATACTACCGGAAATAAATTATTGTACAACTCTTTATATTTTTCCTCCTTTGGACATATAGAATATTCAACACAGAATCCATTATGACCATCTACATATGCACCTCCCAACATTAGTTGTGAGTATGGTGTCGTTGTAAAACATGAGATTCTAAATGTATTCTTCAATTCCTCACTATACTTTTGATATTCTTCTGTTATAATTCTCGAGACAATTTGTCCTAAATCTTGATTTGCTGCTAATCCTAGCCTAAGTTTATTTATAAAAATCTCATTAGACAATGATTCTATTTCAGAAGTCGGAGACACCGTAAAAATATGATTGTAATTCTTGTTGTTTTCTATTGATTTTATGATTGCTGTTAATAATTCATTTCCTATTTCTTCTACTGTTTCACGCTCATCAACCATTACTCCACATCTTCTACAATATTCCATAAGACGATACTTTTGATATTCATAATAGTCAATATTAATTTCTGAATCATAAACATCATCAAAAAGACTTGGAGATTGCATATACACTGTATTATTCTTTAATGCGAGTAATGAATAATTTACGTTATTTCCATCTTTATCGATAATTTCTTTGTTTGGAAAATATTTATACAATTTCGCTGGCATGTTTATTTTAGATCTATACAAGAATTCATTGCATCCCATCTTTTCTAATGCTTCCAACGTCATAAATTCACCATTAACAACGCAATATGTAGATGCAAATTGTGGTGCAAACTGTTGTGCACTCCTAATTACGTCCGATAAATTCATCTTGCTCTCCTCACATTCAATCTCACGTCAACGTTCCCCTCTACCTCTCTAACAGTCAAACTTTTTCCTTCTACCGAAAAAATCCCGAAACGCGTTTCTTTTATCCCCTTATATATCTTTTCTCGACAGCAATACCGCCACCTCGCAGTGCACTGAAAGTTACTTCCTTTACTAAATAGTGAAACCGTAACCTTTTGCGAAAAGTTTTATCCTCCACTTAGAGGGGATAGAGTTTACCCCACCATTTAAAATTCATTATCGGTAAGCTTATTTTTCAACTTGCAAAATACAATTATTATACTGGTATAATATTGCATCATACGATCATGCCATATTTCCTTGCTATAATCACTCTTTTTGATCCGCACGATTATGGCGAGCATTATAACCATTACATTACCTAATATACATTTCAATATCTGCAACATCTAAATCCCAAAAATGATATGGCCACTTATTTAAATCACTTGTAAACTGGTCAAATAATCTCACAGGAACCTTATACTGATCTTTTAAATATACGATTTCTTTTAAATGTTGTTGTGATACTCCTACTAGTTTTACATTATTATCGCAATTCAATAAGTAAAGATTTTGGCATTGCTCGGCAAAATATTTGCTTTCAAAAAGTAAAATCCCCTCTTTAAGAAACAAATTTTGCTCTATGGAATTTTTTCCGTCCAAATTCATAAACATCCAAAATGGATCACCGATAGTTTTATAGTCGGGAACCAAGTATTTACTATTTTCACCATTAATAAACTTATAAAGTTCATCATATTTTATAAGTTTGATTCCATTATAACTAGATACTTTTTTTGCTCCATCCTGAAACTCACTTTCTGCCGAAATAAAAATTCCATTTATGTTCCCTATATGCCATAATTTATAAGAAAAATTTCTTAGTTCACCAACATTTATTGGATTTTTCCAGTCTTTACACTCAATTGCCACCTTGTAGTTCACTCCAAAATGTTCGTATGAATAGAGTATGTCTATCTCATGGCTTGCACCATCATCTCCTATTATTGGAACATGTTTCTCAACTTTAGTTTTTATTCGCTCATTATTAGCAATTTGAATATAAAGTTTTTCAACAATAGACTCAAACTTCTCTCCTTTCTCTTTTGATACATTATTCATTATTGTTTCCTCTCAAATAAAATTTTTTAAATCTTTTATGTGGAATTTGATAATATAAGATAGAATTTTCCTGTACTTGCTTAAATTCAGGAAAAACTATACTAAAACCTGGACACATCCCTTTTTCTTGAAGAGAAACTAACACTTTGAGATGGTTTTGAGAAATGCCAAAAACCTTAGCACTATTTTGTATTTTACCGCAATAACTAATAGCCTGCTTCTTTGATAAAAACAATAAAATACTATCATTGACCATCTCGTAATTTCCTGTATTCTTATCACTATCTTGCTCTGTTTCCATAACTACCCAAAATGGATCCCCTATTACCTCTTCATCTGGCAGCATTACTTTCATAGCATTTAAAGCGGATTTTCTTACTTCTTCTAATAAATCAAATTTCTTTAATTCAATGTGTGTCACTTCAGCCACTTTCTTTGCCCCACTAGATACTCTATCATCATAGTAAATAATACCTTTTGCAAAAAAATGTAAATCTTTCAAGACATTTGCAAATTCCCACATATCATTCTCTGTTACTTTTGTACCTTCTATTACTTTAATCACTGTACGCTCTAAATTATTCATCTGAATGAATTCAAAATAAATATCAACTGTATGTTCTTTTAATTTTCCAGAGATTGTCACATTCTCTGCAATCCTAGGTCTAAAAAATCCTTCGCTTCGAAAATGACTTTTATACATTGAAATTACATTAGCTTTTAATCCTGGATTTTTTCTTAAATCGAATATATGTATCCCTCCTTCATCTTGTAGCACTCCTCATAATGTACCAAATTGCTTATTCTTCAAAGTATACTTTCACACAAATATATATCTCCCCTTCCCCAAAGCCTATCCTCTGAGGTAAACCTCCACTTATATCATCACTCTGAGGAAACAGAAACATACATCCATTTTCTTCCAAAATCGCAGAAACCTGTGATTTATTGGGCTCTTCTTGACAGAAGGCAGACCGTCTCATTTTGTGTATCATTGTCCAAACTTAGGGTAAACTCTTTTTCTATAATCGGCAACTTAAATTCTATGGATTTCAGCCACTGACCATTTTCTTTGCGTTCTTCGTAAATCTGTACATTATCCACTAACTGTGACAGGAACTCTCGTTTCTCAGCTTCGTTCATTTGGGCATACAGCTTATCAAAGAAAATGAGTGCCTTGTAGATATTGTCTCCGGTAATCTTGTCTGCCAGCAGAGCGCGTTTCTTAGTTTTTGCAGATATAAGCAATTCCTCTGCTTCATCTATTTTATCATAAGTCTTGTACAAACGGTTCTCTAAATCTGTTTTTCTTCGCTGATAATGTTTATCCTCATAATCAAGAGAATCAATATCTGACAAGATCGTATCTTTATTATGATATAGCTGTCTTAATTGTTTTTCGTAATTTGCTATTTCCTGATCTAATGCGCTTGTGTCTACTTCCATATTTATCTTGCTACGTATTAAATCCGAAAATTTAGGATTGCTAACCAGTTTACTGATCACCTCTGCAACAGAAGCATCCAGCATTTCTTCATGCACCTGTTTTTTATAACCGCATTTATGACCTCTGGTCATATTCCGGTGTTTACAGCCATAATAATAAAAGTCCTTATAATGGCTTCCATCCTTGCGCTTCTTAATGGCCTTGTTGCCATACATTCCTGCACCGCAGACAGGACATTTTAAAATTCCAGATAAAAGATGTATCTTTTCTTTCTTATCACGATTGACCTTTTCGTACTTTTTAGCCTGTGCCGCAACCTTGACCTGTGCCTGCTCCCATACTTCTTCTGATACAAGAGCTTTATGTAAACCATCTACCAACAGATAATCATCTTTCTTAACCTGTCTGTACTCGTTCCTTGTACCATGAACCTTTTCTGTCCGTCTTCTGCCATAGGAGATTTTACCGCTATAAACCGGATTCTGTATAATCCTTCTGATAAGAGCAGCATCAAATAACGGATTTTTGCCATTCTGTCTGGCTATCTTATGGATTCCATGATTTTCTAAATACTTAGCAATTCCATTCACTCCCAGATCTGTATTTACATATTGGTCAAATATCGTTCTGATAGCTACTGCCTCTTCCTCATTCACTACCAATTTCCCATCAATGAGAGCATATCCATATGGTGCAAAACCACCATTCCATTTACCTTCCCTGGCTTTCTGCATCCTGTCTTCCATTGTCTGAACACGGATGTTCTCACGTTCAATCTCTGCCACTGCTGACAGAACAGATATCATAAGTTTCCCGGCATCTTTAGATGAATCTATTCCATCCTCTACACAAATCAAATTTACACCAAAATCCTGCATCACTTGTAATGTTGCAAGGACATCTGCCGCATTTCTTCCAAATCTGGAAAGCTTAAATACAAGGACATAAGACACTTCATCTTTTCCTGATTTGATATCGTCCATCATCTGATTAAATGCAATTCTTCCCTCTATTGACTTACCGGATTTTCCTGCATCCTCATACTCCCCGGCAATTTCATACTCATTATAATCACAAAAGGCTTTCATTTTTGTTTTCTGTGCATCTAGAGAATATCCGTCTATCTGCATTGTTGTAGAAACACGGGTGTAAAGATACACTTTTATCTTTTCTTTAGACATTCTTATCACCTCTTAACGTCATTTTCGCAGTCAAAGCATAGCTACTAATTATACCTGTTTATCTGGCAATGAAAGTAATCTGTCTATTACCGGATGAATGATTGCTGTCTCTGTAATCTGATTGATGGCACAAAGTTTCTTCCCTGCATCCTTACTGGATGCTCCACAATGATAAACCAGTTCTGTCTTTTTCCCATAATCAAGTATAATTAACCTGTCGTGACAATCAGGATTCGGCTTAATCCGAATCGTTGGATATTCATTTTGAAAATCCGTCACTAAAGAGTTCGTAAGAAATCCTCTCCCACCTTTTCCATTCTCTGTGAATAAAACAACTTCCACGCCATCTGCTTTCTGTGAAAGGTGTTGTAATGATTTTGCATTCATATAATCATCCACAACATAGATTGATTTATTTGCCTGTTGGTAGATTTCTATGTATGCAATGTCAGCTTCTAACTTCTGACCTTTATAAATAACAAAATCCTTTTTATCCTTATCCGTAATAAAGTTATCAGCTAAAATGGTCACATCTTTTTGAATGAACTCTACCTTTTTCTCCATTCGATCCTGCCTCTCAGTTATCGTTCCAACCTTCGCTGTTAAAAGTTCCATTTCATTTCTAGTAACAAACTGTTGATTTTGACTAATATAGTGACGCATCTCCCTAAAAGTGCGCATTATAAATATACTCTGCTGTTCTGCCAATTCTCCACGAAGAACTGTCGCAAGCATATAAATTCCTTGTTCTGTAAATGCGTATGGTAGTTTTCTACGACCTCCTTCCTGCCCTTCAAAATAATTTATATTCCGTGAAGTCACAAATTGTGATTTCACCAATTCCACTTCTTCTTTAGTTAGTTGAAACATAAAATCTTCTGGAAATCTTGTCAAATTACGTTTTACTTGTTGATTTAAATTTTTAACTTGATAACCATAAATTTCTGCCAAATCCTGATCCAACATTACTTGCTGTCCACGAAGTATGTACACCTTACTCCGAATAGCATCTGTAGTAATCAATTCTTTTGTTTCTTCCATTATTCCTCCACAATGCTTTCCATCTGTTCCAGTTTCTGCAATGCCTTCATATATGCCATCAATCTTTTATACTGTTCGTCTCCAAGGCTATGAATCTGCTTTAATATCTTAATATCCGACCTGGTCACTTCATAATCCATATCTGTATCTTTATACTCCGGATCAATTCCTTTTCCCGTTAAAAGCTGTTCCGGTGTAATATCCAATGCGTCACATATGGATAATAAACTGTCTGCTTTTGGATTTGTCTTTTTCTTTTTCCAGTCACTGATGTTACTTGTTGCAATCCCAGTTCTTCTCGACAGTTCCAACTGACTCATGTTCTTCTGCTCCATTATGTAAAAAATTCTTTCACTGATAAGCATGTGTATTCCTCCGTTATATTTTATATCCGTATTTATCGTTTTTACTTCCGTTTATACGGTTATTCTATCATGCCGCAGCATTTCTTTCAATAGAAATGATAATACTTCTGAATTTCTCAATATTTTCTGTTTTATATAATTCCATGTACAACTGTTTTATTCTCTTCATGCGAAGATAATTATCAGGATCCGGTAATTGGTCCAGTTCCATTGCGTCTGCATACTTTGCCACCATTTCTCCAATAAAATTCGCCAAATCACTCCATGCATCTCTTTCTTTTATAACCACTTTATTTTTAATCATAATTGAAATCCTTTCTGCCATTGTTATCCATCATATCCTATCCAAGATACTATTCTTTCGTTCAGATAGGATAAGATAGATATTATTAAAATTAGTATTGTTAATATTAGTCTTATTAGATTTTGATTTTTTCAGTTCCAGACCTGTAGAAATAAAAACTCTGTAATCGTAAAAATCAAAATTTCTGACTGTGATTTTTACGTCTTATGTGCTTTGATTTTTTCTTATGTGGATATCTTTCAAAACACTTTCTTTAAATAGAGCCTGTTAGGTTTTCCAAGTCCCTGTCTCCTACGTTCAAGTGCCCCGAATGTCTCCAGCTCGTCCAATAACTTGCAGGCTTTTTGTGTTCCACAATTCAATATCTCACAAATATTTATTACAGAATAATAAATACTCTTCCGTTTTCGTCCACCCATCCATTTTTTATAGATAATGAAACCCTATCTAGCATGCATCATCTATTAGACATTTTGGTAACTTGAAGAAAGTAAACTGCTCTTCACCAGTACAGTAATTAAACGTCGGCTTAATGCACAGATTTTCTATTCCATTTCTTCCAAGCCTCTGTTCTTTTTCTAAATTTCTCATAAATAAAGTCCTTCCTTTCATTTTTTCTCAAATTGGCAAGCAGTGCCCCGGTATATACCCGGCGCATTTTTGCTTGTTGGGGAAAATGCCCCAACCCCCTCGAACTGCGGATAAACCGCAGAGCCACGCTAACGCTTTTTATCAATTCACTTTCTCTTCTTTGAATCTTCCTCATATAGATGAATAACTACTTCAAGTGCCTTTTTTAGAAGCTCTGTTTGCTCATTATTCATCTTTTTTATTTCTGCAATATCCTCTTCATACAGCTTCCCCGTTTCATTTGCTTTCTTAGCATACTGATTGAGATTATTACTAATCCTTGTATGTAAAGATATTACCCGGTTCAAATCAGGCCATTCCGGGATTATTACATACCCGTTTAACGCCATCTTTCTGATATACGCACTCATATTTTGAACTCCGGCTTCCTTCATCCGATCATGCAGTATTTCCAGCTCCTCCGGTTTAAATTTCACATAAATACCTTTTGAATACTCTTTCACTTTGCATTTCCTCCACTCTTTTTACTTTGTTTTTTAGGAATCACTCTATCGGGGCGATTGATGACTTTCTAAAAAATAGGCAACAAAAAAAGCAACCGATGTTACTCGATTGCCATGCTGCCACTTTTACAAGACTATATACGCTCAAAAATTTGTTAGTATTGTACAAATAGTTTTGTGAATAATTCTGTCCATTTTCCATTACAAAATGATAATTGACTTTTTAGAAATAGTTATTCTCAGATTTTCTACAAAATTAGAAAAAGCCCAAACCACAAGGGTTTGAGCTCCATTCGTACATTCATATTTTCTGCTTTTGGGTATAAAACCTCCGTAGTTAAACATAGAATATTTGTTCGTTTTTGTCAAGTCTTACTTGCACTTTTTCTCAACTTTTTCTCTTTCTTCTTCGGCAATTCTTCCCACATGCTCTCAACCAATTCACACAGAAACTGCCGATTATCCACATCATCAACCAGAATCATTTTTTTCGCACCATCATATGGCGGTTCCATCTCAGCATCCGGCATCATTTTCACCGCCACCGGAACCGGCTTTACCAAAAGTCTGTCATCATATATTCCACCAAAAACCTTTCCACGGTAATAAAGAATGAATGCTCCCATCATTGCCCGACTGCTGATTTCATCCAGTCCTGATAATTGTTCCAAAACAAAATCCAAATATGCCTTTGTTGATGCCATATCTTTTTCCTTCTATTTCCCCATAGTCTTTATTGGATGCCTGACCACAGTCTTCAGTTTCTCAGGTGCCACTCTCCGTGCATCACTCAAATAGATTTCGTGGTGCATTCTCTGATCAGTAATATCCAGTGCATATCCTTGTTCTTCCATAAATCTGTGCATCGCATATACTGTAGCAGGCTCATCGTCATACGATCCAATATGCATACACTGTACACACAGACCTTCATCATAGGAAAAGAACTCAACTTTGGAGAAATCCTGTTTCTTTTTCTCCGTAGCTTTTCTGACTGCCCAGTCAAAATCTTCCTTGGTAACAAAATCAGGCAAACGAATAACAGAAATCCACTTGAAATCTTCCTTGCACGCATAATCAATTCCGGACACGCCTTCTTGCCACCAGAATCCTTCTAATGGCGGCACCACATAATCGAAATATCCGTCAATCTGATGGTCTTCCTTTTTACTCATTTTTATCGCAAATGCAATTCCGTACAGAAGTCCGATAGCCTGCTTATATTCTCCATCTTCATCATTTGGATTACCGCTTCCCCTTACCGCTATATAGTTCATTTTCGGAACAGTTACGATAGCTGGTGTGTCTTTCGGCATATAAAATTCTTTATATTCCTTCTTGTAGTCAAAAGCCATATCCTTTACACCCCCTCTAAATCCTTCTCTTCATAAGGCTTATTCCAGGAACCAATCTCTATCAGATTTCCTTCCGGATCAGCTATATAGCAGGTTCTCTGTCCCCAAGGTTCAAGTTCCGGTTCAAGCACAGATGTCGCACCGTTTTCCACAGCCTTTTTATATGCCTCATCCACCTCTTCAAAAGTATCAACATATAGTGCCATTTCAAAATGACCATTCAGACCCTTGATATACTCATATCGCCGGTTTGTCATTTTCTCAAAATCATTCCGTCCATACAGTAAAAAAAGTGTTCCGTCTTTCACAAGATAAACATTGGAAGTATTCTCTTCTTCCTTAATTTCAAATCCGAGAACATCCTTGTAAAAACGAATCATCTTTGCCATATCATCAACAAACAACCCAAAACCGTCTAATCTCATTTTCCTAATCCTCCATAGATTTTTATTATTTCCTCTGCATTCCTGCAAATAATGTCCCGCACTTCTTCCGGCTCAAGCACCTCTACTTTTGCTCCAAATGTCATAAGCCATGTCACAAGTTTTTCCATATCCGTATAGTCTGCTGAAAAGAGCAACCTTCCATCATCTGTTTCTGTAAAGCAGTTCGGTCCAAATTCTTCAACCAGCCGCCACTTCATATTCGGTGTGAAAAGAGCTTTTACCTTTATCCCACCCGGAAATATCTTCTCATTTGACAAATCCGGCATTGGTACATCTCTGCACAGAAATCCAAAGTCTGTTTCAACAACACAATCCATACGGTTCAGTTTGAACAGCCTGTAATCTTTACGTTCTAAACACCACCCCCATACATACCAGCTCGACCACTGGAAAACCAGATAATATGGTTCTACCCTTCGGTTGCTCTCTCCAGATGGAGCATAATACATGAAC
>OIWK01003677.1_pt1 | contig 10315 bp, 8 predicted proteins | sample 1587401 | NCBI WGS metagenome assembly OIWK01 (sample SAMEA3888911, study PRJEB22519) | human gut metagenome | biome: human gut; feature: human-associated habitat; material: faeces | place: Denmark | collected 2009
TGCGGATGGCAGATGTGACACTGGATGACATTCAGCTTGCACTTGTTCCTGTTTCCGAGAAGTCCGCTTCGGTATATAAGTCAGTGGTTATCCTGTATAAATCCATTTTCCGTGCAGCAAAGGAAAGTAAGATTATTGATAACAACCCAACGATTTACCTTACAGCCAAAGGTGGAGGCGTTCCGCAGAAGGACAAAGCTGCATTGACGGATGAACAGGCCGCCAGACTGCTGGATGCCATTCAGGGACTTCCGCCGTATGTATTTGTCATGTTAGGGCTGTATGCAGGATTGCGGCGAGAAGAAATTCTTGCCCTAAAATGGGATTCTGTATATCTGGATGTGGATTGCCCTTATTTAACGGTACGCAGGGCATGGCACACGGAAAATAACAGACCGGTGATTCTGGATGAGCTGAAAACGAAAGCCGCGCATCGAAATATTCCGTTGCCGGTTTGCCTGGCGGACTGTCTGAAAGAGACAAAAGCTAATTCACAGTCAGAATATGTAGTGTCGAACAGAGACGGTGATCCGTTATCCTATACGCAGTTCAAGCGGCTCTGGCAGTATATTGTGACCCGAACTGTCAAGGAGCGTTTCTATTATCGCTACGAGGATGGAAAGCGTGTAAAGCACACGGTTACGCCGGTCCTCGGTGAAAAGGCAGCACATAACGGAAAAGTGATTTACAGCTTAGATTTTGAAGTGACGCCGCACCAGCTGCGGCATACATACATTACGAATCTGATTCATTCGTCCGTAGACCCGAAAACGGTTCAATACCTGGCGGGACATGAGAGCAGTAAAATTACGATGGACATTTACGCAAAGGTCAAATACAACAGACCGGATGAGCTGGTAAGAACAATGGGTGGTGCATTTGCCCAGTGGGATGCAGCACAGGCATAACATTATAAAAGCAGGAAACAACGCAGGAGCGAGGCAAGGATGTCTCGCTCTTTGTTTTTCATAATCCGTATCTTTGATTAAGTTAGTGCTTTCTGATAAAAAGAAGGTGTGAATTTAAGAACACTCATTATCAGGAAAGGAAGATTTGTATGGCTAAGAAAAAACAAAGCGTTCCAGAGTACGGAACGGTTACAAGAAAAGGAACACTGTATTACAGAACCAGAATTACAGATGCCGATGGAAAGCAGGTCAGCTTATATGCGACCACCTGTGAAGAATTATATGAAAAGCAGTTGGAAGGCCGGAGACAGGTGGAGGAAATCATCTTTCGCCGGAAGCATCCGACGGTTGCCGAGTATTGTGAGAAATGGCTGCTGATGCAGTCAGCAAAGGTGTCTACGGCCACTATAAAAGGATACAGACAGAATATGAAGAATTATGTCATCAACTCTCTGGGAGATATGTATATGGAGGAAGTGACTGCGGATGATATTCGTCTGGCGCTTGTTCCGCTGTCTCAAAAATCGAAAGGACTGTATGATACGGTAAATATGCTGATTAAGTGTGTGTTTTATTCGGCAGAGCGCAGTCAGCTGATAACCGATAATCCGTGTGTAGGAATTTCAGCAAAGGGCGGAAAAGCATCGAAAAAGAAAGATGCCTTAACAGATCAACAGGTTGCGGTTCTGTTGGATACGGTGAAAGAGCTTCCGCCATATCTTTTTATTATGATTGGTTTGTATTCCGGCTTGCGTCGGGAAGAAATTCTTGCATTGCAATGGGATTGTGTATTCCTGGATGAATCCACACCATACATTTCCGTGAGACGTGCATGGCGCGCGGAGCATAACAGGCCGGTGATTTCTACCGTTCTAAAGACAAAAGCAGCTAAAAGGGACATTCCCATTCCGAAGTGCCTGGTGGACTGCCTGCGGGAAGCAAAAGCCAATTCCATATCGGAGTATGTGATTGCGGACAGTGAGGGACAGCCGCTTTCCTATTCTCAGTTTACGAGAGTTTGGCAGTATGTAGTTGTTCGTTCTGCGAAAGAGAGAACTTACTATAAATATGTGAATGGACAGAGCATCAAATATACCGTCAAGCCGACATTAGGAACAACGCAGAGGAACAATCCCAAGATTCGCTATACCCTGAATTTCGATGTAACACCGCACTTGTTGCGGCATACCTACATCACGAATCTGCTCTATGCGGGCGTTGACCCTAAGACAGTTCAGTACCTGGCAGGGCATGAGAATAGTAAGACAACTATGGACATTTACGCGAGGGTCAAGTATAATAAACCAGAGGAACTTTTCGAGGTAGTGAATGATGCTTTGAACCAGGAGAATTTCGATGAAAAATCACTGATTTCCATGGTTAAGGAATAGGACAACCGACAACAGAAAATGCGAAAAAGCCCGTAATATCAAGGAAAAATGCACCATAGAGATGTTTAGTACGGTCTGAAGGCCGCTCGTCGTGCACCCCAGTTCTCCAAGCGCTGATTTGTTTCAGATGTATCTTTACGGCTCTGCTTCGGCAGAGCCGTTTTTGTTTTGGTCAGCTTGAGCAGGCAAAACGGTCTGAGTCCTGCGCACAAAAAGAACACCCCCGCGCCTTTGGGCCGGGGGTGTTCTGCTGTGATAGGAAATGTCAGGTGGAAGCGGAAAGCATCTTTTGCAGCTGGGTCTTGGCCCGGTAGTAGGTCACCCGGGCCCATGCGGCGTTGTGGCCGAAGATCAGCCCGATGCGCTCAAAGGGCAGCTCGCCGAATACCCGGAGGCTGAACACCTCTTTGTAAGGCTCGTCCAGCGTGTGCAGGCACTGATGTACAGTGAATGCCGCATCCTGATCGACCAGCAGCTGGGCAATGTCCGGAGTGTCGGCGGGGGAGGTTTCGGCATCTTCCAGCGGGGCAGTGCGCTTTGTCCGGCGGCAGTGGGAATAATAGGCGTTGCGGGCCACCGTGAACAGCCACGCCCGTACATCCTGCCGGTCGTCGTAGTCCTTCAGGCCGTCCAGAGCCTTGAAGAAAGTCTCCTGCGTCAGCTCCTCGGCCAGCGCTTCGTTGTGGGTCAGGCCCTGCAGGAACAGAAACACATCCCGGAAATAGAGCCGGTAAATGCTGTCGATGTCCATAGGCTCAGCCCTTCTTATAGTCGATGCCGTATTCCTGGTCGGTGCCGTAGACGTAGTCGAAGGTACCGTCCGGGTTTTCCTGCACGATGTAGCGGTCTACCAGCTGTCCATCGCGGTAGTACAGGGTCTGGTCTGCGCAGTCCACGGTCAGCAGCTGGGTGCGAGACACCATGACCCATACAGAGGATCGATCAGAACCCACCAGGGCTGTCAGTACCCGATGCACGCCCGGAAAGCGGTAGCGCATGGCCCGCACAGTGATCTGCGGCTTGCCCCAGCTGAAGGTGCCCTCCATATCCAGCCAGACACCCTCGCCCTGCACTTCCAGAATGCAGATGTCAGCGCCATTCTCTTTGCGGTTGTATGTCCAGAAATGAGCCTGCTCTGTGGTGGCCGGGATGCGGGCAGTGCCCATCCAGAATATCATTGCCAGAGCGCACAGGGCTGCCAGCACAGAGCCGATCGCTGCACGGATGCTCCTTCTTTGCAGGGCGGCCCTGATCCTGCGCAGGGGCGCATCCGGCTGCGCTTCCGGCCGTACCGGCACCGGCTGCTCCATCTGTTCCAGCTCGGCGCGGCAGGCTTCACATTCGGCCAGATGCTCTTCCACCAGTGCGTTGGTGGCCTCACTGGTGATGTGCTCCGCATACAGCGGCAGCAGGTCACGGATGATATCACAATTCGTTTTCATCGTATTTTGCCCTCCTTTTTCATGGCCTTTCACCCCAATAACGCAGAAAAGGAGAAAGCGTTACAGGTTTCTGCAAATTTTTTGCAGGATCAGCCCTTCTCCTGCCAGAATAACCCACCGCTGGTCTGGAACAGGGGCCAGGGGTTCACGCTCTTGCTGCCGAGTTTGAAGTCCATGGTCAGCTCCTCGCCCAGCACGCCGACAGCCTGCCCCCGCTCCACAGTCTGGCCGTTGGTCACGGAGAGCTCCTGCAGGCCGTACAGATAACTGCGCACGCCGCAGCCGTGGTCGATGACCACGGTGCTGCCGGTGAGGGCCAGATTGCCTGCAAAGACCACCACGCCGCCTGCCGGGGCACGGCAGGGCTCACCGGGGATGGTGTAGAGCCGGGTGGAGTTGGAGCGGCTGCCCTGCTGGCCGCCGGTCACCTTGACCTGACCGAAATCCACCAGCGTCATGTAGTTTTCTGCCGGGCAGAGGAAGGCACCGGCCCAGAGCTTTTCCCGCACGGGCTGCTCGTACAGGGGCCAGATGTTGTTCCGGAACTCGGCGTTGGCGGCCTCGGTGGATGCAGGTTCCGGCTCCACCTCCACGGTGCCAAAATCCTTGGGCAGAACGGTCAGCGTCCGGGCAAAGGTCTCGCCGTTGACGGTAACGTTGACCGTGTGCCCGCCCGCCGAAGCGTTGTAGGCGGCGGGGATGTAGGCACGCCAGCCGCTGCCCAGCCGGACGCACTGAACGCTGCCCAGGTCGGTCTCCACAGCGGGAGCGGTCTCGCCGGTCAGGCCGGTGATGGAAAGCGCCGCTACACCGCCCTGCTCCAGCCGCTCGGTGGAAAGGGCGACCTCCGCGCTGGCCTGCAGGGTGAACCGGAAGGAGTAGCTGTACCAGCCCGTGGGCCTGGCCGGGTGCTCCACGCCCAGATTCTTGCGGATGGCACCGGTGGTTCCGCCCTCAAACTGGGTAGCAAGATAGTCCTGCGGCAGTCGCCAGACCGTCAGCTTTGCCTTGTAATCCCCGTTGGCAGGGAAGAGAAAGTCCTCGTACTGAGAGGCCGACCCCGCAAATACGATGCTGCCGATGTCGGTCTCGATGGTCAGGGTGGTGTAGCTGGCCCAATCGGGCAGGGCGATGGATGGGTGTGCGTCATACAGCACGCCCAGTTTCTGCACGGTGAGCGTTTCGGGGCTGGTGAACACCTTATCGAACACGCCGCCCAGCAGCGGCACCTGCCAGCAGGAGCCGTTCACTTCCAGCGCCTGCCCGCCGAACTGCGTGTCTGCCGCCGGGCGGGCCCCCTCGCCGGTAAAGGAATAGCTCACGGTCATCACCGCGCCCAGCAGCACGGCAACGCCCAGAATGACACCAACGACCCACAACAAAAATCGTTTCATGGATATGTACTCCTGTTACAAAGCCGCATCCCTGCACTTGGCTCCCCTGCCAGGGGAGCTGGCCGCGCCGGAGCGGGGACTGAGAGGTTGATGAATCAATGCGGCGTATAAAAAAGCGCACCACAGCTTGCAGGGACAAGCCGGGTGCGCTTTTCGGTGTTTGGTTTATTCTGCGGCATCCTCGGCAGAAGTGTCTTCTGCGGGCTGCTCTGCGGCAGGCTCAACGGTCTCAGCCTTATCCTCGCCAAACAGCAGACGCTCGTACTCGTCCAGCTCCTTCTCACGGCGGTGCAGATAGACAGCCACGGCGGCCAGCGCACCGGCCACAGCGGCCAGCGTGGCGATAACAGCGATCAGACAGGATTTCTTCATAGGACACACTCCTTTTCTGGTGGGGAACGGTGGTTCATGGAACCGGAGTTCATTTTGATAAGGCTATTATACCCGGAAAAGCAAAAAATTACAATCCGAAATGCAGAAATTTCATCAATCCGGGCAATCACAGCAATTTGGTCAGCAGCAGCTTTTTGTAGACCTTGAAGGCACCGGGCAGGGTATACGCGGCCTCCAGCTGCTCCTTTCCGGCCCAGACGCAGCCTGCGGGGGCGGGCTGCTCCGGCACAGTGAGGAAATAGCCGCGCTGGTGCCACTCGATGTGGGTGAAAATGTGCTTGGCCGCAGGCAGGGGCGTGAAATGTGCCCCTGCGCAGTCCAGCCCCAGGGCAGCAAGGTGGGCGGCGGTCTCTGCGGCGGTGAGGGTGGTATCCTCCCACAGCACCGGCTGCCACAGCCCGGCCAGCAGGCCCTTGGCGGGCCGCTGCTGGAGCAGCACCCGGCCCTCGTTCAACACCAGCGCCACCGTGACCGGTGTGATGCGCCGGGCCTTGGGGGGTGTTTTCTGGGGCAGGGAGAGGGCGGTGCCTGCGGCCCGGGCCCGGCAGAGCGTGCCCAGCGGGCACTGCTCACACAGAGGTGCGCCGTTGGGCAGGCAGACCAGCGCGCCCAGCTCCATCAGGGCCTGATTGTAGTCTCCGGCTTTTGCGGGCGGCTGGTGCTCCATGACCCGTGCCGTGAACTCCCGCTTCACCTGCGGGTCGGTGACCAGCCGGGGGTCGTTGTAGAGCCGGGCAAACACCCGCAGAACGTTGCCGTCCACGGCGGGAACCGGGAGACCGAAACTGATGGAGGCAATGGCCCCCGCCGTGTACTCCCCGATGCCGGGCAGGGCCAGCAGGGCGTTGTAATCGGCAGGCAGCTGCCCGCCGTACTGAGCGCAGACGATCTTCGCTGCCTTCTGCAGGTTGCGCACCCGGCTGTAATAACCCAGCCCCTCCCACAGTTTGTGCAGCTTTTCCTCCTCACATCCGGCCAGCGCGGGGATATCCGGCAGGGCGGCAAGGAAGCGCTCGTAGTAGGGCAGCGCCGCCGAGACCCGGGTCTGCTGCAGCATGATCTCGCTCAGCCAGACATGATAGGGCGTGGGGTCCTCCCGGAAGGGGAGGATGCGGCGGTTGGTGTAGAACCAGTCCAACAGGGCAGGAGCGATATTTTCCACTTGTATTTATCTCCTTGTTGAAAACAACCCTCTCCGTCATTGCTCCGCAATGCCACCTCTCCCGAGGGGAGAGGCTATGCTGCCTTTATCCAAGAGCCGCAATAGGCTCCCCCTTCGGGGGAGCTGGCAAAGCCGACAGGCTTTGACTGAGAGGGTTGAATTTAATTCTTAGAAACCGTAAGCGGTGCGGGGGAAGGGCAGCACGTCACGGATGTTCTGGATGCCCGTGAGGTACATGATCATCCGCTCGAAGCCCAGGCCGTAACCGGCGTGCTCCACGCCGCCGAACTTGCGCAGGTTCAGGTACCACTCGTAGTTGGTCTTGTCCATGCCCAGTTCGTCCATGCGGGCCACCAGCTTGTCGTAGTTCTCCTCGCGCTGGCTGCCGCCGATCAGCTCACCGATGCCGGGCACCAGCATATCGGCTGCGGCCACGGTCTTGCCGTCCGCGTTCATCTTCATGTAGAAGCTCTTGATCTCCTTGGGGTAATCGGTGACAAAGACGGGCTTCTTGAACACGACCTCGGTCAGGTAGCGCTCGTGCTCGGTCTGGATATCCACGCCCCACTCCACGGGGAACTGGAACTTCTTGTTGTTCTTCTTCAGGATCTCGATGGCCTCAGTGTAGGTGATGCGGCCGAACTCGCTGTTTGCCACCAGCTCCAGGCGCTCGATCAGGCCCTTGTCGATGAACTGGTTGAAGAAGGCCATCTCATCGGGGCAGTTGTCCAGCACGTAGCGGATGACGAACTTGGTCATGGCCTCGGCGGTGTCCATGTAGCCCTTCAGGTCGCAGAAGGCCATCTCGGGCTCGATCATCCAGAACTCGGCGGCGTGGCGGGTGGTAAAGCTCTTCTCCGCACGGAAGGTGGGGCCGAAGGTGTACACCTTGCCAAAGGCCATGGCCATGGCCTCGGCCTCCAGCTGGCCGGAAACGGTCAGGTTGACGGGCTTCTCAAAGAAGTCCTTGGTGTAATCGACGGTGCCGTCCTCGTTCTTGGGGACGTTGTCGAGGTCGAGGGTGGTGACGCGGAACATCTCGCCGGCGCCCTCGCAGTCGCTGGCGGTGATGATGGGGGTGTGGACATAGACAAAGCCCCGGTCCTGGAAGAACTCATGGATGGCAAAGGCGGCCACGGAGCGCACGCGGAAGGCTGCGGAGAACAGGTTCGTCCGGGGGCGCAGGTGGGCCACCGAGCGCAGGAACTCCACGCCGTGGCGCTTCTTCTGCAAGGGATACTCCGGGGCGGAGGGGCCTTCCACTTCGATGGAATCGGCCTTGATCTCCAAGGGCTGCTTGGCCTGGGGGGTCAGGACGACCTTGCCGTGGACGATGAGGGCAGCGCCCACGTTCTGCTTGGCGATCTCCTTGTAGTTTTCCAGGGTGGCTTCCTCAAAGACGATCTGGATGCTCTTGAAGCAGCTGCCGTCGTTTAACTCGATGAAGCCGAAGTTCTTCATGTCGCGGATGGTTCTGGCCCACCCGCAGACGGTCACGTCCTGACCGCCGTACTGGTCCATGTCCGCAAAGATGCGGGCGATCTCTGTCCGTTTCATATTGGTGTACATCCTTTCAACAGGTGATTGATTTCAGCAAATGGTTATTGTTCATCTACTACGTCGCCGTGCTCGATGTGGTAGGCGATGCGCTGGACGATCATCATGAGGGCGACGAGATTTTTGCCGCCCTCCGGGACGATGACATCCGCGTAGCGCTTGGACGGCTCCACAAACTGCTCGTGCATGGGCTTGACCGTCGTGAGATACTGCTCCATGACGGATTCCAGCGTCCGGCCGCGCTCCTTGACGTCCCGTAAAATGCGGCGCAGAATGCGCACGTCTGCGTCGGTATCCACGAAAATTTTGATGTCCATCAGGTCCCGCAGGGCCTTGTTCTCGAAAATGAGGATGCCCTCCACGAGAATGACTTTGTTCGGGGCCAGGGTCAGCGTCGCTTCCGTCCGGTCGTGGATGGCGTAGTCGTAGACGGGACACTGGACGGTCTTGCCCGCCTTCAGGTCCTCTAAGTCCTGGATCATCCGGTCGGTGTCAAAGGCGGCGGGATGGTCGTAGTTGAGGGTCTGACGCTCCTCCAGGCTCATGTCATGGTGGGCGGCGTAGTAGTTGTCGTGGGGCAGGACGCTGATGTCCGCGCCGAACTGCTCCTTGAGGTTTTCCACTAAGGTGGTCTTGCCGGAGCCGGTGCCCCCGGCGATGCCGATGATCAGGGGTCTCATGTCTTTCCCTCCTGTCAAATGCCGTTATTCCTCTTCCTCGCTGCGCTCGTTGAACTCGGTCAGCACCAGCTGGGGGTTGTGGTCGGCCACCCACTTGATGGACCAGAAGGCACCGAAGAGCAGCAGCTTGTTGCCCTTGTAGTCCTCGACGAGCTTCGTGTCGTTGCCTAGGACCAGATCAGTCTCGTGGAACTCCACGGGTTCCTTGATCCAGCGCAGGTATTCATAGGGCAGGGTGTCCATGCGGATCTCCACGTTGTATTCATTCCGCAGGCGGTACTGGAAGACGTCAAATTGCAGGGTACCCACGACGCCCACGATGACCTCTTCCATGCCGGTGTAGGGGATCTTGAAGATCTGGATGGCGCCCTCTAAGGCGATCTGTTCCGCGCCCTTTAAAAACTGCTTCCGCTTCATGGTGTCCACCGGCCGCACGCGGGCGAAATGCTCCGGCGCAAAGGTCGGGATGGGGTCAAAGCGGAACTTCTTGCCGGGGGTGCAGAGGGTGTCGCCGATGGAGAAGATGCCGGGGTCGAACACGCCGATGATATCCCCGGCATAGGCCTCCTCGATGATCTCGCGCTCGGCGGCCATGAGCTGCTGGGGGCGGGAGAGGCGGAGCTTTTTCTTGCCCTGGACGTGGTAGACCTCTTTGTCCGCGTCGAACCGGCCGGAGACGACGCGCATGAACGCGATGCGGTCCCGGTGGGCCTTGTTCATGTTGGCCTGGATCTTAAAGACGAAGGCGGAGAAGAAGTCGTCCTCCATGGCGTCGATGGTGCCGATGCTGCTGTGGCGCGGCAGGGGCGGGGTGGTCATGCGCAGAAAGTCCTCCAGGAACGGCTCCACGCCGAAGGTCGTCAGCGCCGAGCCGAAGAACACGGGGGAGAGCTTGCCGTGGCGGACGCGGTCGAGGTCGAAGTCGCAGGAGGCACCGTCGAGCAGCTCGATGTCCTCGATGAGCTGGTCCCGCTTGGTCTGGCCCAGCATGTCGATGAGCACGGGGTCGTCCAGATCGATCTGGGTGGTGCCGGACTTCTTGGCGTTGGTGTTGGAGGAGAAGTGTAAGATCTCCTGCTTGTTCCGGTCGTACACGCCCAAAAATTCTTTGCCGGAGCCGATGGGCCAGTTGACGGGGTAGGTGTCGATGCCCAGCTCCTTTTCGATCTCCTCGCACAGCTCGAAGGGGTCTCTGGCTTCCCGGTCCATCTTGTTGATGAAGGTAAAGATGGGGATGTCCCGCATGACGCAGACCTTGAAGAGCTTCCGGGTCTGGGCCTCGACGCCCTTGGCCGCGTCGATGACCATCACGGCCGAGTCGGCGGCCATGAGGGTGCGGTAGGTGTCCTCGGAGAAGTCCTGGTGGCCGGGGGTGTCAAGGATGTTGA
>OIWK01003683.1_pt1 | contig 10300 bp, 8 predicted proteins | sample 1587401 | NCBI WGS metagenome assembly OIWK01 (sample SAMEA3888911, study PRJEB22519) | human gut metagenome | biome: human gut; feature: human-associated habitat; material: faeces | place: Denmark | collected 2009
TATAAGGCAATGGAGAGAATAAAAGAGGATGATAGGCAGCTTATTCAAATGCACTTCATTCAAGAGTATTCGTACCGTGAAATCTCAAGAATTAAGAACAGAAGCGTAGGTGCGGTAATCAAGCGGGTAAATCGCTCATTAGAATTTATGAAAAGTGCGATGTAAACGATTTTGAAAGGGATGAATTTTGTGTTAAAAGAAGTACCCGAAAATATGGAAGAACTCAAGCGCAAGGCGACAAATCAAAGCAACTGGAGAGAAAGATTAGAGGCAATCAACGAACTTAAGAGTTATGATTGTGAACAATCCAGAAGCATATTAACGAATTTAGCTATTCATGATAGTGTTTTCGTGGTTCAAGAAGCAGCTTTTCGGGCGGCGCAATCCATGAAAATTACAAAGAACGGGCAGCCCATTCGTTTGAATCGAAAACCAAAAGGAAATTTGGTAAAAGGAATTAATGGTAAACTGGTGAAGGTTCGTGATTCATTGCCGGAAGGATACACGCTGGATGAGTTTAAGAGAGCGTTCCAAGAACGATATCCTGTTGCCTATGATATTTATGACGGCAATAAAGGAGAGAGACTTGATAAATGGCTGGAAAATGTTATTAAATCCTTACCTAAAACAAAATAATAAACAAATCCCGTTCGTTGGACGGGATTTGTTTGTAAAAACAGAAATATATTTAAGTAAAACATAAGAGTAATTAAAGTAAAATGATACTAGGAAAAAAAGAAAAATGGCTAAATGAGGTTATAAAAAGGGCAACTCACAGATAAATTCAGAACGACGAGAGTTTGCTGTTAAAATAGAATAAGCGCAAAAGGAGGATGATAGAAGAAGGTAATGAGGTTATATGGGAAAAACGAAAGAAACACAACAATTATACATGAAGATGGTAAAATTATGATAAGAGAATATGTTCAGAAAAGGCTTATGGAGAGAATTGATAAGCCTAAAAGACCAAATACTAAATGAACTTTGAAATTAAACCAATGACGAACATGAAAGCAAAAAGACGAGGGCGCTAACACGACCCTCGCTTTTTTTATAAATGATCTTCTTACCAGACCAACATTGCCGCGATCCGCCACCTTTCTGTTTTGCAATTTTACGCACGACAGAAAGGAAAAAAGCAATGTTTGATAAGAAAAATGACGCTGCTCGAAATAAGAAACGGGCAGATGCGATTGTTTATGCGGGTGCGGCAGGCGAAGTTGTTTTGACCCAAAACGATTTTGAAAGTGAAGCAGAATTTCGTCGCTGGAAAGCATGGTCGGATGAAGATTATAAACGGACGGAAAAAGTAATGCGCAAAGATTATGACCATGCGATTTATGGATTAGAAGGAGAGGAAATTCCAGCACCGGAAGAAGAACAAACCAGGGAAGTATGTATAGATGAGAAGAAACTTAGAGCAATTCTGACGGAACGTCAATTTGAAAGATTAACGCTGTATGCGATTAGGAGAATGACGGTTGAACAGATTGCAGAACAGGAAGGTGTAGCCCATCAGAATGTTTCCAAGTCGATTAGACAAGCTAAAAAGAAAATTAAATTTTTCTTTGAAAAACAGGGTGCAAAAGTGCCGTTTTAAGCGTGATAGGTGAAGGGCTTAATTAGGAAGCGCTTTTGTACCTTGACAATGGCATACCGCAACCTAAGTACGAAACTCATGCAGGAGCGATGAAGCAGGCAGCGCGACGATGGCGTAGCCGGAGCGATTCATGCAGCTTTAACCCGATTTGGCAAATCGGACGCGACGACGGCATGGGGGATCATGATACTTCTTCACAGCCCCTCGATGATTGGAGGGGAGTTTCTGCTGCGTTCGTCAAATGGCGCGGCGGAGCTATGACGCTTTGCTGAAAGCGGCTTGGGCTGCGTTTGGACGGAAAGATGTAAAGATGGTAAGATAAGGGCAATTCTCGGAATATAAATGAGGATTGCCCTATTTCGTTAGAACAAAAACTAGGAGGTTATCAAAATGAAAGAAGTTCCGATTTGGGAGAAAAGCAATCTGACGCTGGAAGAAGCTGCAGCTTATTCCGGCATTGGCATCAACAAACTGCGTGAAATTACGAATGAAGATAAATGCAAATTCGTCCTTTGGGTGGGAAACAAGCGTCTGATCAAACGTCGCCTGTTCGATTGCTTTGTCGAGCAAGCATATTCTATTTGAGGGGCTGCCAAAGGCTGCAAATGTGAAACCGTCCTTTTCTCATTCGCTGCGGGTGGAAATCGCATGGTTGATGTGTTATACTGACACTGACCTTATAGATGCGCTTTTCACAGAAAGGAGCTTCTAAATGCCTGAAAAGCGCAAGGATAGCAAGGGCCGTGTTTTGAAAGATGGCGAAAGCCAGAGAGCAAACGGCACCTACGACTATCGTTATACCGATATCCACAAGAAACGGCGTTGTATTTACGCTAAATCCCTGACAGAGCTGCGGAAAAAAGAGGAAGAACTGTGGCGCGATCTGGCAGACGGCATCGACTACGCCGCCGGAGAGATGACGGTGGCGGATCTGGTTGATCGCTATATGAACCTGAAACGTGGGTTGAAACCCAATTCACTTCGGTCGTACAACACAGCGGTCAAGCGGATTCATGCTGACCCTTTCGGGCAAAAAGCCATCAAAACGGTAAAATTGTCCGATGCGAAAGGCTGGTTCGTGTTTCTGCATGACAGCGGTTTCAAGCAAAACACCATAGGAATCCTGCAAAGCGTTGTCAGACCGGCGTTTGAGATGGCGGTGGAGGATGACATCATCCGCAAGAATCCATTCAAGTTCAAGCTGTCGGACGTTGTGCCGAAGGACGCTTATGTGCGCAATGCCCTGACCAGAGAGCAGCAGGAAAAATATCTGCAATTCGTTCAAGACTATGGCGGCAACTATTATAATGATATCGTCATTCTTATGGGAACCGGCTTGCGTGTAAGCGAGTTGTACGGCCTGACACGAGCAGATATCGACTTTGAACGGCACTGCATCCATGTGCGGCGGCAGCTTTGCCGGACGGCTGAAAAGCCCTATTTTGTCACACCGCCGAAAACAAAAAGCGGTATCCGCAATGTTCCCATGACAGATACCGTTTGTGCAGCGTTGCGGCGTGTAGTAAAAGCCAGAGCGTCCACGAAAGTGGAAGCGCTGGTGGATGGCTGCAGCGGATTCCTCTTTCTGGACAAGTCCGGAATGCCGAAGGTGGCAATGCACTTGGAAAACTATATGCGTGGCGTGCAGGGAAAGTTTGAGAAGGCGTACAGCAAACCTGTTCCGCGCATTACACCTCATGTGCTGCGACACACCTTCTGCACCAATGTTCAGCAGGCCGGGCTGGATGTAAAAAGCCTGCAATACCTGATGGGACACTCCAATGCCAGTGTGACGTTGGATGTCTACACGCACAGCAGCTTTGAATCGGTTGAAAGAGCCTTTGAACAGATCGCCGGCAACCTGTGATTTTTCAATGTGTGAAGCGGAATAGCTTACGCCAAAACTTACGCCAATCACCCGGTAAGTGGCGTAGATTTGCGTAGAAATGCGTGGATCGTGCAAAAACTGAGAATCTGGAAAAATCGGCTTGTGGCCTTGATAATTCTACAAAAGTCTACGCTTCCGGATATGCGTGATTCGACTCCAAAAGTGTGGTTTGGAAGGGCGGCATGTACTAAGCCGCACCGGCTCCCCATACCAATTCAATACGCCGCAGAAGGCAGAACTTCCCACCCGGGAGGCTCTGCCTTCTTTTTGTTTATGGGCCCCCTTTTCTGCCCATCCTAAGCGGGAGAGGGGGCGTTTTCATGTCCGGCAAACGGGTGCTGGCCCTGTATGGGGCCTTGCTGTTCTGCTTTGCGGCGGTGGTCTGCCGCCTGTACTGGCTCTGCTCCGACACGGCCTACGGGGCCCGGGCGGCGGCGCAGAGCGTGGTCACCCTCCACCTGCCCGCCAGGCGGGGCAATTTTTATGATTACAGGGGCCAGCTCCTCACGGGGCAGACCACCCGCTGGATGGCCCTCTGCGTGCCCGGGGAGGGCAGCTATGCCCGCCTGTTCGCCTACACCGATGCCGCCGGGCAGGCGGCGCTCTATCAGAAGCGGAACGCCGCGTCCCCGTTCTTGCTGGAGGTGGACCGGGATGTTTCCGCGCTGGGCGTTTCCTGCTGGCCAGCGGCGCGGCGAAGCTCTGCCGCCCCGCTGGCAGTGCAGCTGCTGGGGTATCTCGATGGCGAGGGCCATGGTGCTGCCGGTCTGGAAGCCGCCTTTGACGAACTGCTCACCGGCAGCGGGGCGGGGGATACCCTGGTCTGCACCGTCAACGCCCAGGGAAAGCTGCGGGCCGAGCCCGTCCTCACCCCCGCCGACAGCGGGGCCGTGGGGGTGCAGCTGACCCTTTCCCGGGAGATCCAGCAGACCGCCGAAGCCGTGGCCAACGAGACGATGCAGAGCGGCTGCATCCTGGTGCTGGACACCGCCAACGCCAAGGTGCGGGCCTGCGTCAGCCGCCCCGGCTATGATCCGGAAAACATTTCGGCCAGCCTGAACGCCCCGGACAGCCCCCTGCTGGAACGGGCGTTTCAGTGCTATGCCGTGGGCTCGGTGTTCAAGCCGGTGGTGGCGGCAGCGGCGCTGGAGGCAGGGGAGAGCGGCTTTGTCTACACCTGCCCCGGCTGGTGCGCGGTGGATGGCCGGATCTTCCGCTGTGCGGGCGGCATTCCCCATGGTGAGGTAGATCTGGCCGGCGCGCTGGAAAAGAGCTGCAACGGCTACTTCATCCGGCTGGGGCAGGCGCTGGGGGCCGATGCTGTCCGCGCTATGGCAGAGCAGCTGGGCTTTGGGCAGGCGATCCCGCTCACCGATGCCCTGCACACGGCGGCTGGGGTCCTGCCAGAACGGGAGGCTCTTGCGTCCAGTGGGGCCTACGCCAATTTCTGCTTTGGGCAGGGGGAGCTGCTGGCATCCCCCCTGCAGGTCGCCGCCATGATGAACACCATTGCCTGCGGGGGGATCTGCCGCACCCCGCTGCTGCTGGAGACCACTCTGGACGAGACCACCGGCACACCCCTCACGGCGCTTTCCCATGTCCGGAGCAGGCGGGTGCTCACAAAGCGCACCGCCGCCGCCCTGCAGGCCCTGTTGGCGGGTGTAGTGGCCGGGGGCACCGGCCATGAGGCCGCCCTGCCTGGCCAGACCGCGGCAGGCAAGACCGGCACGGCCCAGACCGGCCAGTTTTCCGGCGGCACAGAGCTGAAAAATTACTGGTTTGCGGGCTTTGTCCCGGCAGAGCAGCCACGCTATACCATCGTGGTGCTGCAGGACACGCAGGCCGAGCCTGCCTTTTCCAGCGCGGCCATCTTTGCCCGGGTGGCGGCAGGGCTGGAAATTCTGGCCCCATAGCCCACGGTTTTTCTTGCATTTCCCGGGCTTTTGTGCTATCATACACTTGTATTTGTATGCAGTCTCTATGAAACTAAAGATAAAAGGAGCGTTCCATCCATGTCTGTCATTGAAATCGTCGGCGGTGCCATCCTGCTGGTCGTCTCGGCCGTCATCATCCTCCTCACCCTGATGCAGCACACCCACGGTCAGGGTCTGGCCGGTGCCATCAACGGTGGTGTGGGCGGTGCCAACAATGCACGCCTGACCCCTGCGGATCAGATGCTGGCCAAGGTGACCCGCATTGCAGGCATCGTGTTCTTTGTGGTGGCTATCCTGGCCTGTGTGTTCGCCAGCCGTCTGGCCTGAGCACCCGTGTACAGCCCCGTGTAAGGCGGGGCTGTTTTTCTGTCTAAACCTCTCGTGGGAAAGAAGTTGTCCGGGTTCCATTGGAGAATGCCGGAAAAGTGTTAAGGAGAAAAATATGTCATTACGCGATAAAATTGAACATGCCATCCAGAACCAGCCCTGCATGGTCAAGGACCTCAAGGCAAAGTTCGGCGGCGACCGTGCCGCAGACCGCAAGGTGATGGAGGCTCTGGACGAGCTGGTGCACGACGCTGTGGTCTGCCAGAAGTCCGGCGTGTTCTTCACTGCCCGCTCCGGCCGTGCCGAAAAGGCCCTGCCCTGCAAGGTGGTCAAGCTGGGCAAGAACTTTGCCTTTGTGATGCTGGAGGATGAATCCGGCGATATCTTCATCCCGGGCCGCTTCACCCGCGGTGCCATGCCCGGCGATTCCGTTCTGGTAGAGAAGTTTGCCCACCCCCGGGTGGAGGGCAGCGATGAGGGCGAGATCCTTGCCGTGCTCGAGCAGAAGAACGACATGGTGGGCACTGTCCGCCGCATCGAGGGCCGCCTGAAGTTCGTGCCCGATGACTGCCCGGCCATCTCCATGACCATCCAGCGCGACTGCGAGGGCGGCGCGAAGGACGGCGACAAGGTGGCTGTGGAGATCCTGCAGCGCGGGACCCGGCAGGAGGATCACCGCGTGGGCGTTTCCATGCGCTTTGGCAGCTGCGAGGAGGCCAAGCGCTGCGCCAAGGCCCTGCTCTATGCCAAGGATATCCACACCCGTTTCCCCGAGAAGGTGCGGGACGAGGCCAAGAAGTTCGAGGACATGACCGTGTCTGAGGAGGACTGCAAGGGCCGCATGGATCTGCGCGCTCTGCCCATCTTCACCATCGACAGCGCCGAGACCAAGGATATCGACGATGCCGTCAGCCTGACCCGGCTCCCCGGTGGCGGCTATGAGCTGGGCGTTCACATCGCCGATGTCTCCCACTACGTCAAGCCCGGCAGTGAGCTGAACGAGGAGGCCTTCAACCGCGCCACTTCGGTCTACTATGCGGATCAGGTCGTGCCCATGCTGCCCAAGAGCCTTTCCAACGGCATCTGCTCCCTGAACGAGAAGGAGCTGCGCCTGGCGTTCTCCTGCCTGATGCGTCTGGATCAGGACGGCAATCTGACCGACTACAAGTTCGTCAAATCCATCATCTGCAGCCGGGTCAAGGGCGTGTATTCTGAGATCAACGCCCTGCTGGCCGGCACTGCCGATGCCGAGACGCAGGCCAAGTACGCCGAGGTGCTGGATCAGCTGCCCGCCATGAAGGAGCTGTACGCCCACCGCGCCCGCCTGCGCAAAGAGCGCGGCTGCATCGATTTCGAGAGCGGGGAAGTCAAGCTCATCCTGGATGAGAACGGCCACTGCATCGATGTGAAAAAGCGCACCTCCGGCGAGAGCGAGGCCATGATCGAGGAGTTCATGCTGCTGGCCAACCAGTGCGCCGCCCACTTTGCCCGGGTCAAGCAGATCCCCTTTGTCTACCGTGTCCACGAGGAGCCCAACGGCGAGAAGCTGGAGCGCCTGCACAGCCTGCTGCAGGCCTGCGGCATCAACGACCACTTTGCCAAGGAGGTGCCCACCCCCAAGGAGCTGAGCGCCATTCTGGAAGGTGTGCGCGGCACCCCGTTTGAGCAGATCGTCAACACCGGAATGCTCCGCTGCATGTCCAAGGCCTGCTATGAGGAAAAGCCCAAGGGCCACTATGGTCTGGTGCTCAAGGATTACGCCCACTTCACCAGCCCCATCCGCCGCTACCCGGATCTGGCCATCCACCGCATGATGACCGACCTGCTCAGCGGCACCGACAAGGAGACCATGATCGTCCGCTACACCGATTTCGCGGAGAAGGCCTCCAAGCAGTCCAGCGAGCGGGAAGTGCTGGCCGTTCAGATCGAGCGCAAGGCCGAGGATTACTACAAGGCCGAGTACGCCCGCCGCCATCTGGGTGAGTGCTACGAGGGCATCATCTCCGGCGTGACCCAGCGCGGCATCTTTGTGGAGCTGGAGAACGGCGTGGAGGGCTTTGTGCCTGCTTCCAGCCTGACCGCCACCGGCACCACCCTCACCGAGGGCATCCGCCTTTCTGACCCCGCCTCCGGCAAGACCTGGAGCCTGGGCGACAGCATGATGATCACCATCGTCCGCGCCGATATCAACCTTGGCAAGGTCGATTTTGAGGTGGCACCCGAAACAAAATAACTGATAAAGAAACGCAAGCGTTCACCTTCCCTGGAGGGTGAGCGCTTTTTTTGTTGGACTAAACCCCTCAGGCGCTTTTTGCGCCAGCTCCCCTAGTAGGGGAGCCCTTGGCATAATGGTGCAGTCTGTGCGGAAAGGGGGACTTGCAAAGCTTTATGCAATGCCAAAGGCCCCCCTATTAGCGGGGGCTGTCACCGCAGGTGACTGGGGGTTATACACAGTTTTGCCATATTTCCGACAATGGTTGTGTTTTGTATAAATTTTATACACTGTTCAGGATTTGTTTATTGTTCTGAAAAAACCACTGGGGTATACTAGGCACAACGAAAGGGAAGACGACACAGAACCATGAACGCGATCTTCCCAATACGATTTACAGGAGGTTCCCAGTATGTATTATTCCAGTGGCAACTACGAAGCATTTGCACACCCCAAAAAGCCTGAGGGCGTTGACAATAAATCTGCTTACCTCATCGGCTCCGGTCTGGCGGCCCTGACTGCCGCCTGCTACCTGGTCCGTGACGGCCAGATGCAGGGCGACCACATCCATGTGTTTGAGAAGGACCCGCTGCCCGGCGGTGCCTGCGACGGCTACAAGTACGATATCGGCTATGTCATGCGCGGCGGCCGTGAGATGGACAACCATTTCGAGGTCATGTGGGACCTGCTCCGCTCCATCCCCTCGCTGGAGACCGAGGGCGCCAGCGTGCTGGACGAGTATTACTGGCTGAATAAGGAGGACCCCAACAAGTCCCTCTGCCGTGCCACCGTCAACCGCGGCCAGGATGCCCACACCGACGGCAAATTCGCCATCTCCGATCAGGGTGCCATGGAGATCATGAAGCTCTTCTTCACCCCGGACGAGCAGCTGCAGGATAAAAAGATCACCGATATCTTCGACGATGAGGTGTTCTCCTCCAACTTCTGGATGTACTGGCGCACCATGTTCGCCTTTGAGAACTGGCACAGCGCACTGGAAATGAAACTCTACCTCAAGCGCTATATCCACCACATCGGCGGTCTGCCCGATTTCACCGCCCTGCGCTTTACCCGCTACAACCAGTATGAATCCATCATCCTGCCCATGGTCACCTACCTGAAGGACCACGGCGTGGACTTCCAGTACGAGACCAAAGTCACCGATGTCCAGTTCCGGATCGAGGGCGGCAAAAAGCAGGCCAGCAGCGTGACCGTGGATCACAAGGGTGAGAGCAGGACCATCGACCTCACCGAGAACGACCTGCTCTTCATCACCAACGGCGGCTGCGTGGAGAGCTGCACCATCGGCGCTCAGGACAAGGCCGCGGGCTTTGATCCCACCATCAGGCCGGGCAACGGCTGGGATCTGTGGAAGAAGATCGCTGCACAGGATCCCTCCTTCGGCCATCCTGAAAAGTTCTGCTCTCAGCCGGAGCTGTCCAACTGGGAAAGCGCCACCATCACCACCCTGGACGACAAGATCCCCCAGTATATCAAGAAGATCTGCAAGCGTGACCCCTTCAGCGGCCACACCGTCACCGGCGGCATCGTCACGGTCAAGGATTCCAGCTGGCTGCTCAGCTGGACCCTGAACCGCCAGCAGCAGTTCCGCGACCAGCCCAAGGACCAGCTCTGCGTTTGGGTGTACAGTCTGTTCAGTGATAAGCCCGGCGATTACGTCAAGAAGCCCATGCGCGAATGCACCGGCGAGGAGATCTGCCAGGAATGGCTGTACCACATTGGTGTACCAGTTGACCAGATTGAGGATCTGGCTGCCAACAGTGCCAACACCGTGCCCTGCATGATGCCGTATATCGACGCTTTCTTTATGCCGCGCGCTGCCGGCGACCGCCCGGATGTTGTGCCCGAAGGCGCTGTGAATTTCGCTTTCATCGGCCAGTTTGCCGAGACCAAGCGCGATACCATCTTTACCACCGAGTATTCCATCCGCACCGGCATGGAAGCGGTTTACACCCTGCTGAACGTTGACCGCGGCGTACCGGAGGTCTGGGGCAGCGTATATGATATCCGCGACCTGCTGGATGCCACCGTAAAACTGCGCGACGGCAAAAAGGTCACCGATATGGAGATGAACGTTGTGCAGAAACTGGCCCTGAAAGAAGCTTTGAAGAAGCTGGAGGGCACCGAGATTGAAAAACTGCTGAAAGAATACAATGTGATCTGAAGCGTATCATCATTCTTCCATAAAAAACACTGCCCCGGCGGGATATCTTATCCCGCCGGGGCAGTGCTTTATATGATTCTATTTAAGGCAACACCGCATAATTCCCGCCTTACGGCTTAAGCACCGCTCCGACGGCTGCGGCACGGCATCTGCG
>OIWK01003686.1_pt1 | contig 10284 bp, 8 predicted proteins | sample 1587401 | NCBI WGS metagenome assembly OIWK01 (sample SAMEA3888911, study PRJEB22519) | human gut metagenome | biome: human gut; feature: human-associated habitat; material: faeces | place: Denmark | collected 2009
TGCAGAACAACCACATCGATCCGCTCCGGCAGGAGCTGGCGGGCGTGGCGAAGTATAAGGCGGCGGACAAGCGGTTCGAGTTTCCGAACGGGTCGGTCCTGACCTTCGGCTACTGCGCGTGCGACGGGGATCTGGGACAGTATCAGGGCGCGGAGTACGACGTGGTGTTCCTCGACGAGGCGGGGCAGCTGCAGAAGGCGTGGATCGACGCGATCAACGCCTGCGTGCGCGGGACGAACGGGTTTCCGAAGCGGACGTATTACACGCTGAACCCCGGCGGGCCGAGCCACGGGTATTTTAAGCGGCTGTTCATCGACCGGCGGTTTGAGCCGGGGGAGCGGGAAGACGCCTACAGCTTCGTGCAGGCGTTGGTGACGGACAACCGGGTCTTGCTCGAGCGGCAGCCGGACTATCTGCAGCAGCTCGAGACGCTGCCGCCAAAGTTGCGCGAGGCGTGGCTGCATGGGTCGTGGGATGTGTACGAGGGGCAGTTTTTTGAGGACTTCCGGGACGTGCCGGAGCACTACCGGGACCGGCAGTGGACGCATGTCATCGAGCCCTTCGCGCCGGACAAGGGGTGGACGGTCTGCCGGAGCTATGACTTCGGGTACGGAAAGCCGTTTTCCTGCGCGTGGTGGGCGGTCGACTACGACGTGGTCCTCTACCGGATCCTGGAGCTCTACGGCTGCACGCGGACGCCGAACGAGGGCGTCAAGTGGACGCCGGACCGGCAGTTTGCCGAGATCCGGCGGATCGAGACGGAGCATCCGTGGCTGAAGGGCCGGGAGATCACGGGCGTGGCGGATCCGGCGATCTGGGACGCGTCGCGCGGGGAGAGCGTGGCACAGACGGCGGCGCGGTACGGCGTGTATTTTTCGCCCGGCGACAACGAGCGGATCGCGGGGTGGATGCAGTGCCATTACCGGCTGCAGTTCGACGAGAACGGGTATCCGCGGATGTATGTGTTCCGGAACTGCAGGGCGTTTATCCGGACGGTGCCGCTGATGCTGTATTCGCAGACGCGGCCGGAGGATCTGGACACGGCGCTGGAGGACCATGTGTGCGACGAGTGGCGGTATTTCTGCATGTCGCGGCCGGTGCGGCCGATCCGGGGCGGGCAGACGGCGGCGATCTGGTCGGATCCGCTCGACCAACTGAGATAAGGAGGAAGCAATGGAGGTACGGACAACAGGCGTCCCCGTGATCGGGGAGAAGGAGCTCCGGCGGGCGGCGGAGATCCTGCGCCGCTACAAGCAGGGCAGGCAGAATCTCGAGCGGCGCATCATCGCCGACGAGGACTGGTGGAAGCTGCGGCAGTGGCGGCAGTTTGCGGACAAGGGCAATCCGAATGACGACCGGCCGGCGTCCGGGTGGCTGTTCAACGTGATCATGGGCAAGCACGCGGACGCGATCGCGGCCTATCCGGGGCCGAATATCCGTCCGCGGGAGCCGGACGACCGGATGGAGGCGCAGATGCTCTCGTCCATCCTGCCGTGCATTCTGGAGCAGAACGACTTTGAGGAGGTCTATTCCGACACGTGCTGGCAGAAGATGAAGCAGGGCACGGGCGTATGGGGCGTGTACTGGGACCAGGAGAAGCTGGGCGGGCTGGGCGATATCTCGATCCGGCCGGTGAATGTGCTGAATCTGGTCTGGGAGCCGGGCGTGACGGATATCCAGAAGTCGCAGAACGTGTTTTATCTGGAGCTGGAGGACAACGAGACGCTGCTGGCGGCGTATCCGCAGCTGGCGGGGAAGCTCGGCGGCAGCAGCGGGCTGCTGGCAAGGTACCGGACGGACGACGCGGTGGACTTGTCGGAAAAGACGCTGGTGGTGGACTGGTATTACAAAAAGCGCGTGGAGGGCAGGACGGTGCTGCACTACTGCAAGTATGTGGGGCAGACGGTCTTGTACGCGACAGAGAACGATACGTTCGTGCCGTCGGTCGCGCGGGAGGAGGTGGACGAGCGAGGCGAACGGACACTGGTGCAGGTGCCGGTGCGCGGGCCCGCGTGCGAGCGGGGACTGTATGACGACGGGGAGTATCCGTTCATCTTCGACCGGCTGTTTCCCATTGAGGGCTCGATCTGCGGCTACGGGTACATCGATATCGGCAAGGGCGCGCAGGAGCAGATCGACCGGATGGACCAGGCCATCGTGAAAAACACGATCATGTCGGCCACGCCCCGGTGGTTCCGGCGCGCGGACGGCTCGGTCAACGAGCAGGAGTATGCGGACTGGACGAAGCCGTTCGTGCATGTGGACGGGAATCTGGGGCAGGACTCGCTGCAGCAGGTGCAGGTGCGCACGCTGCCGGCAGTGTGCGTGCAGGTGCTGAACAGCAAGATCGAGGAGCTCAAGTGGACGACCGGCAACACGGACGTGACGAACGGGCAGGTCTCGTCGGGCGTGACGGCGGCTTCGGCCATCGCGGCGCTGCAGGAGGCCTCGGGCCGCAGCTCGCGCGCGGCGACGCGGTCGGCCTACCGGGCCTACGCGCGGATGATCCGGATGGTCATCGAGCGCATCCGGCAGTTTTACGATCTGCCGCGGAAATTCCGCATTCTGGGCGCGGGCGGGGCGGAGGAATACGTGTCCTACTGCAATGCGCATCTCAAGGCGCAAAGCCTCGGCGCGGACGGGCTGCTGCGCACGCCGGTCTTTGACGTGACGGTGACGACACAGAAGCATACGGAATACACGAAGCTGGCGCAGAACGAGCTGGCGCTGCAGTTTTTCCAGCTGGGGTTCTTCCGGCCGGGGATGGAGCAGCAGGCGCTCGCGTGCCTCGACATGATGGATTTTGACGGCAAGGAGCAGGTGCTGCAGAAGATCCGGGGCGGGACGCAGGACGCGCTCTGGCAGCGGATGGCGCTGACGCTCGCGCAGCGGTATGAGCCGGAGCTGTTCGCCTCGCTGACAGATTCTGCGCAGGGCATGCGCGCGGACGTGCGGCTGGAGGGTGAGAAGGCCCCTGCGCAGGTCCGGCAGGCGAGAAAACGCGCCGCAGAGGCGGCGCAGCCGGAATGATCACGGTACAGCTTTCCGGGACTGCGCTGACGGTGCGCGGGCACGCGGGGTTTTCGCGGTACGGCAGCGATATTGTCTGCGCGGCGGCGTCGATGCTGGCGTTCACGCTGGCGGCGGCGATGGAGGAGGCGGGACTGCAGCGGGCACCGGAGATCGAATCGGCGTGCGGCAGCTTCCGGATCGCGGTGCGCCCGCGGGAAGGTGAGCGGGCGCGGGTGGCGGCGGTGTTCGCCGCCATCGGCGCGGGGTACCGGCTGCTTGCGGCACGGTATCCGGAATATGTGCGGGTCATGGACGAGGACAGTCCTGAAAATAGCAGGCAGAGACCCGAAGACGGCCCGGAGAACGGGCAGAAGGAGGAGAAGGATGGAGAAACTGGAATGGCTGCAGGCGTTCGCAGAGCCGGAGCAGCCGGAGACCGGCGCGGCGGCACCCACGCCGGAGCAGCAGGAGCGGCTGGCGGCGCTTTCGCCGGAGGGCACGCAGGCGCTGACGCAGGAGCAGCGCGAGGCGGCGATGCGGCAGGGCTATGCGCGGCTGAAGGCGCAGTTTGCCGCGGTGCAGGCGGTCTATCCGCAGGCGGAGCTGAGCCGGGCGCTGGAGGATCCGCGGTTTTTGCGGCTGGTCACGCACGGTGTGGACGCGAAGAGCGCCTATGAGCTGACGCATCTGCGCGAGCTGACGGCGGAGGCGATGGCCTATGGGGCCAGACGGGCGCGCGAGGAGCTGACGGCCGCCATGCAGGCGGGGTATCTGCGCCCGCGCGAGAGCGGCCTGACGCCGGGAGCCGGCGGCGCGTTCGCCGAAAGTCCGGAGCACTGGTCGCGGCAGACGAGAGAGGAACTCAAAACAAGGGCCAGACGGGGCGAGACGATCCGTCTGTGAGGAGGAAAAGGAGAATGGATATGCATCAGGAGATGGATCTGCAGCTGTTTGCCGACGTCGGTACGCTGGTGAACGCGGGCGGCAATTACGTGAACGCTTATACGGGCGAGAAGACCGCTTTCCCGGAGGGCGGCGGCATGACGGCTTCGATGAAGACGTTTTACGACACCGAGCTGCTGGAAAACGCGCGGCCGGAGCTCATCCACACGCAGTTCGCCCGCAAGCAGGTGCTGCCGGCCGGGCGCGGCAAGACCGTGGAGTGGCGCAAGTGGAATACGCTCGAGGATGCGGGCGCGCTGACCGAGGGCGTGATCCCGACGGGGCAGAAGTTCGGCCAGAGCGCGGTGACGCAGGCCGTCACGCAGTACGGCACGTATGTGTCGGTGTCTGACCAGCTGGAGCTGCACGCGATCGACGACGTCATTCTGGGTGCGGCGGAGGAGCTGGGCGCGTCGGCCGGTACGACGCAGGACAAGCTGGTGCGCAACGTGGTCGTGGCCGGTACGAACGTGCAGTACTGCGACAAGGTCGGCACGAACGGCGCGCACACGGCGGTCACGAGCCGCGCGGGTCTTGACACCACGGCGAAGCTGACGCCGGACGAGGTCAACAAGGCCGTCACGCTGCTCAAGAAGCTCAAGGCGCCGAAGATCGACGGCAAGTATGTCGCCATTATCCATCCGTCGGTCGCCTATGACCTGCGCTCGTCGGACGCGTGGGTCGAGGCGCACAAGTACGCGGGGATCACGGAGCTGTTTACCGGCGAGATCGGCGAGCTGCACGGCGTGCGCTTCATCGAGACGACGGAGGCCAAGGTCTTCAACGGCGAGGGCTGCCCGGTCAAGACCGCGGCGGACGAGTCCAATGGCACGCCCGCGGAGTATTACAGCGTGTACGCGACGCTGTTTCTCGGCAAGGACGCCTACGGCATGATCGACCCGGAGGGCGGCAACATGGAGATGATCATCAAGGACAAGGGCCAGGTCGGCGGACCGCTCAACCAGTTCTCGACGCTGGGCTACAAGTTCTCCAGCGCGGCGAAGATCCTGTATCAGGACCGCATGGTGCGCGTGGAGAGCTGCGGCGCGTATTCCGCGGAGGACGAGGCGAACTGAGGCAGATGCCCCCGGACCGGCAGGCCGGTCCGGGAGCGGGCAGAAGAAAGGAGCAAGGCATGGAACAAGCATTTGCAGAGATGAAGAGCATCACGCTGCCGCGCGCGGGCGGCACGGAGCAGCAGTCGGAGTTCGTCTGCGTGAACGGACGGACGTTTCAGGTGCCGCGCGGAAAGGCGGTCGAGGTGCCGGAGCCGGTCTATGAGGTGCTGGAAAACGCCAGACGGCAGCTCGAGGCGGCGCAGAGGATCGAAGATGCGATGGCCGCGGGCTGAGAAGTCCGTCGCTGGAAGGAGGGGACGCGCATGACCATCCGGGAGGCGATCGAGCTGGTCGACCGGCTGAAGCCGAACCAGTACGGCAGCGCGGACAAGCTGCGGGGGCTGTCGGAGCTAGACGGGGTGGTCTGGCATGAGATCTGGTCGGCGCATGAGACGGCGGTCCCGGCGTTCGCGGGGTATGGGCCGGAGACGGATCTCGACGGGACGGCGCTTCTGATCGGGTGGCCGTATGACGAGATCTACCGGTGGTATCTGGAGATGAAGATCGACGACGCCAATGGCGAGATGACGAAGTACAACAACTCCGCGGCCAAGTACAACACGTATTATCAGGCGTATCAGAACGCCTACAACCGCGCGCACATGCCGAAGGGCGAAGCGGCGTATTTCCGGCTGTGAGGAGGGATGCGGGATGTTTTATCCGAAGCTGGCCGCCGGGCGGCAGCAGACGCTGACGACGGAGGCGTTCGGCGGGTATGACCACAACCTAGAACTCGCGGACGGGGAGTTTTACGACATGGAGAATCTGTCGGCGGATGCGTATCCGCTGCTCGCGCCGCGGCCAAGGCGGGGGACGGCGCAGGCGATCGAGGGCGTGCAGGGGATTTTGGCGAAGGATGCACTGTGCTGGGTGCAGGACCAGGTGCTTTATATCAACGGCGCTTCGATGGAGGCGTATATGCCGTCCGTGTCGATCTCGGAGGGGGAAAAGCAGCTCATCTCCATGGGCGCGTACCTGTGCATCTTCCCGGACGGGATCTACTTCAACACCGAGAAGTATTCCGACAACGGATACATGGGACAGGAGAACACCGTCAACGCGGCAAGCACGAACATTGACATTTCCCTGTGTCTCGTCGACGGGACGGCGCTGACGGTGAGCTATAAGCAAGCCAGCCAGCCGGAAAACCCGACGAATGGCCAGTACTGGCTGGACACGTCCGGCAAGCTCCACACGCTCAAGCAGTGGGCGGAGGCGACGAGCCAGTGGGTATCCGTGCCGACGGTGTATCTGAAGCTTTCCGCGAACGGCATCGGGAAGGGCTTTAAGCAATACGACGGCATCCGGCTTTCGGGGCTGACCGGAAACGAGCAGGTCGAAAAGCTCAACGGCAGCCAGATCCTGTACGACGTGGGCGAGAGCTACCTCGTGATCGTGGGCCTCGTCGACGAGACGACGAAGGTGACGAGCGGGACCGTGAAGACGGCGCGGAAGGTCCCAAGCATGGACTTCATCACCGAGAGCGGGAACCGGCTGTGGGGGTGCAAATACGGCGTGACGGACGGTGAGACCGTCAATGAGATCTACTGCTGCAAGCTGGGTGATTTTAAGAACTGGGAGTGCTATCAGGGCGTGTCGACGGATTCATGGCGCGCGAGCTGCGGCACGGACGGGAAGTGGACCGGCGCGGCGACGCTGGCGGACAGCCCGGTGTTCTTCAAGGAGGACTGCCTCCACCGGGTGTATCCGTCGGCGGCGGGGGCACATCAGGTGGTCGTGCAGAAGTGCGCGGGCGTGCAGAATGGGTCTGCCAAGAGCCTGGTCGTGGTGGATGACCGGCTGTATTACAAATCGCGGATGGGCGTTTGCGTGTACGACGGGAGTCTGCCGAGCGAGATCGGCAGCTGCTTCGGCACGGCGCTTTACTACAACGCCGTGGCGGGCGGCGCCAGAGGAAAGTATTTCATCAGCATGGAGGATGAAGGGCATAACTGGTCGCTGTTCGTCTACGACACGCGCAAGGGCCTTTGGCACAGGGAGGACGATACCCACGCGGCGGACTTCGCCAGGGTGGACGATGAGCTGTATTTTCTCGAGAATGGAACGCTCAGGACTGTCTATGGCTCGGTCGGGACGCTGGAAGACAGTGTGCAGTGGATGGCGGAGACGGGGATCATGACGTATGGGCTGGTCGGGAAGAAGTATGTGTCCCGGATCAACCTGCGGATGCAGCTGCCGAAGGGTTCCTCGGTCGACTTCTGGGTGCAGTACGATTCCGATGGCGTCTGGCGGCACTGCGGGCATATCGAGGGGCGAGGCCTCAGGACCTTCCTGCTGCCCATCCGCCCGGCGCGGTGCGACCATCTGAAGTTCCGGCTGACGGGGAAGGGCGAGATGAAGCTGTTCAGTCTGGCGCGGGTTTTAGAGGCAGGGAGTGACGCATAATGGGATCTTTGACACTTGCATACCCGTCGATCGCGGGGAAGACGACGCAGGAGCAGCTGGAGAGCATGCGGCGGTATCTGTGCAGCGTGACCGAGCAGCTGAATCTCGCCGACTGGTCGGCGAAGGCGACGCTGACGGAGATCTCGCAGGCCATCGACGCGGACAGTTTGCCCGAGGCGGAGAAGAAGACAACGCTTTCGGGATACGCGGCTTTAAAGTCACTCATCATCAAGACGGCGGACTTCGCCGCGGCGAACTCGGAGACGTGGTCGACGAAGCTGTCCGGCAGCTATGTGGCCATCTCGGACTTCGGCAAGTATCTCGAGAAGACACAGCTGACGATCGAGGGAAATTCGGTCGGCATCAAACAGCTGTATGACTACACGGCGGGCGTCAACAATCAGTTTTCCGTCAATTCGCAGCAGTACATCAAGACGGGGCTGCTGTACTACAAGGACGCTGTGCCGGTCTACGGCGTGGGCGTGGGGAACATCGAGACGACGGTGACGGACGGCGGCGAACGGGTCATCGACCGGACGAAGAACGAGCTGGTCACGGTGACGCCGGACCGGGTGAGCTTCTGGCAGGACGGGCAGGAGGTCGCGTATTTAAGCGACAAGAAGCTGCATTTCCCATCCGGGACGCTGGAAGCGGCGGGGGCGGTGCTGTCGGGGAAGATCACGGCAGCAGCCGACTCGACCTTCGGGCCGTGGACGATCTCGGAAAGCAGCATTTACCGCACGGCCAATGAATTTGGCGGCAGCGCAAGCATGTACTTCGGCACGAGCGGGCTTTCCATCAAGGACAAATTCAAGGTCGACGCGAACGGCAAGCTGACGTGCACGGGGGCGAGCATCTCCGGCGCGATCACGGCGACGAGCCTCAACGTGACGAACGCCGTGGTCACAGGGCTGCGGGCGGACGACATCACGGCGGGGAATTTCTCGGCCTCGCGCATCAACGGCGGGATCCTGGATTTCAATAATTTTTCGGTCGACCACCTGTCGGCGAGCGATATCACGACGGGGACGCTGTCGGCGGACTATATCAAGCTCGGCGGGGATATGGCGGTGTATTCGTCGCTGCTGGGAAGCGCAGTCGGCGGGTATCTGGGGTACACGACGGGCGATTACGGCGGCGCGGGCATCCATCTGATGAGCGGCTATGGCGAGGTCGTCGCCACGACGAGCGGCGCGAAGCTCTGCTATGGGCAGAACACGCTGTCGGTGACCGGCAGCGGCGCGCATACGAACTGCACGATGACCGTGGGCGGGAATCTGTCGGTCTCGGGCGGTGCGGCGCCGGAGTATGACGGCGCGGGCTCGCTCGGGTATTCGAACTACCGCTGGTCGGTCGTCTATGCGCAGACGGGCACGATCAGCACGTCCGACCGGGAGAAGAAGACAGAGATCTCCGACGAGCTTGACCGCTATGACGCGCTGTTCGCGCGGCTACGGCCGGTCTGCTACCGGCTGAAGGACGGGACGTCCGGCCGGGTGCATACGGGGCTGATCGCGCAGGACGTGGAGCAGGCGCTCGCGGCCTGCGGGCTGACGGGGCAGGATTTCGCGGCCTTCGTCCGGTCGCCGCGCGAAGGCGGCGGGGCGGATTACGGCCTGCGGTATGAGGAATTCATTGCCCTGTGCATCCGGCAGATCCAGCGGCTGCAGGCGCGGGTAGAACGATTGGAGGGATGAACATGAGCAGACTTTCCGGAAGCATCCACACGCTCCGCGCGGGGCTGGTGGAGGCGATCAACGCGGCGGGGCTGCCGCCGTGCATCGTCGGCATGGTGCTCGAGCAGGTGCGCGGGCAGGTGGCCGTGCTGGAGCGGCAGGAGGAAGCGGAAAAAATGCTGAAGGAAGGCTTTTCAAAAGAAAATATGGTGCTTTCGGTTGTGAGATAAAAAGGATGCCCTCTATATGTTTATCGGGAGGGCATTTTTTTATTGTGCCGCAAAGGTGAATTTTTCGGCAGGAAAAACAGAAAGGTTGATTCTAAGAGGTGGTTGTTATAAAATAATATTGGTATGCCGAAAAATCGGCAGAAAAAATCAAAGAGAAAAGAGGGATTTTTATGCCTGAAATATGGTTTCCCAATCTGGGAATTGAGATTGCACACCTAGACCGTGTGGCGTTTACGGTATTCGGAAGGAACGTCTACTGGTACGGCATTTTTATCGGGCTGGCGGTGGTTCTGGGGGTGCTGATGGCAATGAAGGAGGCAAAGCGGACGGGGCAGAACCCGGAGCAGTACCTCGATCTTGCGATGATCGGCATCGCAGCCGGTATTCTCGGGGCACGGATTTACTACGTTATATTTGCCTGGGACTATTATAAGGATGATCTTTTGAGTATTTTCAACATCCGCCAGGGCGGACTTGCCATCTACGGCGGCATCATCGGTGCCTGCATTGCGGTGGTGATTTACAGCAGAAAGAAGAAACAGAACTTCAGCCTTCTGATGGATACCGCGAGCATGAGCATCGTGTTCGGTCAGATTATGGGACGGTGGGGAAACTTCTTTAACCGTGAGGCATTCGGTGACTACACTAACAACCTGTTTGCAATGCAGCTTCCGGTTTCCGCGGTCCGTGCCAATGAAATCACACAGAAAATGTGGGATCATGTGGTGACGGTAAACGGCGTCGAGTATATTCAGGTGCATCCCACCTTTTTATATGAAAGTTTATGGAATGTGGGTGTCCTGCTTTTTCTTTTCTGGTTTCGGAAAAGAAAAAAATTTAACGGCGAAGTGTTCCTGATGTATCTGATAGGATACGGCCTTGGAAGAATCTGGATCGAGG